>Ga0307515_10009136_pt1 | contig 19221 bp, 26 predicted proteins | sample 17_EM_MG_FD_194513 | JGI IMG/M metagenome (GOLD analysis project Ga0307515, IMG submission 194513) | Populus trichocarpa ectomycorrhiza microbial communities from riparian zone in the Pacific Northwest, United States - 17_EM | ecosystem: Host-associated > Plants > Roots > Unclassified | place...
GCTTCGGTCCCTTCAAGACCAGACTCATCCCATAGAATCGCGAGCGGCTGTACATATTTTACGATCATGATCAGCGTTCGTTGAGTCGTGAAAATTATTCAGCAATGGGGAGTCGGGGACTGGCGCCCCTTGCGCCGTTACGATTCGGTATCCTCCGGCCGATCTTCGATCGGACCTCTCCCCAGACGAGCCCCAGAGGGCATCATCGTCATAGATAATGCGATGTGAAGGCATGCAACCATTGGTTGTCTTGTACACCATAGGCCGCGTTTACCGCCTCTCGCTTCGGTCCCTTCCAGCCCAGACTTCTCCCATTGAATTGTAAGCGGCTATACATATTATCCCCACGACCGTAAGGCAGGGAGTCGTCGTTTTAATTCTAGATCTTTGCTTATTTTCGTGAGCATTTCAAATTCTTTCCCCCCACGCTCCCTTTAGTACGGTAAAGCCTGCCGTGGGTGTTTCCGGGTTTTTGTGCCGGTGTGTGAGCTGGCTTCCAGAACCAGACCCAGAAGGCTTGGTTTGGGGGTTCTGTCGATAATGGGAGAATTTTATCGATAAAGCGTGCGGCCACGAACACGGAAAGAGACAGTCAGACGATGGCGGGCGTGCCGATCCCTTCGCCGTCATGGCTGAAATCCCCACCTCGCATGCCTGCCGTCCCTTGATCCTGTGTGCAAGCCGCTGCTATGACTCCCGTTTCACCAGGTTCTTGCCGTTCCAGTTCCACATTGGCTGGCCCCCAAGACTCATTCCACCGAGCCGGCTCTCGACTCTGTAAATCAGATTGTATTCATGCGCGTTGAAATCTTCACGTGTCCATGTGAACCGGCGCATAAAGCGCAAGGTCAGACAGTGGGAAGAGTGGTAGTTGACCTTGCAGGATGTTCCGGCACGGAGCAGCCCTATGTAATGGTTTTGAGGAGCACCTCGCTCGAAGGTTTATTTGTCTTGCGTGTCTTCAATTTCGACCAGATAACAAAGCGGAGATCTGAGGACCTACAAAAGGAGTTCTCCCGTTTAGAGGGTTTAAAACTGAGTACAATTGTTAAATATGATTCAGGTGCTGAGGCCAAAGATACAAAACGGTTGCTGGTTGAACTCAGAGGTAAAGGCAGTACTGGACAGAAGAGGAAGCCTACTGGCACCATCGACGTGCGGACGCCGAAGAAGAGAGCGGAAACGTAGCCGGTCGTGGGCCCTGCCGCTTGCCGGCGCTATCTATTTTGTGATTATGATCAGCGTTCGTTGAGTCGTGAAAAATTACCCAGCAAGGGGAAAGCTAATTCGACCAGTGGATGGAGGGAGTTGGCGCCGGGGACTCTTCGATCTCGACCGGCAATTGCCGTGCCTGGTTTCAATTGATCGCGAACGTGCGGCTTTTTCCTCAAGCCCATGCCTGCCGCCAATCCATCCCTTCCTCCAGCTAAAAGGCGCAAGGTCACTAACAAGCAGCATGACAACCTTGCACAGATAGAACGTCTCGAAAAACTCCTGGTTGAGGCTGTGTCTGAGGGAACATCATTGAACCCCCTCGTTGACCTTCTTGATGCCACCACACATGCAAGGGATCCCCACGTCCTTTTCAAGTGCACATACGCGCTGTATCGTGTTTTCGCGTTCATCATAGACGCAGGTATGCTAGTACCTTCTCCTGATGCTGGCACGAAGGTTGTTCGTACTTGGATCTGGGAAAGGCTCAACGTCTTCACCGATCTGCTCGTTGGTCTCATGAACGACTCGGAAAAATCTCTTAGGGTGAGTGTTTTTCAACGTGCTCACCCCGGATATTAACAGAACCCACCAGACCTCTGCAATACAAATTCTCTTCTCCCTTCTCAGACACTTGTCGTCTTCTTTATCCTCCACCCAGGATACCCCGGGACTTTCCTCTCCGTCCAATCTCCCCTTTCACGTCCCTCACTTCAACAAAATCATTCTTGGGCTGCTTGAATGTCCTCCAGGCCCGCATTCATCGCATGATCGGTCCACCCGATTACTGGACGCCGAAGTTCTCGAAATCTTCACATCAACTTGGTTTAACGCCCACGATGATATTAGGTGGTTTTTCCTGCGAGACGCTGCGTATGTCACCCTTTGCTTTCCCTCCTTGGCGTCGCTCTCACGCGTTTTCAGTACCTTCATTTCGAAGTACCCAGTGGATACCCATCCCCACGTCACAGAAAATTTCTTGAGCATTCTCGAGCGCTTGAAGAAGTTCCCGAGCGAGCGCTCCGATATCAAGGAGTGGTGGATTTCCCAGCTCGGGAGGAAGCCGGCCCCACTCAAATACTCGAAAGGTTCCCTCACTAATGAGGGCGAAGAGGAGGATCCCGAAATTCCTGAAGGAGACGAGGATGACTGGCGCAAGTTCTTTGACGAGCCAGAACCCACTGATGAGAGCAAGAAAATCAGTCCCAATCCAAGGCTCCATAGAATGACGGTCCATCAGAGCCTTCATTCATTGCAATCTCACAGGGCTGTGTTCAGTCGGGCCTGGATGACTTTGTTACCACGCTTGTCGCGAAGTGGAGATATCGAGGCGACGAAGGCCTTGGCAGCCAGGGTTTTGAATGTGATGCACGGAGGGGTTATGCCTCGGCTAACACGGCCTGTCCTCATCATGGACTGGATAGGCTCCTGCGTTGACTATGGTGCGTGTTTTCCGCCCCTGTATCCACTCGACGCTGATGTCTGCTTGCACAAGGCGGAACTACTGGCTTGTTGGCTTTGAATGCTTTATTCATCCTGATTCGGGACTACAACCTGTCAGTTCGCCCCCCCATTCGTCGTGCCTCGGGGCTGATGCCGGTCCTAGTGACTATCCATCATTCTACACGCGGCTCTATGCGTTCCTTGACCGCGATTTGTTGCACAACAAACATCGGGCACGTTTCTTCCGTCTGACTGAGTTGTTTTTAAGCTCCACGTAAGTTGGTGTACTACGCGATTCATTAATGTTGCTTACGGTTGAATGTAGCCATCTTCCTGCTGCTCTACTGGCATCATTTATCAAGCGATTATCAAGATTATCGATATCCGCTCCTCCTGCAGGGATTATCATGGTGATCCCATTTACATACAACATCCTCAAGAAGCACCCCGCTTTGATGTATATGATTAATCGGGTCGATGATATCGAGGAATCAGGTGCGTTCCGCACCGTTATGCGGGCTGGGGGGTTAACCTGAAACGACTTTAGATCCCTTCGTTCCCGAGGAGAAGGACCCGATGCTCACGAATGCGCTGGATTCATCACTCTGGGAGTTGGTGTCACACATGAGCCACTACCATCCTTCTGTGTCGACACTGGCCAAAATTTTCCAGGAGGCATTTAGGAAACCCAACTATGCCTTGGAGGATTTCCTGGACCACACCTATGGAACAGTACGTTATCACGGCCCGTGCATTTTCTTTCCTCCTGCTCACTCCTATCTCCAGTTGTTCGAAAGCGAGGTGAAGCGGAAGATCAAGAAGGATCCCGCCATCGCAACAGAGTTGAAAAAATATCTGTTCCTCACTGCTGGCCAAAAAGAACAAATACCAGAGGAGGCGATCAGCGTACAAGGCGACGTTGTGACAGAGCTGTGGACATTCTAGATGACAGCATCTGTGTCCTGCGTACGGAGAACAGAAGTTTAATACATATGTGCTGCAACGATGTCCATCACAAGCCCTCCTCCTCCTCCTCTTCGTCCCCAGAAACCTCGGCATTCTCTTGTCCGGCCTTGGCCATGAGTTGGGCAAGGTCCTGTTCCTCACTCTCGGAGATGGCTTTCGGTTTCATCTTGACAACAAGGGATCCGCCCAAGTCCTCGATCGCACTCTGGATCGATTCGATTGCCTTCTCCAGTCGATCTACTGCGGCGAACTGACATCGGATTGGGTTACTTTTTTTTCCTCACCAAATTATTGGCATTGTTTGAAATACCTTATCGGTGGCATTTGTGCTCAGCACATACAGTGGTGGGGCGACAAGCTTTGCTTTGATCGGGACAGTGTCGTTACTCTGCTTCTCTCCTGCCCTAAGAGCCTTTTTAATGGCGTCAATGCCGGAAGGCGTGTAGCATGTAAGCTCGATATCGGCACGGAGCTTGATGGCCTGGGGTGTCAGACGACGAGCAATCGTGGCGGTCAGGATGGAGAGGGTAGAGGCGGGAACAGGTTGAGGGAGGGAAGAGATAACAGTTTCAGGCTCGCTGCATGTCCAATCTGCGTCAGTCGTCATGAAAGGCACTTAGGAAATGACACATACGCTAGTGCAAGCTTGAAGGCGTCATATGGGTGACCGTATTTTTTGTCTAAAGGCCAAGCGATCTGCTCGTAAAGTGCCTCGAGGCGTTCCTCCTCGCCTGCACTTCCCGTGGGACCACCTATTTCCTCAGCGGCGACGGCGACACCATCGTCTCCCTCTGGAAGAGTGCCGGTTGCAGCGGCCTGCTTCCTAGCCGCTCTTCTTAATTTTTTGACCGATTTCTCGTCGGCTTCGGCTCTCAAAGCGGCTTCTGCTTGCGCTGGGTCAAGAGTTGCAGGAGGTGGTTCCACAGTCCCGTCAATCACAGTCGAGGGGACCTTGGAGGCAACATGTCGCATGATAGATGCAACTGTCTTTGACTTCATGTAGCGTTCCTCGCATTTTGTGATATCTTCCGGGGAGACCCTTCGTTTTGAAAGATCGATGTATCCTAGACCAAAATATTCAAGACCGAGGAGCAACAATCGTCGCGATACTCGCTCACCCTTCTCCTTGTCCACACGAAGAACGACCACGACCTCGTTCCTACCCACACGGATAAGCTTCTGAATCGAACGAATACGTCTTCGAGACAGCTCTGAGAGCAGGATCATTCCCTCGATGTTATCATATTCGAGCTGGGTGATTGTGATCTCAATGAGTAAAACGAAGCAGATATCCCCCAGAGAAAATGATGAACCAGCTTGACGTATGCACCCATATCAGCAATCTGGCGGACTTGCACCATGACAAGCTCGTCTACTTCGGGGTACCGCTGTTCGTAGTACCGCATCTTGAATTGCAACCAAACGGAAGGATAGCGGGAAAAATTGGAGGACAAGGTTAAATCAGTCTGACTCAGTTCCCACGGCTTGAAGCAGTTGCGCGAGTCGAAGATGGGGTACATTAGTATTAAGGCAAAAGGTAGTAGTATCGCTGGGTTACGCGAGCCGTGCTCGAGGCTCATGAGGTGGATTGCGACGAATCGGAGTCGAACCTAGGAGCAACCTTGAGGTAATGTTCTGGTGTTAACCCTCCCTGTGGTAGTTTTCCATAGATCTCATTCTTCTGGTCCCTCGTCAACTTCACTTTCGAATACACATATGGTTTTAACTAAGGGGACACGTGGAGGTTAGTCAGAACGCATGGCCAGTCCACTGCTTGACGTGTAAACTCACCGGCGTGTTATTGAGGTCCTCGATCGAGGGTGCGACAAAGTACCGGACTTGTTCATCCACCAAACGATATTTTGCCTTGCCGCTTACAACGTGTTTACCGGGGGCACCAGTACGGAGGCCTCCCGGGAGGTATGCCTGACGTGTACCTGTGGGGAAAGAAACCATGTTATCGCCAGCTCCGTAGTGACGCGAAATTTGATGGACCAACCCTTGTAGAAATCCTTGTTTCCGCGCTTTGGCGTCAGCGCACGCCTGCTAGCTTTTGAAAGTACTGGGGCAGTGACCTTGAACATCGTGTCACTGGAAAGACGGAAGAGTGAACGGGTGGAAGGTTTGGTATTCCCACGACTGCAACGTCCGTCTCCGCGCCGATACCTCCAATGCCAAAGCCAAAGGGCAAGGCTGGTCCCTCCAAAGGCCACAACAAAAATTTCAAGCGTCGTTCAGCTCCAAAATTCAAAAGTGATTATATCCCGGAGAGCGCTATTGACAGAGAGCCCGGTGACGAAGAGCCAGAGGATGAGGATTTGAGGATAAAAATCGATGTCCCCGTGGCGATGTGGGTCTGTAAGACCATTAAACACGGTGGCCCTCACGATTCACAGAGAGGTTAGGACTTTGGGCATTGCGACCCAAAACGCTGTTCGGGCAAGAAACTTGCTCGTCTTGGGCTTATCAAGGAGCTTCGGATTGGGAATCGATTTCGTGGAATAGTCCTATCGTGCGTCTTTCGTTCCTACCCGCGCAAATGGTGGTTGGATAATCGTTCATGCAGACCCAAGGGCAGAGATATCGTTTCTCCAGCCGACAAGGATATCGTTTCCTCCGGTGGGCTCGCTGTCGTCGAGTGTTCATGGGCCCGGCTCGACGAGGTTCCTTTTGGGAAGATTTCTAGCCCCCATGAGCGAATACGTGATTGCGCAAGCCATTCCATTGTCGAGTCCATTCTCTCAATCTTCCTCTACAGTACCGTACTTACTCGCCACCAACCCCGTCAACTACGGAAAGCCATGGAAGCTGAACTGTGCTGAGGCTCTCGCCGCCGCGTTTTACATCACGGGGTATGAGGACTACGGAAGGCGCCTCCTACAAGACTTTGGATGGGGAGACTCGTTCTGGAAGGTCAACCTGTAGGTCGATAAGGCCGCTCGCGTTACAATCGCTGAACATCTTTCAGTCAATTACTTGAGAGGTACAAGGATTGCAAAGATGCAGAAGACGTGGAGAAAACCCAAGCTGAGATCATGGCGGAACTGGAACAGGATTACAAGCGAGCGAGAGAAAAGGGTACGTTGCATGTCCAGATCTCTGGCTGTTACTCATATTCTTCGCAGAGAGCGGCGAAGATGACTGGGGTCTCTCCAACCCAAACCATACGGCCTTGTCTGAGGAGGACTGTGACTCAGAATCCGATGAACCTAGAGTCTAGAGAATGAGACGGATTCAAATTCGCTGCACGTGATGATCACTGTTCGCTAATTAGTCACGTGGTAGACGCGTGCCATTTCGCACATCTGACTCCTTTCCCACTCCAGGCCCCTTTAAGCGAGGTTGAACCAAACCTCCTGTCACAGATTTCTCCCCCTTCCCTCTACCATACACCCGCCTTCCCTATGAGAAGTAAACGAACGAATAAGGCCCAGCGTGTTGCCAGGCTTTCATATGCCGACCGTGAGCGGAGACCTCACTTCCGTTGCAATCTCACACGTTGAAATGTCACAAACATAGGGGTCCTCGGCGCCGTGGTCGCGATTCGAAGAGAGCAAAAGAAACGGGCAATTCATATCAACACTCTCCGTGCCCAGGGTATCTCCGTCGCAGCACCTACCGTAATCCAAATGCTGACCGGCCGCAAGTTCGGAAAACCGCAGGACTCCAGCAAATTACATTGGGACCCCAATGGGCAACGTGGGTTGGTAGGGCAGTGACGAAACTCGTGAGCACCGTCGACATTAATCCCTGCGCACCTATATTCACATTCCACTAGGAAAATCAGGGCGTCTTACAAGAGGATCGCGCGAGCGGGAGCGTTTGTCTCACCCCACGGGCAAAAAAAGTGTAAGTATGTCTGAAAAACCATGCCGAGCGGTACTGACATATGTTTGGCAGGCTGAATGACGCTCGCCGAGATCTCCATACCCGATCCCCTTCAGCTGCACAGGAAGAACACCTATGGAAGTCAATAAATGTTCAGCTCCTGACTCCATCGACCCCCTCTAAGCGTCGTCGCTCATCAGCTCATGGTACCCATGACGATGACGACCACGGATCGCTCATGAGTACCCCAACAAGCTCCACGAAGCGCTCAAGGAAACGGCACAGGGGCACCTCGGGCATGAATAAAGCCCAGGCACGTTCCTTATCCCTGTTCTCAGCTGACACCCCCAAGGTAGCTCACATCATCATCAGCTTCAGGATGAGTTGAAGCAGCTGAGAGAGGCGAACGACGTGGCCCAGGCGAAGCTCGAAGCAGCCACCAGGGACGCAGATAGGGACGCCGAGGACATCGAGAGACTCGAGGCCGAATTAGCGAGACGTGAAACTGAAATTGAGAGGGTCCGTTCAGACCTCGATGATATCAGGAATCGGCCCAATACTCTCGGAGATATGACCCCCCGGTCGGACGGATACCGCTCCTCCGAGCCCCCATCGTATGTTTCCTTCGCCCTTTTCTAGACAGGGATAGCTCCTCAACACAGCATCTGTGCAGTTCTCCAACAATGTATATTGGATCCGCGTTACAAGACAACCGGCCTGATATTCTGCCGCCGTTCAGAAAGAGGGCCCTTCCCGCGTCCCGCGTGGATGATGGAAGTGGATCTGATGACCCGTTCGGGCAACCGGGCGCCGGTGTAAGCCCCAATTCATTCTTAGAATCCATTCAACAGCACTCCGCTGGCAACGTTGAGGTGATTCCAGAGCCTTCTGGGCTACCCACAACCCCGGTAAGCCGCTCCGCGTACCCGTTCTCACGCTCGGACTTGACGTTGACACGTACAAGGTTTCCGAAGATCCCCAGGATCTTGACCAAGCACGCAAGACGATCTTAGCTCTGGAACAACAGGTTATCGAGAAGACGGGGATCGCAAGGCGCGCGGAGCTTGACCGCGATTCCATGGGGGTTGGTGTAACCTCACTTCGAGAACAAGTCCAATCTCTCGAAACAGCGATAATTGCCGAGAAGTTGGCTGTCGTTGGTTTCAAGGACCATCTCCAGACAATCTCGGAGGGAAAAGATGCGTTCGAGGCAGCCGCGAATGCGAAGGATCAAGAGATACGGCGACTTGAACAAGAAATCGATGGGTTCAGGCGACAAACCGAGGAACACGTCGCCATCAAAGGAAAATTACAGGACGAAATCTTGGGGCTTGAATCCACCCTTGCCGAAATGAGGGCGAAACTCTCTACAGCCCAGGAAGATGTCTCACAATTGACGACCTCGTTGGCAACGTCGCAAGTCACACGAGCGGGGCTTCTTGCACAGATTGCCTCTCTTGAGTCATCACTAGTGCAACATCGGGCAGAAAGTACACAGGAGGTCTTGAACCTTCGGAGCGCCCACGAGCTTTCCCTCTCCGAGAAGAAAACCCGAGTATCTGAACTTGAATCCTCTCTTGCGGTTGCGGAATCGACTCTCGCTGAGCTCCAGGAAAGACTCGAGAATACAACTATATCGATGGAGGACGAACGAAATGCCCTTCGGTCGGACATATCCTCCCTTCAAAGGTCTCTTGGGGAGTCCGAAGGTGCGGTTAGGCGCCTGGAAACCTCCCACGAATTCTCAAAGCTCGCTTTCCAAAACGTAACCAAAGAATTGGGTGGGAAACGCAGCGAACTAGACGCGCTTCGGACTCAATTTATAGCCGAAACTCAGAAGTCAGCTGCCCTCGCGGATGCTCTGGAGGAAGCTAATGGGCGTATCCAAGGAGTGGAGAAAGAGATCGTGACGGTGGAGGCGGCGAAAAAGGTGGACGAGGAAGTGATTCGGCGAGCAACTGCGGGTTACAGCAAATTGCGCAAGTTCCATGTGGAGTGTCTGGCCGAGATGGATGGGTTAGTGGGTAGTATATCCAGGAACGTGAGTGCGGGTGAAGTAAGCGGTGCGGGTGGATGCACCAACTTGCATGGCACTGGATGATGAAGGAGACAAAGAACAAAGCAAGTAGTAGAATGGAAGCGCGACATGATCTCAGGTCGCCAAAACGGGCGTCGGACTATACATGTACCCCTGGCGATCGGTAAACATTTTAACGACAAGCATACACTTTCTGCGTTTCGCCTCTCTTCACCTTGTGTCTCGATGAGGTCGATAAGTCCCACGACGGGTTACGGCCATCCGTACATCTCTGCGGAAGAAAAAACGACATCGGGTTGCCCGCAATGATCGGATTTCGGAATGATCCACTTCGGGGACCCTGGGGAAGCACAGTTGTTTCCTGATGCCAGACGCTTGAACTGGGGCGTTTGAGCATTTATTTCACCATCCCCCAGACTGTATACCTTGCAAATTTTTCAGGGATTTGCCGCCCTAACTGTCCCCCCGGGATTAGCACTACGATTTATCCGGACATACGCTATGGCAACACTGACTTCTGCGGTGTCCAACTATGGAGCCCTGGAAATATTCGCGTGGTTTGTTGGAGGCTACAAAAGAGGAGCCTTCCTGGTATCTCCCTCTGTCCGGCAACTTGAATCTTTCTTCGACCCCTCCGCCTCCTCACCTTGCGATGTCTTTCCGTTTGCCAACCAGCCCTGATGCATTCATCCCTCCACCTTCCGAGCAGTTGACGCTCGCACGCCCCTGGAGGGGTTCGTTTGTATATCCTCAGGCTCAGCCGTCACGGAATGCAACCCTCCAGGAGATATTCGTTACCGCCGCAGAGACTGAGGGCGATAAGTACGTTCCATCTGCTGTTTTTTTTTTTTTTTTTTTCAAACCCGTCCTCAACTTTGACCTCTCATATCATAGTCGCGTGGACCTTTGGAAATCGCACCTGTCTCTCCATGTAACGAGAGCCCAAATGTCTTCGCGAGACATATCTGCCATGATGCAACGTCAATCCGTCTCCCTCTGCGCGTTCATGCCGGACCGTTTGTCAGACCCCGGCGCGCACTCCGCAAATCAAAAGCAATTCCATACTCTATCCCAGATGCTCTCTCGGAATAATCTTGTGAGTTTCAAGGTTTATCGAATAGCAGAGTCATATCGGGAAAGCCTCCTCACTCATCATCGCTTCCCACACCAGGTCGCATTCGCTCCCTTCGATACGAACAACAGACGCGGCCCAGGCGTGCTGATTTTTTCTGTGTTGACTCCGGCAGATTCACTCCTCGCGGGCGCGGTTTTGATGACCCCCGATCTTCTTGATACCATTACGTCGGGCGGAACCCCTCCACAAACCGGAGCGTCTTCGCCATATCAACAAGCGACAGTGACGCACAATACGGCGGCCTACACCCAGCCTCATCAAGCATACGGTTACCCGTCCACCAGCGCCCAATACAGCCGGGCCAAGTCGGAAAGGGATCCCAGCTATTTCATGCAATACGACACTCAGTACCGGTCACTATGAATCGGCCGATCAAATTCTTAAAGGCTGAACTGTAGTTGCGCTTTGTTGTCCGTTGGACTTTAGTACCCTAGTTGTAACCATCCTGGTAAACGCGAGGATCAATGCGGTAAATAGTGATCAGGGTTATAAAACGAGGACGCCACATCCCAACATCAGAAAACCCAGAGTATCCGAATCAAAGCCTCGAACACAGCGAATCAGTCTCGGCCACCCCAAACTTTTCTAGGAGAAGTCACGGGCACCCATTCATCCTCATCGCCATCGGACTCTAGGACGTGGCTAGGCCACCCTTTCCTTGGTCTTTTGGGTGGAGTTACTGGATCGTCCTGCGACTGGTCCTTTAGCGATCCACTTGCTTTCTGAGGGCTATTTGTCACCTCCTCTTTCAACGGATCTCGCTTGCGCTTTCCGGCCCTCGTTCTAGACCGCCAACTTTCTGATGGGTCGTCAGCCCCCCCGTTTTCATCACCATCCTCCTCTTTGACGTATTCGACAGAGGTTCCAGCAGAAGGAAACGAGAGACTCGACTTCTGCCCAGAGGTCCCGCCACTCCGTTTCGGCCTCGGGTGTCGAGAAGATTTCTTGGCGCGCTTGGGAAAGGGGTGTGGTGGTTTATTATTCTTGACGGCCCACTCCATCTCGACGATCCTGTTTCCCGGGGTTATTGGGTCAGGGAAACGGCTCAAGCGGCAGATTCTGCAGCTCACGCACCTATCCTGAAGTTTCGCGTTGTTTGGAACATACTTCCGCGCTTTTCGGTAAAGCTCCAGAGATATCTCCAGACGACCCCTGTTGAAAAGGTCAGGAGACGAGAACGGGCGTCAAAGACAACAAAATAAGCTCACTTCTGTGAGAACTCCCTGGCAAGGGCAACATACGCTCTCCCAGTCTTCTTCTTGGATGCTGGTGAGGGCACGGTAGCCAAATGGTCATCCCCCTTCCTGCTCGTCAATCAGTCAAAGATCGTCGGTGTAAACTTTCGCGTGAAACACTTACACCTTCCTCTCAAGTTCAGACAATCTTGTCCGGAGTTCATTATCCAAATCTTGGTGGTGCTTGAGTAGATCTTCCAATACATCGTTGATCTGATCTGGATCCGCAGACCCTGATGCTTCCGTTTCCATGAGGGTATCACCGTCCTGCGAGGGTTCGGGCTTGACATCGAGGGATAGCCTCCGCTCCACTTCCGCCTCTTCAGCGCGCTCCTTTTGAACTTCTTCTCTCGCGAGCCTCTCTTTCTCTTGCCTCTCCAACTCCTTGGCGACCTCTGCCCTCACAAGAGCGGCGATCTGCTCATTTATCTCCAACGTCATTGGCTGGGGTTGTACTTCCATGACAGGTAGGAGGGGGGTGGGGGGTTTGGAGGCCTGAGCACCTGGAAGCGGGATCATAGACATCCTCGATCTTGAAGGAGGTTTGACTGTGACGCGAGAGGGGCCGACTTGTACTGGCTCGTTCGACGCGAGAGAAGTGGGGATAACGGCCGCCGCCATCTTTTGCGGCGCTTGTTGAACGGCAGCAAAGTGAAGTTTCGGTGCAGGTTTATTGTCTAGTGCTGATTAGTAAAATGCGCCGACACCGGGAAGAGGGCCGTTACCTCGTTCATTGATCACAGGCTTGTTCTCGATATTCTTTGTTCGCCCGGCAAAACTAGGGAGGAATCAACGCGCTGGTCACTCTCGCAAACCTCAGAACGTACTTAAGGGTATTGAGGGTATCTTGACGAAACTTGATCCCGGGAGCAAGGTTAACAATCAAAAGGCCCACGGATGTACCACCTAAGGCATCTTGTAGGATGCGCGTCAACTTAGAGTTTCGGTATGGGATACGAGGCTTATGGTCGGGGTCAGTGATCGTGAGTTAAGGTACAGCTAGCCCAGATAACTTACAGCTCCCTGGTTCAGGGCATGAACCACCTGGCCCAAGACACTAAGGGACTTGTTGATGGCTGCGGATTCAGCCATCCGTGAGGCGTCGTTCCCCGTCAACTACAACAGGTCATCAAGATCGGCTACCCTACATCCAGCTCCCTTCATACCTTGTTGTTCTCAGATCCAGCCAAATCAACCAGGACGAGTTTCCCCGTCAGAGCTGACAAGGTAAAGTCAATACCGAAGGCATGCGGCGTACGGGAGGAAATGGCCCACTCTTCTGCCTTTCTTCGTCGAGGATGTTCATCTCGACAGTCAGGATAGCATGACTCCGAGAACTGGCGCGGTTCAGATTAGTCGCACCGACCGACCGAGCTTTGGAAGCTTTGCTGTTGTTTTTTGTACGGTGTGCCATCATTTAGCCAACGTTGAAACTGCGGCAGATGAGGGCGACCCACGAGTATATGCTTTGGAACTCTTGTTCCGTAGAAACAGGGAGCGAGGATAGATTGGCCACGAAAATTTGACCTGCGTCATTCTCTCGAACGGGAAGTTTCGGGGCCTGCAACGGTAACCCCCCACGAAGTGAGCCATCATCCTCCAGAATCGGGCCAGCTACGTACTGTCTCTCGGTCACCTAAAAGGTCATAAACCTCGTCCTTGTAAATCTCAAAATACGAGATATTGAAGCTTAGTTTCTTGCTCGGATCTGGGTGAGGGCGATGCAGAATTTCCTAAGTGACGCGTAATTCAATGTCGTTATCCCACAAATCTCGTGACCATACGCACATGCATGACGCGAGGGATAATACCCGGCTGGCTTGGACTACCCTGCATCGTATGGGTCTTCCCTGAAGAGGTAACGCCATATGCGAAGATTGTCACAGTCTTGTGCGGGGACGCCAAAGTTAACGTTCTGCCAAACGGAACAAACCTTGTGAAGGAGGTACTCACAACTCCGTCATATAGTACGTCCAACAGAGGTTTCACATCGCTGTCGTAAATGTCTTCTTGGGTAGCGTCTTGGCCATAACAGGAGGAGAATCTGCCAGTAGACCCACGGAGACCCTCAGCCATTTCGTTTCCAAGCTAACGGTCGTCCAACCCCACCCCCTTCCACACGACTTACGGAAAAGTAAGGACTTGATTCCTCTGGTTAGTGACCGAAATGGACGCATTTCTACCGTCATCGTTTCGTGTGATTCTAATACAATCATCTTCCAATTCGTTGTTGATCCTCGGACGGAGTCGAGCAGCGATTCGGATCTTGTGAGTGGTGGACCCGGAGACCATGTTGGAATGGGATCAGTTGGCGAGGCGTATTGAAGAGAGACGGAAGGTAGAAGCGAGAGGACGCGCTTTGCCGTATACGAAAGAGCGTATTCCAGCTCCAGCGGGGCGGTTGTCTTGGTTGTGCTTGACGAGTGGCAGGTTGAAGTCGCGAAGCACCACGTGACTGTCACACGCGACGTTGAGTTTCTCGCCACTGGCGCAAGGCGTGCGTGCAATTTTACAAAGAATGTGTTGACTCGCCAAGTTGAACCAGGGAAAAAGAAAAACAGTGGAGTGACTATGGTACATATGGAAGAACTTATTTCAACAAAGCTTTACAACGCCGTACCGACCTCTCTGCTCAGTGTGTGCAAAACGACGTCAGTCAAGATTCGACACCTCCAACCAGAACACAGAGAGACTCACGTTCTTCCTGCAGACGGACCGGGCCCTTGGATCTGATTCTGCAGGATCCATTCGCACCCCCACTCCTCCAGTTCTTCATACAGACCGTTCATACAGGCTCCACTTATCTCTGTTCCATCGTTTAGATCACCCGAACCAGGGTAGCTCTCGCGAACACCAACCCGAGGTGTGCCAACATTCGGTGGAGAAGTACCAGAGATACCGGTTCCTCGAAGTGTAGTCCGAGCCGCCGTACCAGTGATAGGTGAGGATCTAGCTGCCGTATGTGTCGACCGTCCAGTCACAGTGGCTCCAGGAGTAGAACAATTCACGACTCGAAAAGACCCTGACGTAGAAACGAATGAGACCGCAAACTCCCCACAGCTCAAAGAAGACGTCAAAGGCAGCGAACCAGCGGCAGAGATTCTGACGCTCCCGTTGAAACTCAAGCTTGGATCAGATCTCGACCCTGAGCCTGACGATTCGGCCTGTGTATCTTCCTCAGGTATGGAGAACAGAGCGCCAGGGACGCAGAAACTCGGCTTCCTCCCAAGCCCAGAGCTAGAAGGTTCGAGATTGTCTTCGCCAGCGCAAGCGATCGCGTCTGCAGAAGAGTTGCCTGGTTGTTCATGGTCATTCCAGTATGCTGGAGACTCTGTTCTACCGGGCACGGGGAGTACGGCTTCTGGTTCCGCATAGTTGTAGTATTCTTCGAGTTCGTAGGGTACCGTTGGGCTCGCCCCTCCCTGGTAGGCGTACTCCGAAGTGTAGGAGGGACTTTCTGAAACCACGCTGGCTCGCGCAGACGCCGAAAATTGGACGAGTTTTGCGCCAGTTATAGCGCTTGCGGGACTAGAAACAAGGTGGGTCGGAGACTGCCCAACCAGGCTACCTTCCGTGTAGCTGGTACTACATTGCCGTGGAATTGTGAGGCCTTGGTTTCCGGGGGTGGATGCGAAAAACGGCGAGTCTCCGCTCGCATTGACGAAGAGTGAAGGGGACAACGATTTAGCGTTTGAGGCGACCCTGCCTAGAAGACGATGCATGGGAGAAGTAGAGGGGGACTGAGGAGAAGGGTGTTCGGGACCTGGTCCAGGGGATTGTTCATCACAGGTATGAAATTCTTGACTCGGAGACCGCGGGAGTCCAGAAGTGGCGGATGTGGAAGGATCTACCTGCGACTGAGCGTACGGGTGAGAAATACGGCGGTGGGCTGTCGGCGGTTCTGGGGTGTGGAAATGGAATACAAAGTTCCCACTGGGAGAAGACTCCTTTGGTTCTACCAGGATGGGACTATCGGGCGGGGTCTGGATTGGCAAGAATGGTGGGATCGGGGGAGTCCTCCGAAGTAGAGTGTACCTCTTGACCTTCGGAGGGCTTCTGATCTCTGGACTCGGCCGATCAAAGCTGCTTGGAGAAGTACTAGAATTACGTGCTGGGGTTGGGATTCCAGCTGGACACTTCGATAGGTAATCGTGTGGCCCCTCCACAAGTTGGTTTCGACTGTTCCCAGATACCAGTCTCACAAGCGCAGAGTCCGATATGAGATTCCCTAAAGAGCTTTGGGTGGAAGAGGCGGGGGTATCCAAAGCATAAAAGAATGATTGGTCTGGAGGAGAGCTAGAATGAGAGACTGGCGGGAACCGTAACCCCGGGAATCTAGGAACTCGACCCAGCCTATTGAACACTCTGAATTTGCTGTGCTGGCCGGTGAAATGAGGGGTCGGACGATGCCCAACAGGAAGGAACCTAATGAAATATAACCTGACGGGTCCGGTTCGGAGGGAAGAAGGGCAGCGTACGAAAACCGGGAGTTTGTGTCCTTGACAGTGCTAGGTTCTGACTCTTTCACCTTGATCTCCCAATCTGGAGAACCGAGCAGACCAACAAGGAGAGCTGTTCGTGTCATATTCAAGTCAGACCGTACGATCCGGTGTCCCAGACGATGCCGCGTACGTAGCTGAGAAGATGAATTGCTCGAACGCGTGCGCCCACTGGCGGCATCCGCCTTTCGATTTTTGACGTAAAAATACTTGACGACCAACAGTAGAATGAGCGACGCAGGAAGGACAGAGAGATAAACGATGAGAGCGATTGCGGTTGGCGACGAGATTGGTATCGGCACAGCGGCTACAGTTGGAAAGAGAGACAGGGTTGCAACGAACGCGGATAGCAACTTCAAGAAACGAGTGGACATGTTTGTCAGAGTGGGGAGAAGTGGGTGGTATCACAGGGTGGTAGTGTTCGTGGTCGTGGTTTGGGATAACCAGAGAGTTGTCAACCCATCCGTTTTCAACCACTTGGAAAGGACACGCGGGTCGGACTCCGGTCACGAACGCACGCGCAGCATATTTCGACATCCGTCACCCGCCGCAAAGGGTGCGAGGCAAAAAGCAAGTGTGCTCAAGCCTTGCGAAATAGGGCATGCTTACGGTCGCGAGCAGGGCCAGTCCTGTTAGGTGCTTATAATATCAGGAGATTCACGTTCCAAGGTCCGATCGAGGCATGGCAGTGATAAGATAACAATCGCGACGCGTACACTAATTGACCCATCGAATCCCAAAAGAAAAATGGTCGAAAACCCAAACAAGTCCACTTGGCCCCAGGATATAGCACCCTCAAGCGAACAGACAACAGCAGGGGCACAAGAATGCCGCGGTAACTCCCCAAGCAATTGCGCAGCTAGCAGAATGCCAGTGAGTGCGATTCAGATGCAGTGCAGTGAAGGACGGACCAACAGCCAATGAGCTGATCGAGCTCAGTCTCCTGTTTCTTCTCTACTTGCGGCGGCTGAGCACCTACGTAGATTATTTGGGGATGAGCTGCAGGTTGCTGCTGAACTATACGCTCGATGACAACGACAGTATTGGAATGAGTCATATACGGCATGGGAGTGACAGGCATCGAAGTAGGCTGCTGTGTTGAATTGTGTGCGGCTGCAACATGAAAGTCAAGTCCAGCTCAAAGGGGGACGAGAGATCGTGCGGAGCTCACGGGGTGGGGGATTGACTACACCATTATGCGTGGTCGGGGATAATGAAGATCAGCGCCGACAGCGACGGTCGTGGCCATATTTGAGTGGAGATATCGAGGGAGAATGTCTGGTAACTGGCACTTCTTATATGCGCACGGTCGAGAATGGAGCTGGGCAACACCTACGAACAGGACGTCAGAATCGAAGCGCATCGAGTTGTCGTGCATTGACGGTGGTCTCACGACCGAAAGGAGTCCAACTAGTGCAGAATATTTTTGGCCAGAGGCCAACGCTCTGACAGCGTGTATTAGTTGCGCTCTCGATGAGGATTGCATGTCTGTTCGGTCTGTTGACGGGGCTTACAGCGGGACATTCGGGGGGGGGGGGGGGTTCCTCATCGCAGTTTGCAAGGATCTCCAGCGATTGGAACCAGGTCTGAGATCCCAAATACAGTCAGAGTCAGACCCAAAATTCGTTCGGACGCAGGCTCAATTTGGCTGACAAACGGGGAGGATCGGGGCCAAATTCGTTCGGACACCTGGCGAACCTCCTTCCGTATCTTCCGGGGTCCTCCCAGGGTAATAAATCCCATACGGAGCACAAAGTAATTGAAGGAATCGGTCACGATGTCAACAGACATCGTAATAGTTGCAATAGGCTTCAATCCAATGGCAACAGCGGTCATAGTGGGGCGAGAGAGACGGAGGAGGGCGCGTCAGGGTGAGAAATCCAATGGTCCCTCGAACCTTGCCCGATCGGGGTCAACATGTGGGGACTGAGTTTCAATGGTTCGGGAGCAGGGGTCGGCAGAGGCCTGCCCAGTCGTCGATGAACGGACAAAAGTCAGTTTTTAAGACTTGACGGGGTTGTCCACCCGTGGGCGGCTGACAACAAGCGGACTGAACTGAGCGACGCGGAGTGAGCGCTGGTTTGTTTACACATGTTTGAAACCATGCATCATGTGGGGCATCGGGGAAACCAATACGGCCCGATGAGGGGTCACGGAACGACTACCAGGGCAACGACCCCCCACTGCGGAGCAAGGGTGCTTTCCCAGAACTAAGTAGAAGGCGGTACCTCTCGTTTGAGCTGTCGGCGTTGGCGCGGACAATGTGCGTGAGGGATTTGAACGGTGTTGGGACGATCGCTTGTTTACCGTAAATCCCATCGATTCTTCCTCGTGTTCGTGATTGACCTCGCAGAAGCACAACCGGAGCGTGATTGTACCTGGTCTAGTGGGTACACTAAAGGTGGATACAAAAAGCGAGCGTACAAGGACGTTACAACATATCTCCCAAAGAGTGTATACAACTTTAGCAGCAGCAACAGCAAGGGCAGAAACAGCCCGCGCAAAGACCAAGGCAACTGGAGGGTGGTCGTCGGTTAACGGTGGATACAAGTGGAGGAAGAAGACTGACCAGGCGGTGGCGCACAATCCGGCGTCATTGCCTTTGTCTTCGCGGGGTTCTACATAGATGACTTGAGGCTGGGGTTGGGACTGATATTGACCGGATGTGTGAGACGGGTCTGGACAAGAATGGTATGAGCACGTTTTCATTTTTTTTGTTTCACAACCGCGTGGCGTCGCTGACTTTGTGGATGATAAGCCTGGTTCGGATAAGCAGGGGGCGGGTTGCCGGGCTGCTTGTCTTGAGGATATTCCTTCTTAGAGAGAGGAGACATGGGGGAAGAGACTAAAGTTACACTGGTGGAG
>Ga0307515_10009137_pt1 | contig 19219 bp, 12 predicted proteins | sample 17_EM_MG_FD_194513 | JGI IMG/M metagenome (GOLD analysis project Ga0307515, IMG submission 194513) | Populus trichocarpa ectomycorrhiza microbial communities from riparian zone in the Pacific Northwest, United States - 17_EM | ecosystem: Host-associated > Plants > Roots > Unclassified | place...
AGCCTAAACAGAATATTTTGTTCGAAAGATTCTCTGCTGCCTATACTAAGAAAGTCTCCAAAGTACGAAACATAAACCATATCCAACTCAATCATCGTAGCCCTGCCATTGCCATATTCGATCCATCAACCAGACCAAGGCTTATGCAGGCCGATGCAGGCTTTTTAAATCACGTGCAGGCCGCCGCTAGCGCAGGCTTTCAGAATGGAGGCCGGGCCGGCCGGGCCGCTTTGGAACACTGCATTTGTCTCATTCAGTGATTATTCGCTGGCGCCTAGTGTGCCGGCAGAATGTGCCGCAACCTGTGCGTGTTTGCTTATCCACATCTATCGGAATAGGATCTACGAGGCGTTCTGATCCGGCACTGCCCCACGGTGTGGAATTTACCCCGCATTTAATTACTCACACCACGAATGCTGCGCAATATTTTACCAGCGTCTCTCCCCACCAGACTCTGTGCACCATCTACTCCACCATGGCTGATGCTGTCGGTCTAGGAGCGAGCGTTCTTGCCTTCATTACCATTGCCGGGAAACTATCTAAAGCAGCTGCAAAGTTATATGGATCTTTTCACAATGCTCCGGAAGAAGTCAAGCGAGTCCAGACCAGAATGAATGATCTCGGGATCTTGCTGTTCCAGATCGAGCGCATCTACTCAGCCCATCCACAGTGTGTGACGGATGCCGCCGTTCAACGATACTGGAATGAAAAGTCTACGAAACTTCGAGACGACTTTGCCACTTTCGAGTCCTTTACCGATCGATTAAATACTAGCCTGGGAGGAAGAGTTCGGTGGTTCTTGTCTCATCAGGATCGCGCAAAATCGATCCTGGAGCTTCTTTCCGAAGACATTGATATGCTATATTTGCTTTACCAACTGATGTCGCAACCGTAGGTGTACTGAATCGCGATTGTAAAGCACTTTCTCTAATTTTCTACTATGGCTGTTTAGGTATATGCTCAGCCGCCAAGCCGACTATCTTGACTCTTTTCTTCAGACTCAAAAGCCCGTAATGACCAACCTCAGTGCGACTATTCAAAATCTCAATTTGATTCGAGCGAATATGGCCACGAAGGAAGACTTAGTTGAGAACCGTGAGCTATTATTAAGCAAATTGCAGCCAAAGATGAGTGGTGAGCATTCTGCACGGCGTCGCAGACGGCGTAGGACAACGGAAACGCCAGGAGATATACAGGCTTCTAATTTGAACACGCATTACTCATATTACCATCTTCCCATCGGCATAATCGCGATTTCGTATGGTTGGGCATATAAAATGTCTGGTGAAGGTCCCCTCAAGGACGAAAAAGTGGCTATCCGTGGATCTTGGGAGTTTCGCCCAGCCCCTTGGTTGTCACACAAAACCGTCTTCACCGAAGCCATGATGGTTTGGAGAAGCAGAATTTATTATTCCCGGATGACAGTGGCCCGTAATTTGAGAGTGGGAATGGACTTATCTGAAGCTCACCCGGTTTGGGATTGCATCTTCTATGCGGATGTACTTGGCCTGCGGAAACTTCTCAGTTCCGGGTCCGTGAGAGTTAATGATTGCGGCACACGTTTCATGGAGTACAACGAGGAGAGGGTGTCTCTTCTGCACTACGCTTGTGCTTGCTTGGGGCCAAGACCATGGAAAATTCTCGGGCCAGCACTACTGATAGCTCCTACACCCGCGGCAGTTGAAATCTTGAAGCTCTTGATTGAATCAGGAGCTGATTGTAGTGCACTGAGCACCGACGGATGGTAATATTTCCCACGAAAGAGTGTGATACCGACTGCACCTGCTAATGTCATTTCTAGTGGTCCTCTACTTCACACAATATCCAACGTCTTCATCAACAATCCAAGATCTGAGCAGGCTGTGTGCTGGTCGGAGGGAACGCGATTGCTAGTTGAAGCAGGTGCAGAATTTTTACCCCCAACAGATCTGCTGGCCCTTGACAACTATACGAGTCATGCCTGGGCAATAAACTCATCATTGAAAGGCGTTTATCATGAGACGTTTGCGCATAGTTTCGAGGAGTACCTAGCGGATTTGTTCTCGAAGGATCTTAGTTCGCTAGATTACTGGCCGAAATTAGGGCTCATGAATATTCTCATCGACTTTACTTGTGGATGGTTGGGTGAATTTCAGCATCTGTGGAAAGAAGCCCGGCCTAGCATTCCGAACGATGAGCATTCTGTTTTCGTGGGCATACTTAAGGAAATAGTGTTTCTCACAGAGTGTTTTGCAGATCCGAGAAATTATCTGGAACAATTAGTTAATAGAATGTTCGAGTCAGCTGGCAAGTGCGGTCGTGTCAGCAAAGCGAATATTACTCTGTCCGCCCTTATCGATTACTCTCCAACACTGGCGGAACGGCTTGTGGAACCTGGGCTACCAAGTCACTACGCATTCAGCCACGTCCTGTACGGTGGTAACGAGGAAACTCTCGCTATTCTAAGTCGAGCGGGTTTAGCCTACGAGAAATCCTGTTGGTGGAGGATGATCGCTCCATGGGATGGGGAATATCCTGATATCTCAGTATGGCAGCGATACGTACGGGACGGTGTTGATCCTGTGGTACTGAATTGGATACTTGTTCAAATTCTCCCTAGAGATTGGGTCTACAATTACAGACGTGCCCGCTTTTCAACTCATCATCTGGCATTCTTGCTCGACAATGGTGCAGACGTGAATTACGTAGCCCCACATATCAGTGATCACATTCGACGCACTCCACTCGGGCTTGCTTTGGACCATAGAGAAGTTGATAACGTCTATTTTCTACTAGAACACGGCGCCGATGTTTTATTAGAAACCAAACTGGGAGCATTTTCCGATATGGCGAGCGCCTGTGGATACAAGAACCTAGCAAAGCGGCTGAAGTACCTTGAGAACGAGGAGAAAACAAAGAGGAATCTCTCTTTAAAACCAAGTTTGTACCCATTGCTTAAGTTTCTGTTACAATATTAATAACTACAGATGTTGGGCAAACGATGACTGTAGATAGTACACATTACGGTCTCAATTATGCTGTGCTCGCTATTGGCATCCTCCTCACAGCGTATGGGGCAGTAAGAAACGGAATTCTCTACATCATTGGATGGGTCTTCCGGAATCGATTACTGATATGGCGGCTTTGCTATATGGGTGTCTGTCTTGGGTGTACTTTTTTGGAAGAATTTGGATGGGCGCTGTGTGGCACTCTTTTGGAGAGTTTATTGTGAGATTTACGAGCTTGATTTGGTCATGTATATGGCAAGTAATTTTAATTGTGCCAGAGAGTGATGGGGAGCTCTGTTTGAGTTTGTTATATCCGAGTGCGGCGATATTTGGTCATGCATTTGGTGATGATTTTCTTGTTACCTACGCTACAAACTACTCGAGTATCTGGGGTTGTCTGTGTTACTGTATGGCCTGGAAGATGGCCGCCAATACACAGAGTCACAGTAGACTCATACACGTAGACCCATTCACAATTACTCACTCGTCTCACGCCACACGCCACTTATTGCATGATAGGTCCCAGCCTTTGTATGGCCTAAGATGAGTTTTGTATGGCCAGAGGTGAGTCTCGTATGACCGGAGATTGCTGTCGGGCTGAAGGCATTCAGCCGGGTCTATTCATACGGTTCTCCCCTTCACTATTACAACACCGCTCGCCACTGCGAGTGCCACTCCATCGTCTCTGCGGGATCTCCAGACTCTTCATGTATACAAAGGCATAAACACCCCCTTAGATAGTTCAAAAAACTTCGCCTTCACCAGAGAATGCAACAACAGTCTAAGCCCGGAGGTGTGCGAGTGATGACAAATGATACCGAACCCTAACCTGCGTGCTGATACCTAACGATACGATAACTGACATCAGTGAGTGCTTGAAGCAGATATCTAGAGGATAACTTGCTCCTTCTCGAGTTGCACAAACCATATGATCACATGATAGTGTACTCTGTGCAGCTTTTGGCGTGATAACTGCATTTGCACTGACGTACTGGTATCTTTTACAGTAGACAATTATAGTAACCACTAAAAGATATCCACCTGATCGGTGGGGTCTCTACTCCAAACCCTGCCCGGGAAATTTGCTGTATGGCCTTGTCTGATTAGTAAAGTCGTGTGACCCATCATCGTGTTGACTTGGGTTTGGCTCAGTTAAGGTCAATGATCGCTGCATTGGCTGGAGCATGTTTGCATAATTATAGGGGGAATAACCCGTCTGCACTTCGTATGCAAATGTTTCCGGTTAAAACCAGAATAAATCTCTCCAGCCTAGTGCCATCAAAATTTTGAAGCTCTTGGTTGATTTTAGGGCTGGTTGTACTATAGTGAACTCTAATGAATTGTAATATTCCCACAATCACATACGATATTGAAGTATGTGATTGTTGGCCTTTATTCACATGCATTTACATTAAATGACTATGCTCGGCAGCTGATTCATTTAGTACCACTATTAAGTGAGGCGCCACACTCTTTCTGCCTTGACCATACCATTTCTAACACCACACAAGGTCGGCGGCCAGACTGCCAAGGAGCTCTAATCCCTGCATCACCAGCCGCCCTTGGCACAGCACAGATCACTGGCAACGTGGCGTATGAAGGTAAGTCGCTGGTGATTTCCATAGTTCGAAATAGTTCATGTCCGAGCATCGCACCAGTTCAGTACAGTTGATACCAATCTGCGCGAACCAGTCAGCACGTTAGTTAGCTGTTCATGAGTAATGCCGAACAATGATTCCAACGGTCCGGACGGTCCCGGCTTGGGGTACGGCTCGGTCTAGTCCTGTCCGTCGGAGAGGTTGGACTAGATCAGACCACAGACTGCCAGTCTCTGAAAATTCTAGACTGTTAGAATCATTGCCGCCAAACACCGTCGGAACATGTGCATGACAAGCCTTGATGGTACAGGCAGCGTGTCGGATGACCGGGTGAGTGGCTTTTCGAAGAATTTAGATCCCCTTTACTCTGGTGGCATTGTAGTGAAGACACTGTAGATCCCTAAAATTATGATGCATTATTTCATATTGGTCCGTTCTGGTTCCCGGCTCAATTCTTGACATAGCCGATTCAAACGGTGCCTTTCCCGCCGTGCCTCTTCTCCCCGTGCCTTTTTTCTGCAGCTTTTCTCTGTGCCATTTCTCCCCATGCCATCTCTCGATGTGCCTTTTCTCGCTGTGCCATTTCTCCGTGCCATTTCTCCTCCGTGCCTTTTCTCCCCTGCTCCTTTTCTCCGTACCTGTTCTCTGTGCCTTACACCTTCAAGTACTAAAATTAGTAAAGACCCTCGTTACTCCAAAGGTGGTGACTAAAGACACAAACCACCAGTGGGAGTACCAACTCCTCTGCCCCTCTCAATGCACCCAGCATCTTAGCATTCTTGCCATTACCAGTTCCCACCTTGCAGATTTTCCCCACTGCGCCCGACTGTCGTTGATGTCTACAGTATAGGTGCTGTCTAGGATTGCGTGGGGATGGTAGCGGCGCGGTGGTAGTGGTAAATAGTGATTTGACATACAGATAGTGCAGGCAGTGGAGGTGGCGATGGGTGTTGTAAAAGGAAAGAAGGTGAGCAGCTGATCGAGAACCAAAATCAATCATTTGTGGTTACCTCTTAGTCATGGAAGAAAGGTACACACACCAAGAGACACAATTAAAGGCAATCCCGGTGGAGTTCTGGATCTTGAAAATGAGTTTCAGCACCTCCTGATGCCTTTTTTACCATACAACCAGTGACTTCATTTTTCATTTGTACGGGGATATGGCACGAAAAGAACATTTTCGAGTCCTTTAGAGTGGGCAGGTCTTTGAAGCAGGGATAGAAATAGTCGTCTAACCCGTCTGAAGGATTGCCTATTCCGGGCTATCCTGTATGGGACAGAGAAACCTACGACTATTTGCCCTAGGTATAAACTTGGACCGAAAACTAGCGGGCCCTGTGGTTAGTCGAGTGATATTATTATGATCGAGTGATATCTAAATGAACGAGTGATCGAAGTGTTACCATACCTACAGCGGCGTAACAGCCCTGTAGCTACTGCAATGTTGTTACAGTGCTACTGTTAGCAGATGGGTTCCTCCGTGCTTGTGCTAAACCCAATAAAGACAGTTTTTGAGGTTAACCTGATGTGATATGACAGTAATGGGGAATTTTGTTAGGTGATTACAGTCTCTCGGGTGGGGCTGCGGTCGTTGGGAGACAAGAACTGGACACCTTGGTCCATCTCAAGTGAAGCCTTGGATTGGGCTACGATGTCAAGCCTTGTAGGGACGGCAGGGCGGACGGACCGTTCCCACCCTACTTTAGAGTAACAGCATATACACTTTTGGAGTGCTTGCAGTAAAACCAACCAGAAGATATTTGATTGGTGACGACACTATTACTACTCTATAGGCCTGTACTGGGTGCTTTCTGAATGGTTCGATCGGCATGATAGTGCATGGCAATCGGGGTTACATTAGCCCCATTTCTTGGTTGGTTGGTCGCTAGAGCCTACCTGCAGAATACGAAGCAGCCTCCTCTTATCTTTGCATATCCATGTATCTGTTGCAATGGGGGACGAACGAGGCGCCCTGACCGGACACAGCCCTACGCCTTGGAATTTACCCCGTATTTGATCATCTACATCTTGATGATTAAGTCTGCGCCTTATCCCCTGGATCGTAACTTTGGCATTCCCGGCCCGGTTGGGCATGGCAACCGACTCCCCACCTGCAAATATTTTGCGATGCAACCACAACTCTGTGGGGGTGGCCTGGGAGCATTATAAACTTACTTTCTTATGTCTTGAGAGCATTTTGGCAAAAATTAAGGACTGTACAGGAATGGGGTGCCGATAAAAGGGGCAGTTTTTGTTGGGAGGGTTGTCTCAAGATCAGCTTCCCAAAAACTCGAAAATGTCACTGCACAGCCCAGATGGACAACTCTGCCCATAATACCCCAAAATATCCTTCAAGCTTAGTGCTAAGGACATGCTCTGAAGTCCTAATATCATTACACACAAGGAATTCCATCTGCAATGTGCCTGAGAGTTAAGGCTCAGAGGGGGGATACCAATACCCATCCCACAGCTCTCATAGTGAACAAGGCTAAAACCCACTTTGTCAAACATCAAAAAGGGCATATCAGTACCCCTCAGCCAGAGCTGGAGTCACGGGCAATTTTCAGTAAACCTTGAGAAGGGAAAGTAGCTGGGATGGTGGCTTTGCCAGCAGGAAAGCCCAGCCAGAAATACCAAATCTCCACCCAAACTTTGCTAAGCATGTTCAAAATGCAAGTAACTGTGGTGTCTCAATAATGAAAGGCATCATTTTGTGGAATTCAATCACCTGTCAAGGAGAAAGGTGGGTAGTGGTGCATAGACATGGGGTGGGTTGCCAGCTCAGAGAGCGAATTTTGGTGGGGCAGTAAGACTTACAAAGTCACATCACATATAATTTACAATTCACTTCGACAGAAAGTTTTATTTGCTACTAAAGAAGACTTAGTAACAAGGACGGCCTCTGATGTCCATTTTTGGACGTGTGGTGAGGTGGTTGCGCGGGCGGCCCGTACGGGCCGGGAACCGTTACGATCCAGGGGATAGCATTTGAGTCCTCCCGCTCCCGTTATACGCTTCGTCTACCACACATCGTTATAGCCAAAGCCGTCAGTATTAGAACAAGCGTCCTAGGCTTTATCATAGTTGCTAGTAAACTGTTGAAATCAGCTGCCACACTGTATGAATTATCCACAATGCGCCGGACGACGTTAAGCGAGTCCATACCCATTTTATACACTTAGCCCATCCCCATTAGGCCCGGGATAGCGCAATCCAGCTATATTGGAAAGAGAAATCTACGAAGCAGCGAGAGGATTTCGCTAAATTCGAGGACTTTACCGAACGGTTGAAATCTGATGTGGGGGGAGGTCCGATGGTTCTTGTTCATGAAAGTCGTACAAAGTGGATATTAGAGATTCTTTCGGAAGATACCGAGACGCTAACATTACTATCGCAATTAATATGGCAATCGTAGGTGTATTAAATTCAGGCTGATACGAGTCGTTTCTAATTTTTACGCTTGCATTCAGGTACATACTTAGAAAACTCCATTTAATCAATGCAACGATGGTCACAAAAGAAGAGTCGGTTAAGAACTGGGGGTTATTACTCGACAGATTACAGCCTAGGATGACTTCTGTGCATCTAGTACGATTTTGCGGAAGGACTACAACAGAGGAACAACTCCTAGCTTCTGATTTCACAACACACCACAGACGTTACCATCTCTCTATTAGGGAATCTCCATCTCGTATGGTTATATGTATGAGATATCTGATCATGATCCCCTCAAGAACGACAAACTCGCTATTCGTGGGACCTGGAAATTTTGTCCTGCCCCATGGCTCTCTTATAAAACAATTGGAACCCAAGCTACGGTGCTTCTGCATAGCAGACCAAATTATGCTCAACTAACTATTGCCTGTAACTTGACGATAGGAATGGAATTGTCCACCGGTCATACAGTCTGGAAATGTATCGCTAATGCGGATGTCCTTGGACTAAGGAAACTACTTTGTACCTGATCTGTTGTAGTCAATGATTGCGGGGCGTTTGACACGGTCAGGTTGACGCTTCTGCACTACGCATGCTCGCAGATAGCGCCATATGTACAGGCCCTCCTGAAACCTGGAGCTGTTGAGGTGTTGAAGCTCTTAATTACTCGAGGGCATATTGCAACGCCCTAGACTCTAACGGAGGGTAATCTTCCTCCAACTGAGCATTAAATGCAGCTACTGATAACTGTTAAAGTAGTCCATTAATTCGTTCGATGTCAAAGATCTCCATTGAAGATTCACAGTCCGAAGATGCAGTGTGCTGGTCGGAAGGAACGCGATTGCTCATCGAAGCCGGTGCAGAATTCTTACTACCAACCGAACCTGGGGCCCGCGCCATGTGTTTGGATCGTGCGTGGGCAGTAAGTTCGTCATTGAGAGGTGTATACCGGGAAGCTGTTTCAGATTGCTTTGAGGAACACATGGGGGAAGTGTTCTCCAAGGACCCCACCTCATTAGGTGGGGGTGAGCGATCAGATCCCATGAGAATTCTTGCTGAATTCGCTGGTGGAATGATCATCGAATTCGAGCACGTATGGCGCGAAGTCCGACCTAGCATTGCAGACGATGAACGTTCTCTTTTTGAGTCCGTACTGAAGGAGATGGTGCAACTTGCAGTCTCCGTTTCGGATAGGATTCACAAAAATGGTCTACTCTGTTACGATGACAATTTTTGTGGGGGTCCTGGGGTGTATTTAGAAGAAATGATAAGTAGGATGTTCAAAACGGCTTCCATGACTGGTCGTTTCGATAAAGCAAATGATAATCTCGCATTCCTCATCTCTTACTCCTCCAATCTCGCTCAACACCTGATTGACCGCGGGCTACCAAGAAATTACGTTAGCGGGCACTTTCTCTACAGAGGCAACACGGAAAGCCTTGCAATCCTGGAGCAAGCAGGCTTGGCCTACAATAAATCTTGTTACTGGAAGATGATCGATCTTTGGAGTGGAAAACTCCCAGAAATTTCGGTTTGGCAACGATATGTCGACGACGGCGTCGATCCAGTGGTGCTGAATTGGATACTAGTCCAGATTCTTCCTCACGACCGCGTCCATCGTTTCGGTGATGTTCGCTTTACCACTGATCACTTCGAATTTTTGCTTCACAATGGTGCTGACGTGAACTATGTAGCTCTACATTTAATTTGTTGCCATATTCCACGTACTCCGATTGGATTTGCTGTAGGGCATGGGGAAATCGATAATGTACGTTTTCTACTTCAACGCGGTGCCAATATTTGGTTAGACGTTGAAGGGAGTCCACTGTCTCATTTTGCGGAGTGGCAGGAACACACAGAGCAGCGGAGCTATTGAAGAGTCCGGATATAGAGGAGAGAAGGAAAAGAATCCTTCCTTTAGAGCCAAGTAAGTACCGTTTACTTTAGCCTTTACCGCAGAAACAATTATTAATCGATTGCAGATTTTGTAGAATCAATGATATTAAGCACTAGGCACACCAGTATTGAGTATTTCATGCTAGCTAATAGTGTTATTCTTACAGTGTATGGCGTGGTTAGACATGGTCTCGTCTGCATTTTTAGTTTGATTTTCAGGAATCAGCTGCTAATATGGTGGCTTTGCTATACGTGCTGCTCTTTTTTGCAAGAGTTGAATAGGCACTGTGCAGTGATTATGTGGGGAGTATTTCAAGAGAGAGTTAAGGTTTAGCACTGTCAGAGGGATGCGGAGTTTGACTTTGGTTATTCCGGAAGGCGTTAGTAGTTGGTCATATATTTGGTCCTGAGTTTAATGTTTGCCCACGAATCAATCTTACCTGGGTTGTTATTTGGTCCTGCTGATTGGATCTTGCAGCAGAGAGGGGTAGATAACTCCAAACACCTCACCCTAGGCCCTGGAATGCATAAAATTTTGATCCAAGCAAATACCAGATTTTTCACTGTTGAGTACATGGTGCAATACTATACGGCATATAGAGCTATCTATAATAGGTGTAACACCAGATTCGGGCTGGCCAGGTTAAGGGGGAGGGGGGGTCGGACTGCATAGATAACTCCATTCGGAGGAGGAAGGGAAACGATACTCTAGATAGAGTGAATGTACTATAATTAAAATAAAACAAAGCTTCTTTATAGGTGAACCCCAGCCAAGGTAATTTTTACCTTGTTGTATACGCACGGTAAGTATACGGAGCACTTTGTTAATTCACCTAAAGCCCATAATGATCGAAACGAGACCGGCCGCCGATTAATTTGCAAATGGCAGACCGGTCAGATTCGAGGCCGTCATCGGCATGGACTAGTCCAGGTCTATCAAAGCTAGAAAATCTGCCTCACTATCCAATATTTTACTGTATAGTCTAACCTAGGTCTGGCTTCCTGGTGTAGACAGACGTAGGCCTCGTTTCTATCGGAGAGCCTTGGCACATACCGACCCCAGCCAGAATCCGATCTACCCGGATGGTTGCATTCGAATACAGAAGATAATGCTGTTTACAGGGTACGTCATCCCCGAATGTCTTATATTAAAATGAATACTGCGGTAGGAGCTGGAGAAGAATTGGATCTAGCCCGGAAGACGTCGGGCAGGGTCTTTGTTTCTGTTTACTAGTACTACGTCTCAACAACTTCCCAAAAGACCACAACCACACACAACGACTACAGTTTCATACCCGTCAAAATGCCTTCACCACGCATAGCCCGCCTCGTCTTCGGTAGCGAATCTATCAACTTGCTACCAGTGAGCACCCAATCATTTCCACATCAACATTTCGTTAACACTACAACCCACTGCCGCTATGCGCCCGAACTCCAAACACAAACCCGTCAATTATGCCAACAACATCTCCCATTTGCCGATCCTGAGGCTATGAGATTTCAAACTCTGACCTGGAATTGTGGGCGTAAAGAGTGAGTAGTTCCCCGGGTATACTACGCTATTCGACGAATAATAGTATGTAGTTCGACGAAATATGCAGTCGCCGAAACTTCATTGCTCATCAAGCTGTTCCACAGAGCATGATCACTACCATGAAATATTGTATGACTGATGCCGGGCATAGTCTAGTTGAGAAAATCATGAGCTGTGATTTTAAAAGCAGTGGGACTGCTTCCCGGAGGGACGGGAGGGAATGACCGAGGAATAAAAGCAGTTGGCCACGGCGAAACCAGTGGTGAACGGTAAGTACATTCGCGAAGAGTTGAGTTTCGTTTCCTAACAGAAGCAGCGGGCGACGAAGAGATAGAAGTACTTTACAGCGGGTTCTAGAGCTGCGATGAGGTGGCGGAGGATAGCGAGAAAGTCAGGGAGGGTGATTCAGGAGGGGATTCCGGGAGAGATAGCTCGTAAAGAGCCCGCGGAGGGCGGTAATATACAGTCGGAGTAAGTCCAGCCTAGCCCGAACGAGACGGACTTCGTCAACTCTTAGTCATAGGAGCTACAACTCCTGATATTCTATCATAACATGACCAGTTGAATGCAGTAGCTACAGCATGTGCTGGGTAGAAGCAAATATCGGTGATTGTGCGGCAGACACCCATGCAAAAGTGTCAATGGTGTTTCTAGTGCCGACAATTAACAACCTTACCCCTAGCAGTCATTAACTTTGATGTACTAAGTGCTTAGTAGAATGTGAATGACTCAATATGAAGTCATAGATACGTCATACCTCCTGCTTTAGACGGAAGTGGAAAGTTGCTCATTATTCATTTCTTTCTGCATTAAGAATCGCTCAGTGAGGCAGGGGGCTGCCGATAGTAGAATGTGTCCTAGCAGACTAGGAACGTTTTATGACTTCAACGCTATCCCACATGCTCGGCGTTTAAATCGAAGAGGGCATTTATCAATTGACTCTAAGCGCTTCCGAGTTTCCATTATATTCGTTATCCAGTGTAAAGCAGGGTGTAGTGTAAAGTTTCCCCCGCTTAGGAGAACCACCGCACACTACTCGCTACTTGGGCAACTACTAAGTAGTCAAGAATATTATTATTTGCCAGCAGATCTTAAATCTAACCCTATATTAGAATCCCCAACCGTTTTGTTCCTGTTCACCTTGTATTTGGCTGCTTGCGCCCATAACATACCCGAGATCTCAGACCTATAGTCAACACCCCCCCACATCTTCTTGAACTTGATACGTAGGAGCCTTTTTGTACCATTTGTGCGTTACACATAATCCTTACACTGAGGTCTCTGGCGCCCGCCCGACACTTCTGAGTCACTGCTCACCGGTCTGTTCGGCGAGGGAGTAGCCCGAAACATTCACCGGGATGAGCTTCTATTTTGACCCTCAAGGAAGCGAGATGCATAGCTGGCATGACCGGGATGAAGAATCAAATGCTTTATCCCGCTGTTGCATATATGGTCCACCTCCCTGGCGTACGGCTTATGGGCTTTAGCTGGGCTGATACATAATCTCCTTAAGATGATGGTCGTTGCAGACTCAGCTGGAGATGCCAGCTGAGTGCGCATGCATGCGTACAAGGAATGCCGTATATAAGATCACGAATGTACCTGTGCTTTAGAATACAAGCTTCTAGCAATCAGTACATTTCAACACCCGCAAGCACAGGTGCATAGAGTGATAAGATGTGACCGTGTGACGTTCAATGTCTAGTACGGTGTTGTCTCCTTGCGAATAGGATCTGCACCACCGAAGCTGCACCGACCCGCTGCGTTGAAACCCAGTTTGGACATTTCTTGGATGAGTTTCATACCTTCCGTCGAGCGAGTTCCCGCGCATGTTTTACGTCGAATTATTGTAATTGGCTAGTGTTCTTAAGCGACCCTACTGACCCAACCGCTTCGGAACATGCCATGACACCAGAATGCTTCCATGCCAGTTGGACAATCTATCTGCAAATAGAATTTTTCATCTCGCCACTCTCCACCGCATATCTTGCCAATGCGCGACCTCGTTAGATCTCTAGGCCTTGCGGAGGGTGGGATGTGTTGAGCCTCATCTAGATGACCCGCGCCACCGGAAAGCTAATACACATGCACATATCGGCGCATCTATATTGGGCTTCAAGCTTGGATTATGCGGCTGAGGATTAGTGCAAACGTGTATAAATCAGATGGGTTTCTCCTCACCGGTCCTTCAAACGCTAGTCACCATGTCGCACGATATATTTTCAGATTCTAAGGATGAGTTGTGTGAAATCACTATAGGTTAATCCGAATATTCTTTAACTTGGGAAACGCGAAAAGCAACACTATCAATCTGACCCCTTTGTCGTACGTTTAGAATATTCTGTCAGCGAAGATATTATCCTTCGAAACGACACTACCGTTGATCACCGCTAGTCTATTCGTCCTCAAGCAGGTACAGATATATTGGGAAATATGGGTCAATAACCAGATCACTGCCGACCCCACATTATCCATATCAGATGTCCTTAAAGAGGCATTAAAGGCGGTTCGTAGACTGACAGTTATTCACTACACTACGAAGCTAAAGTACTCATCCAGACCTTGCGCGACATTTTCACAGTGATTGTTGTCGCATGCGGCATTCACCTGTGGGCATTTTTGCTCTCCAAAACACAGCCCACCGTGTCTCAAATACTATCGGCTGTCGTTATTAGCCAACCCCGATAGCTTGAGCTTGTGGGATTCCTTGGTTCGCTAGCTAGCGGGTACATTGTTTTGTTCTCCACGCAGGCGGTAATCGCTCTGGCATTCGCCGTCTTTGCACCAACGAGTGCTCATTCCCTACTACAAAGCATCTATGTGAAATCATATTGGCCTGAGTCGGTAGCGTCGAACATGTTTGGTATATCTTCATGGTGCGTGGTCGTTAACACCGTCAGCGGTACTGCCTTTTGGATCTTTGTTATTCTCATTTCGGTGCGTCTACTTCTACGAAAGACTCGTGTGTACTGGTTCGGGGATGCCGATACACCATTCCTAGAGGACTCTTTTATTGTTGTTGTTGTTTAATCATACTGTATTCACTCTTACTAGAGTATGACAGGACCTGAATAACCCCCTCCGCCTCCGGGCGAGCCGGCTAGATGGCGGAGCTCCCCCCCCGCTACCCTTCATCCCCGCAGACAAATGAAAGTTGAGAGATAGAACAAAAAGAAAAGAATAAAAGGAAAAGAAAAGAACGGATATAAACCCACTGCCGCCGCCCCCCGCACCTGAGTCAGCCTCCGCGCCTGCTCCATACCGCCATTCATTTGGGCGAGAACTTCCCGACTTCAGTAGCCGCCAGGAAGTCCACCACTGCTTGGTCGCATTCTTCCATGGAAAACAGCTCAGAAATCTGCACATGTCGGCATCTGCCTGCTTTCCAGCCTGTCACCTTTCCCACCGCTTTCCAGAGCACTTTCTGCTGGTCTCTCCACCGGCTGCAGTGGCAGAAGAGGTGCTCCCGCGTCTGGGACATTGTCCCTTCACACCACCAGCATTTGTCGTCATCTCGGTGGCCGAATTGTTTTAGGTAGACTCCAGTGGGTGCATGCCCGCACTTTAGTCAGTAGAACCTAGCAGCCAGCTATTTCATGCTTGTCATCGGGATAGGTCTCTTGGTCCCCGCCTTGCCCTTGAGTCTGTAACTGAAGTGCTTGCTGCACTTGTCGGCCTCCCACTTCGCCTTGGCTGCTGACCTTCCCTTGGAGATTCGTCTAGCTCTATTCGAGGCCGAGGTGTATGGCCGCTCTCTCACCGTGCTTCCGCTCCCATCTCGGGCTAAGTTCGCCTGACGGTCTGCTTCTTCGTTTCCGGGGATACCGGAGTGTCCCGGGACCCAGTGAATCTCGGTTGCAATGCCGTGGGCGAGGAGAGTCTGCGCCCTTCGGTTGATCCGCCTCGCTAGTCGCTGCCCTGGGCCCGGACTCTTTTATTAGCGCAATCCATGTTTACCTTACCGTTCTGAGTTGGCTTGTAATAGCGGTCTACATTTCGTCGCTATTACTGTCGCTGTTGCTGCCGAACGGTACGATGGTGGGACTCATAGTGGTTAGGAGCGTCTGTGCTTTTGTTTGGTGGTTCGGACGGCCTTGGTTACGGCCTTGTGAGTAGTGGACTTGAGTGGTATCGACAATATGGAGTGGGTCTAACTAGTAAATAGGGTTACCAGATTCGTCGAAAAAGCGACTTTGACGAACATAACGACATTAAAGCAGATGCTGATTTAGAGATTGCTATGCCACTGGTTAGGTAGTCTAGAGATAGTATTTTGACTGAGTCTTAATATATACGATGTTGCATATATACTAGGATCGTCTGTTATGTCTTCGTACGAGGAAATGGCTTGTACGAGGAAATGATTTGTATGACGATGGAGACTTGTATGAGGATTGGGCTTCTATCATGATATGAGGTGATGCGCCCTAGCTAGATAAGTGCGTATGCATACGCATGTGGGAGACAGTACATATACGGTCTTTGTGGCCTCGATAAATTGACCATCAATCATCACATTTAACATACAGTGTTAGTAGCATGGCTCCAGCATACCCGAAGTTACACCGACTCTTTCTCCTTCTCTCTTCTCTCTGTATCATAGAATCTACGCCTACAGCTCTCCTTTTCCGTATTGCACCATACAGATAGTTGTGGGCATCGAGTGATAAGCGGTGGAAATATCGAAAGTGCATGAAAAACATCGTGCCGGTAACCGCGGATGATAAGTCAGCTTTTTTATATCGAGATAAAATACATATGTCAGGTTCAAAACCACGTTGTATCAGAGGTTTCCGCCCTCAGAACCCAAACTAATGTGGGTAGTGTCAAAAGGTTTATAAGACCACTACGGATTCAAGGTTCCAGAGACAATGTTCCAGAAGTTGATGTCATATGAAGCAATGTATAACGTATAGTTATTCATATTCACGTCGCACACCTTACGTACGCCATTTTAACATTCTTACGTTGGCAATTGACAACTTTGAACCACTTTGACCTTCCACGATAACTACGTATCGAAAGTACAAATTAATTGATACCTATGGATTTGGGATCGATGCAACCGAAGGGTTTTGTAGGGTTGTAATTATTGTGGGGCGGGAGGACGATGCATCGATATGAAAGAGAAGGAAATTGATTACATCGAATAGATCAACTGATTAGATTAGTCTGCAAACTGCCCACATAACGAACTTCAATCTACAGTACATATGGGTTTTTTCACCACGAACCCACATCTACCAATATCCACTGGCTCAAGAAGTACGCCCTCGATTGGGTTAATCTTCCTAAAACAGAAGTACTTGGGTATCCATAGTAAATGAACCGACGCACCTGTCATCGCGGGTGGCGACGCAAAATCGCCAGGATCTGATCGGGCCACAGTTTGAGTAAAACGCACCCCAGAAACAACAGGAAGATAACAGAACTGGCAAAGATAGATGGCGGGCTTTCAACTAGTATTTTCCCCTACATTGCCAGCCAAATTCATTGCCAGAACAGGTGCGTCCAATCCTGGCACCTGAGTATATTATCTCAACTGAAAATTTATTTGAGTCTGTAATTTCCGTTATAGGAGTCTTGGATGCACTATACGCAAATATTTGAGCCACCAATGAAATTGGGAGCTCACCTTTTTAAGCAAGTTCATGCAGGTATTTACTAGGCATACCCTTGGCATCACTCTGTAGTACATTCATTCACTGTTTCACTTTAAACAGTATGCTGTAGGTTTAAAGTTAAACAGCATTATATAGTAGTTTAAAATTAAACATATATTTAAACACAAGTTAAACATGTATTTAAACATATAGTTAAACATAGAGGTAAACATACAGTTAAAATATCAGTTCAACATGTATTGAAATAAGTAGTTAAACATGAGTACAACTATAGTTAAACACTACTTTTGTTTACTGTTTCAGTGAGTGGGTTCAATCTTGCAAAAGAATATTCCTTAAATCAAGGATTGAACCAACAGACTATTTTAAATGTGCCTGCACTCTAACTACGAAACGATTATGTATTATATTTCTTAAGTTAAGTTTTATATTCATTGGACAACTGTAAGCCTTCACACATATAAAAAAGAACTTAGTAAAATTTCTCACCAAGTGTTAAACATAAAATTATATTATATATTTAAATTGATTTCCCAGCCAGAAGACACCAAACAAAGCAGTAGAAGGTGATCCTACAATACTCTTTTGTGAAGAAGTTAAACATGTGAAGTTATACAGTGAACACAAACTTAAACACTGGCAAAATCTCAAGATGAACCTTCATTTAACTTTAAACTGTAAAGAATATCACAATATCTTTTCTGTTTAACTTTAAACACTAATTTGAAAAATGTTTAATTTTAAACACTGCCTTCAAGCTAAACACTAGTTAAATGGAGATTCTGTTTAAATTTAAACGTTGCCATATAAACACGTGTACCACAGAGATCATGGTGCTGGCAAGGCATCAAATACAGCCACCCACCTTCAGCAGCAGTCGGAATTCGTATTCGCCCACCCCATAAAAATTTTACACGAAATGCGACATCGATAAATATCACTTTCAGATGACCAAGCCAGTAGGGTGTACTAAGGTGACGTGGAATGATAACTTGTGTGAATCGAAATATGCGCATGTGTAAGAATCAAAATCTGCCGAACAAAAGGTTTCCTGCCGACGTCCGATTTAGGACAATGTATTACCAAAGCAGTAACTGCGGCTGCAGGTTTCTTTTGCCGGTGCAATCACATTGCTCTGTGGGTAACTTTTGTAGGATGCATGCCGGACTGACTGCCGGTATCATTTATTGAGCCAATCAGGTTACTTCATTTGACGGTAACTTTGTATACTGCCTGTCTCGTTGGGGTATATTAAGATCAGTTCCCCCCAGCTACAGCTGATTTTCTCTTCAACTTTTATCCTCCGCCTCAATCATTCTCGGCTACACAACCCTCAGTCATTCTCCAATTTCAATACTACCTGGCATGGCTCTGAAAAAGAAATGCGACTGGGAGAAAGGTCTTCAGGCGAGAGAATTTAAGGAACGCGAATGGGAGCCATACAAGCAAGAAATCAAAACGCTTTATCTGACAGAAGGGACTCCGCTGCAAGATTTGCGAAAGTTGATGTATGGGCGGCACGGTCTATATGCCACGTAGGAACCATCTTATATCCCCACTCATGAGTCAACTCTGACGGCCGACAATAGAGAATCACAGTACAAAAAGCGTATCTGCACCGTCTGGAACTTTCAGGAAAATGTTCCAACCCATAAGATGAAGACAATTATCGATATCGTCGATATCGGTCAAGATATCGAAGGTAAGGAGACCGCCGTCGCTTGGCATGGCAATACTCTGAGTCAGACGCAAATTGAGCGGGCGAAGAAGCGGTTTGGAGTTGAAACTGGTAGATTCCTCGTTGAAAGTGATTACGAAGGTTTTAAACACCCCAAATACTTAGAGCAGGCACTTATTCTAACAAGTGTGCTAGAGAAAACAACTTTGCAAGACCCGGATCGCGACGGACTTCCGGAACCCGAAGTCCCGGAGAGGGGCGCCCCCGATGCACCAATCAATCAAGATGTGGGAGACTTCGCACCTGCCAACAATTCATACATGACTATTCAGACACTTTCTGCGCTGGAGGAACATGATGTCATCGGAAATAGTACGAATATTAAGAGTTTGGAGGATAGATCTCCCTCAACATCTCCGCCTTGTACTCATACTGAACAACGCAATTGGGACGCACCCCGGCCCCAT
>Ga0307515_10009138_pt1 | contig 19217 bp, 9 predicted proteins | sample 17_EM_MG_FD_194513 | JGI IMG/M metagenome (GOLD analysis project Ga0307515, IMG submission 194513) | Populus trichocarpa ectomycorrhiza microbial communities from riparian zone in the Pacific Northwest, United States - 17_EM | ecosystem: Host-associated > Plants > Roots > Unclassified | place...
AGTTGATCTTACCTGGCCATGCCTTCTTCATCAGGAAGTGTTTCATCATTGATTTCTGGCATGTCATCTTCATCCAGAGCTAGGGCCTGCAGAACTGCATAGTGTCTCTGCAAACCTGTAAGAAAATGTATTGGAAATTGATGATGAGGAGAATCCAGCTAAGATTTAAAGAAAAAGAAAAATTATATGATTTCCTCATAGTTCACATAAATCAATGTCCTCCAATAATAGCATATATTACAGCAAACTAATATTATGCAATGTGCTATATCCATGATGCATGAAAATTGTGATCCACATGAATTGAGATTTTATAACTTTATATGTTCAATCAACCCAAACATTGATATTCTTTTTATTTTCTTGCACTATAATTCAGGATCTCTCATTATAAAAGCGCTAACTTCAATCAAGGCGTTGCTTAGGCAGAGACCACACTTCATAAATGCATGCTATATATTAAAAAATTGGAACTGAGATACAGATTGACCAGTAAGAAAATTTTACTACACCTAAAATAACATGCACTATATTTCATCATTTGCAGAGTAGATTTGACAAAATATAAGAGAGCATAAAAGTTCTTCCTAGTTCAAATCCAGAATCCATGGGTGTATGCGCGCTTCTGAACATTTCAAAAACTTTATTGACTATTACATGCTTAATATATTAAACAGTACTAATTCTAATCCTAGCAGAAATCCAACTTTTACTCCCAGTACGAGTAAAGGTTAAAACCAATCATCTTTTTTCATTGCCATCAATTTCCAATTCATAGTAAGAATCCAAATTAAAATCACTTTTTTCCTCAATAATAGCCATCAATTCGCACTATCCATGAATTCATATAAAAATTTCCATTAAACTTTTAAGGAAATCTATATCAACATCAGATAATAACTTTTATATGAATCACAGAAGCTAGTTCAATAAGTTAATTTAAATGTGTTAATTTCAATAATAAAATAATTTTTTAACTTGAATAATACACATGAGGGTGCACATGCCAAAACCACTAGTTAGACTATAAAATAATATAAAAGTTTAGACAACAGCCAAGTGAAGAGGTTTTCAAAAATTTTCCCAATCATCTTAAGATTGCTTCTGGTATGGAATGAAAAATCTGAAGAAATGTTAAGGAGATAACATCTTAAATTTAAGGGTGAAGTGTTAAGGGTGAAGAAAGGTTAAAGAGATGATGTATTAAGAATGTTTGGTAGGAGTTGGAAATAATGAAAAGTAGTGGGTCCCAAAAAAAGAGAAATCAGATTTTAAATTAAATATAATAGCAAAAAATTAAATAACATATAGTTGCACTCCAAAATGGAAATAAAAGGAGAAGAAAGAATAGATTAGTGTTAAAATCTACAAAAGGGGAGGGAAGGACTCGAGATCCAAAATCCACCCCCCTAAAAAAATTTTCACCTCTCCCCCACAAGAGGATGAAATACATGGTTTGGATTTTTGGTCATATTTGCCCTTATGGTTTTGGTTTGATCATTGTTGGTTTTGTACTTGTAAATCTTGTTCACATATAGAAAATTAAACCAAAACCACGGGGGACAAATATGACCAAAAACCAAAACCAGAAGGGCAAACATGCAAGAATTGTAAGTGCAAGGGCAACAATTAAGTGCAAGGGCAACAATGACCAACTGGAACAATGGGAAAAATATGACCAAAAATCCAAAACACAAGGGCCAACCATGTATCTCATCCCCACAAGGTTAACATTTAAACCCATTTTGGGGTTAAATTAAACCTCCATGAAAATTTCCTTTTTCCCCTAATTTGTACCAAAAATAAGTAAAATGGGCCACACCAAATATATCCTTAGCATTTATAAGCACTCTTCAAGGTACGAAGTCTGAATAATCAAAGCCAGCTTACCAGGGTTAGCAAATTGGAATACAGAAAAATCTTTCAAGTCAATGCGTTTTATTAAAGCAGCAGCCTTTTTAATTTGTTCATCAGTAGCTCGAGGTGCCCCAGCATTTGTGTCTGAATGAATCTGCAGCAAGTCAACCATACCCTTGTTGCTAAGATTACTATATAATCCATTTTGAATCAACTTAAAATTGTACTTGCCTCTTCAACATGCCTGACATCATCAGAATAGGGAAGATATATCATGTGCATTCCAGGTGGCTCAACCTGACCACCAGCACTAATAATCTCATCCTGTTTTTCAAAGATATCAATAAGCAACATTAATGACACAGTAATTTTGAAATTAGACATAAAAACAACAGCAATTATGTTCACTGCATAATTAGTTCAAGATAACAATTTGTATCACATAAATCGCATTGTTTAAGGAACTTGGAAATCTAGTTCAACAGCATGGATTAAGCACTAGAAATTACTTTCTTTCATTACTCAACAAAAGCACAAGGCATGGTATTCAATTCAAAAAGATAGATTCAAATCCGGGAAGAGAGATCTAAAAATATTGGTAAGAAAAACAAAAGCACAGGGCATAGTATTCAATTACAAAAGCAGAAAATGACACAATTGCACACAATGACAGCATGAGGTAATTCAAATGCCTTAGTTTAAATGACCACAGAGGGGGACAACTACGTTAGAATATTATCGTATTCTCAAATGCAATTAGGAAAATAAAATAAAAATAAAACAAAGAAAACAAATAAGCAAAATGATAAATGTGTTAGACAAGTATTGGGAACCTAAGCTACTCTCTACCAATCAATCAGTTTACATTACAAGTTTATTTCATTACTCTTTACATTTGAGCAGAATTTAGTTGCAGGGTCCCCCACTTATTTAATGGAATAGGGTAGAAACTCAAAAGATAGACAAAAAAGAGAGTAATAATGACAAAATAATATAAGGATGAAGATGGCATATTGATGCCAAAATCAGACTTGTTCACCAATTATAAATTCATGCATGCAACAATCCAATGGTACTTTAAAAATGCAGTATTTTACTTGTGCAACAAGGGCAACCAATTGAGGACGAGATGAGCTTCCATAAAATGCAACTGCAAAACTGCAAAATTTTCAATGAATGAAGAAAGAAAAAAGAATTAAGAATAAATAAAAAGCATGACTAATTCAAGAGATAGGATAAAAAAAAATCAACTTTTGCAATTGATGAACAACACTTCTCTTGGGTTCCATAATTTATATTCCTGCTTTTCCATAACCAAAAAGAAAGTGGTGCTAAAGTTAGGAATCTTGATGCTCCTAGCCACATAAAGTGTAGGATACTAGCACCACAAAAATTAAAGCCATCACCTAGTTATGCTCCAACAGAATTTGGGACTGGAAGAAGAATTTGGAGATGGTTGTGCCCTTTGAAATCTTTATACAAGGTGGATGCACTAAAGTTTCAAGTCTAGACACAAAGACATGGTTACAAAACCAAGAGTTTGCCCATTGCATCATAGAACGGTCCCTATATTATGATTAAGGATATGGATAATAAATATGAATTTCTACAATCCCAGGCTTAAACAAAAATTGCCCAGGTACAACGGTAAAATGCTATTTGTATATACTACAATAAGGAGAAGGAAAGTATAAATAATAAATCTAAATAAATACTGACAGCGTCTATCATGAGTAGAAACTTATCTCATTACTAAATAATATAACATAGCAATACAAATGAGAGATATTATTACATTATATCTTATAAATATTTGGGTTCAAGTTCAAGGAATAATACTATAGTTCGCAAAATAAACACTGCTCACCGTTTAAGGTTTACCATGGATCTAAGCAGGGCAATGAAAATGCAAGTGCTACCAATTACTTCCTGCAACCAATAACCAGAAAAGAAAAAAGCGCTATTACATACCAGGGAAGAGATGATTTTAGGATATATGTAAAGCAAGATGGGACTGTTGAAACAAAGAAACTCAGAAAAAATCTGGAAATATAATCTTACAATCACCAAATATCTGAAGTGCATATATTTTTTGTTTAATAAGATAACTACTACTAGTTATAACATCCATCATAGCCACAAGAGAGAAGTATCGAGCTTTAATGGAGAGTGAAAAGGGAACAATTGAGTGGCTTGAAAGTATTAATTTTACTTCTCATTGAAGTTCAAAATTAAATAGATATTCTACCATTTCACTACCAGACTCTCAATTAACATGCTTTTATGTTGTAAGCAAGGCACAGGCAAATCTAGACAGACTCATAAGAGAACCATCAAAGCTCCCTGACCTTCAAAGGACCAAATAATAATAACATAAAATAACATTCACCAATATATTGAAGCATAGCTACCCACAAACACGTGCATACAATTAAGATTTTGAAGAGCATTCTAACATGATTCTTAAAATTATTCTTCATGCTCATCATAGAAATGACATTCTCAAAGACAAACTGTGGAGATCAGTAAATTCAAGCTATCAAGTTTAATCCACTTAACTAGATTTATATATCCTAAAGTAGAAACAATCAACAGTACGAATCATATTATGTCCTTTAGATGCAATTTTGTAGGTGAAGTGGATCAAAATATCATTCACTGCACACCCATGAAACCAAGATATTGCCAAATTGCCCAAATGTACTCTCTGTATGAGATAATGTGAAACTAAAAAAACTCCTAATGCATTCGATGATTACCTAATGCATTCTTAAAAAAATTTATTTCCATGAATGTGCCATCTTCTATATAGAATCCTATAACATTGCAATACCAACCTACGGAATCCATTTCTCTCCACTAACTGCAATTCCTAAAGGGAGATATAGAGAGTTGTAACCCAATCTAGGGGAAAACATTATTTAGCTGTGGCATTACATGGCCATTTATAGGCTTGAAGAAGCATGCTAAGTCATCAAAAAAAAGTTGTGATCTATAAACCAAAGCAGAACAGGCAGCATGAACTTTATGAAAATACCCAAATACTGTTCAAGGAAAAGGATTAAGGAACCTTGTCACTAGGAAAAATAAATGTCGAAGGCCTCAAGTTGTGATAATCTTTCAAGCAACTTAAGGGCTTGAATCCAAGAAGATGAAGATGTCCCGTTGAAACTCTTTTTATCTCAGACAGCTCCTCGACAGACAACATGATATTGTCACTGAACCATAAATTGATTAATTAGGCAACAAATGCAAGTAGACAGCCGCCATAATTTATCAAATAACAAAAAAAAAATATTAAAGTTTTGGCATATACCAAAATCAGCATGCCAAAAAGGACGGTGTGAAAAATGTAAGGGCATGACAACTTTTAAGTTACAATATTAAATGATCTAACGGGAAATTTATTTACATCATATACTCCTAAGAAGAATTTAAAAGAAAATGAAAAGGGGAAAGCAAAAAAAAAAGATGCAGCAGGTTCTTGAATCAACTAAGAAAGAAAAATAAAAAAAGCATTACAAATAACATAATCGACAGAAGTGAAACATGCTTACTTTTTGTAAGGCTGATATCGTTTTGCAGGTTCTTGCATCAATGCACCAGTATCGGCACAGATAAAAGATCTCTCGGTCTGCACAATGTCAAAATACATGACCTGATTAAGATCTAATACTCACAAGGTGAATCCAAAATCTAAAACAAAAAGGAAATGATGGGAATAAATTAAAAGTCAATTACATATGATTAGAGCAAGTAAAGAAACTCCCCAGTTTGTATCTAATTAACTTGAAACTAATTCCTTTTTAAGAAATTTTATGGTGTGGATTAGGAAGCAATAAGTAAAATACCGGTAAGTTCAAGTATATAGCACCATATTCTGTTTTAGAATATCATTGAACAGAACATAACACCTCAAGAGAAAGCTAATGCATTATCTCCTTAACCTCCTTCAGTGCCAAACTGTGGAGAAAGTTCACGAAATCCCACAAGCTAGAGCCACAATGAGGGAAAAAGAATACTACATGAAATGCATCATGCCATAAGAAACAATCCAGATGCTGGAAAGTGCAGCACAAAATGATCAAGACTAATGATCTCAAATAGGCATAATTCACTTACATTGCACAAAATATGTGCAATGTAAATAAATGTAAGCATTAAACGAATAAACAAAATGAAACATGACAATCTGTTATTACCTTCAAAGGACGATTGCTGACAGAATCAAGCCACGTAATTGCCCCTAGGAAACAAAAGCACAAAAAAAATTTCATAAACTGCCTTATGTGATGACAACGATATTATGCAGAAGCCTCTATAACATAATGCAGCATAGAAGTTCGTAGTAATTGTACCTGGCAAAGTTGGACGAATCAAAGCATATGTATTCAGCTCAATTGACAATCCATTTGCAATTGACAATGTGATTCTTCTTACTATTCGCTTTGTAAACATTCGTTTTCTAAGCTGATCTTTCATATCTTGCAATCTGAGATTAGAACACAATGTGAGAGGATTTTATGAAATGAATAGTGCGCAAATACACATGAAATGCACGCAAATATAGATATTCAAACATCACTGTAGATCAATGAGTGTATTATAGCAGGATATACGCGCCAATGAGAATTATCATCTCAACAAAAAGCTCTGTTTTGAGGGTTCCCATGAGAGACTCTTGTATAGATGTTTGTTTTTGGGTTTACTGTGAGCAAAACAGGCCCCCACATATAGAGAATAACCATGTCAATATGTGGAAGATAACATAACTAGCAACTCTTAATCACAAGATGTACAGGTGTCTCCAACACAAGAGAGAGAGAGAGAGAGAGAGCTCATTTACATGCAGCTAGGTAGGTAACTCTTAACCATAAAATATTTTTATGGCCATCAGTTTAGAAAAGCACACACACTAGCATACACACATGCATACATACATTTAATATGTGTGTGCGCGCACGCAGCTATAAGCATAGGAGCATAACTGTTTGGTGCTCATTAACATTTTTGTGTGTGAGAGAGTGTTTTTCCTATTCCAGAAAAACTTGCACTATCATATGGAGCCCTTGTAACAGTATAGCCACTACTTGTGAAAGTTTTTATTGCCTCTGGAGCATTAGCATTTCCCATAGCTTTAAAATATGTAAGTCCCCAGAAGCCCAATTTCACAATTGCACTTATGCAATGTCAGACAGAAAAATGAAATAATCCTTGCAAGAGTACCACAAAAAAGAAAATGCATACTTTTGTCCTGCTGAAGGCATAAACTGAGCAAGTTCATCACCCTCCAACCCAATCAAATCCTGAAATATAGTGAATTCTCTATCAAATGTAAATCAACTTACCAGCCGGAGAAGTTAATAAAGAAATCAAATGGAGTAGATATGGAACAATGAAAAATCAACTGATGTAGGCAAGGACATACAGAATAGAAAAGTGAAACATTGAACTCCTCATCAGGTTGACTCAAGGGGAGAAGTTCAATTGAGATGCCAAGATCTTGTGCATCCTGAAAGGTAGCAATGGCATTCTTTAACAACGAAATTTGAAGTGAAAAATTGCATTCTCACAAAGGGTTGAATTTTGAAGATGTGCTAGTTATGTCAATGGAAATCTATACTTTAGCTCGCTGCAATGTTGTCCTGGTCATATCTGCTTTGGCTACACCCTTGATGCTCCCAAAAGGATCATCTTCGTTTGTAAATAAAAGAATCCGTTTATCAGCTGTTTTCGCAGATCTGAGATGGTTTCATCCCTTACATTAGGAAACTATGCATGGAAGATCTTAAAAAAGAAGATGAAAATATCACTTCAGCTTAGAAGACAATCAAAGCTATAACATCAAAGACAAAGAAAAATGTGTATTACCCTTTACGCAACAATGCTTGCGCTATCCAGAGAGCATTGTAAAGGGAATTCTCCCGAGACCCAGACACAATACCATACTGACTGCCAATGTCTTTCGTGAATGATTCTGCAAACAAATTAGATCAAAAGTCATTTGATATTTTTAATTTCACTAAAAAAAAAGGCTTTACAAAACATGAAGTAAGAAACTGCTCTCATTATTTCCATATTTACATACAAAGATCCTCAAAATTATTTTTTTCAAAAGTTAAAACATCTATGGAGATGATAAGTCGGGGATAATTATGACCATTCAAATTCAACCATCAGCTTCAACAAGCTATTAAGAATTAGAGAACTGAGCTCTCACAACTTTTGAAACCGGAAGATTCAAAGACCATGTAAGGAAAAACAAGATACCAGATAAAATAAAAGAGAGATGAAATCCAAAGCATGACTACTGGCTACAGCGTCATTTAGCTTTGACAGCGATAGTTGCCACACATTCTTCCAAGAGGAAAAGAAATATTATTAGATTCAATAATCATTGGTACCATGTCATCTGACAATTAACATTGGAAAGTAAACTAGGAATTAGTTAGAGGTTGTTGGAATTCCACAACTTTAGACATCAAAATGCAGATTCGACAAAGTCTTGCTCTGAAAGACAGACACTATGCTAGCAACGATTATGACAAAAGACTGGTGCATCGAACACAATCGATGTGATACAATTTCAGCACATAAAAATTTAACTACACAAAATATTAACATTTTTTTATGTTTAAAACAACAGCGGTCCAAAACAATGTAAGGTTAGATAAAGTTGAGTAACTTTATTTCAATGTTAAAAAAAAAAACTGAAGGACCCAGTCTGCTATAACAAAATTCAACCCTTTGTGAGAAAAAATAAAGAGTTTAGACCAGAAATCAATAAATCTGTACCAAAGCACGTAGAATATGCTGTCGAGACTTACCCTCTATGCAATCAAAATCTTTGATAAGCCTTGCAGTTGGCCTGTCTAGATACTCTCTCTCCGCAACATTGAATACAAAAGCACCATTTAGATCCTGCAAATTCTTCTTCTCCCTCTGCAATGATTATCAAATAATGGTGAACTAAATATGCTAACAACTTCCATCATAGCTAGCATGTGATCCTAAAAGAAGACAAGTATACAACCAAGTAACTTTGTCAAATCACATGCCACCATAAATACCAAACTAACCCCAAGAAAAGGATAAACTACAACTATGGAATTGCAAAATGTATTGTTTCTTCATCTACTTACACCCTTTTTTGTGTTGGCTATTAAAGCCAAAAACAAATAAAAAGACTTACAGTGTTAAAGAAGCAGATTGCAACTTCATCATACGATCTATTAATTATTTGGGTCTTCAATGACTGCGCAATACAACTGATAGCTATGAGGAAATGAGTTTCTTCCTTTCCGTCCTCCTGCAATACCACCAAAATCAAGAAAAAAAAAAAACATGTTCACAGCCACAAAACAGCAGCATTTCTTATGCAAAGTCTATTATTAATTACAAATAATCATTTGGATGAAGTAAATGGAAAAGAAATTAACGAAATCTGCTATTATGCAATGCTACATGCTAGTGTTTAGAATTGTGGCTTCGGTTACTTTTTTAAATCGTTTGGAAATCCATTAAAAAAATATTTTTAAAAAAAATTATTTTTGACATTAACATATAAAGGATACAAAATCATTAAAAAAAAATTTAAAAACACTTTTTTGAGGCAAAAACAAAGACACTCTGATACAAAAGAAACAGGAAGGAGAGAGAGAGAGAGAGAGAGAGAGAGAGAGAGAGAGAGAGAGAGAGAATATACTGACAGAAGGGCAAGTAGATGAGAACATTTTGGGGGAAGCATCGACAAGGTAGACCACGAATTCTTTCGACGATTCTCTTTGCTGCAGAATGTAGTTTAGCAAAATTAGTGTTTCATTTTTTGGGAAAAATAAATAAGTAAAAGTGACAAGAAGTAAGGACCTGACCTGATAGAATTCGCTATCGGGATCGTCTTCGTCGTCTTTAAAGATGTCATCAGGGTCCAACTCCATTTCTTTCTTTCTTTGTTGATGTTTGGGAAAGAAAAGAGAAAACAGAGAGATCACTCGGGGGGTTTGTTTTAGGTTTCTCTGTGCACTCACCCTCCCTCCTAATTTCTTAAATATTCGAAATTCGAAGAGGTCAGTGAAGAGTACTCGGTACTCTTTGTGCTTTTTTTTTTTTAATCGAAAAGTAAAATAGCGCCTAGCAAACACTGCGCCTGCACCGGTGGGCCTGAGAGAGGAGACCTAAACTGGGTTTGGCCCGTATGTTTTGTTTGGAAAAACTGTGTTTTAAAAAAATTTAAAAATAATTTTTTTATATTTTTAAATTGTTTTTATATATAAATATCAAAAATTATTTTAATAAAATAAAAATATTATTTTAATATATTTCTAAACAAAAAAAATTAAAAAAAATATTATTACTACACTCTCAAATACTCTTAGAACTAAGATCTTTCTTTTCGTGGTTGTTTCATGTTTTATTTGTAACCAAGAAAGATAACTTGAATTTAATTAAACAAATTTTAATTTAATTGGTAATTTGTGGAATTATTATGTTTAAAATAAACCATTAAATTACATAATTTAATTCAATTTTAATACTCAAAATATTTATTAATTTAATTCAATTTTATTATTTGAAATATTTATAGAAATTACCTGCCTTGACTATTTTTCTCTTCATTAAAGAAAACAACATTTTTACATATTATAAATACAACTTTCAAATTAATCTTTAAGAAAATACATTCCAGCTTCACTTATGCGACAGTTCTAAATGCTTCTGCTCATAGCTACCATTAGTTTTAGGAAGCAAATACATGCTCAAATTATCAAACTATAATTGCAATCAGATATGTGTGTGTGTGTATGCAATATTCTTGTTGTTATCAAGCAAAGTTAATTGTGGTTTGAAAAATATTAATTGCGTCTACATTTTATTCTTCGTCTATGATTGAATATTCATTTACATAATCTTGATTCATTCATGTCACATCTACTCTTATAAGAATTATTATTATCATCTACAACTTCATGCACGTTGCTAGAACTAAAAATTGACTCAGTCATCCTCTCTAGCATGGTCTTGTAAAGAACATATGGTTCTTTATACGAAAACCAACACAAGTGTTTCTCCATGAACATTTTTTGTAGAAGATGCATCGTATAATATCTGGATCGATAAACTTTTTATTTTTATACCTATTACATGTACACATAATACCTCCTCCACTAATATTTTTTGGATTAGATAGTGAAATAATTAATAAAACCCTCAATCCCATTACAATAATTCATCTTGCGCAACCCTTCAGGTGAAACTCAATACATCCAAGAAGGATCATCCATTACTTATATCAAACTTGTATAAAATATTAATGACAACATATATTAATTAATTATGTGAACTAAATAAATTAGTTGTCATTGATTTAACTCAAATTTATTCAATTTGTTATAATAGTACCCTTAATCATTATCAATTTCCTACAAAGATTCAAATTCCTTTATATTTACCAAAATTTTCAACTTAACAATAAAATTGATAAAATATGAAACATACTCATTAAATAAGTCATTATTTATTTATTTACAAAACACCTAAATCACAAAATCAAAATCAATTTCATCAGATTACAAACAAATATAATTTTTTAAAATCTCAAATAAACCTTGACATGTACAAATCATGCATTCATATAATAAATCTCTATGGAGAAAAGCTATAGAATAAGTAAACACACATACAAATTACATATACTACACCAAAATGCCAAGAAAATTAACATTTAAAAAATGGGTTAAAATAAAAAATAAATAGTTTTGCTTATTTGATGTCAGAAATCTTCAAAAGAAATTAAATCAGAACAGGAATACTAATAGACTTAGTGTTGGGGTCGCCAGATTTATGATGATGAGAATTTGATTTGTGGTAAAATAAAGGGGTTGCTTTTTTTTACAAAGAAAAATAGAAGAAGAAAAAAAATGGGGGAGGGAGAGCGGGGATGTTAATCGTCAAGTTATAACTTAAATATTACCTACGAATTTACTGAAGAATATTAGCGACAAGTTTATTTTGTCGATAATATCGTTTATAACAATGACATGTTATTTTTTCTTCTTTTCTTTTTATTCCTTCATTTCCCATTGTAATTCTCTCAGTATACACTAATGAAAAATTTTCATCAATATGTACCGATAGACATAAAGAAAAAATATTTCATAGGTAAATTTCATTGTAATTTACCAATGAGTTTTTTCTCATTAGTATTTTCATTTGTATTTGATAATTTTCTAGTAGTGAAAAAAAAATAAAAAATCAAGCTGGCCACCAATCATGTTGATGGAAAAGAATCCGATGAATTCAAATTTCCAACTGCAACATTTGAGACATGTCTCATGAGATCATGGGTCAACATTATAAAATTGACATATCAAGTATCAAAAACATTTGTCATCCTTAATTCTTACAACATCTTACAATGAAACAAGAAATTTCAACATCAAACTTAGTTTTTAATAATCTTATAAATCTCACCTCTTGATTTATAATAATTTTGATAGTTTTAATTAATCAACAACCAAACTTTTCATGCATAACTTTAATCGAGCCAATAACATATCACCAACTCATCTCTATAGTCAACCAGGTTCATATTGACATGCAAAAAATTTCTTATATAATTAAGATAACCTATAAGACAATAAACCACATCTAGGAGATTAGTTCCTTCGATTCTTGATTTATTTATTGCTACAAATATTTTTTCCTCCTTCCAAAGATAATTGTTTGTGTTTAGAATGGCTTATGCAATTTTTTTCATTGTACTAGTTAGTTCTCTTAAATCTCAAGGATAATCATTTGTAATTGATATTTCTTATTTTAAGGAGGATGCTATTGAGAAGAATGGAGTAGATGATAATGGATCTTGGGTTCTTAGCTTTGATGTAACCCTTTCATAATAATAAAAAAATGAAAGTTCTCTAAATTAATCTTTTTATTTGTTATTCAATGTCATCAATATCCACCTCCCTCTTTTCTCTTTCTTATCTTTGAACATTCTCTATAGTATTCTTTCTTGAGCTAAATTGATATATCTTTCTCATGTTTCTTTGAGGATATCCAAGTGATGAAAAAGTTTTTCTCGAATAAACCTTAATTTCAGATGAGCCTTGCAATAAAAAATATTAAACGCATTAAAACAATTATAATTAACAATTACATAAAAATAATTATGGTAAGTGAATTAAAATACTCATACCTCAACAAAGACTTCCATACCTCCACTAGCGCCTTAAATTTTTCAGTAGTGTCATTCCATCTAATTTTACTTTTGCATTCAATTTCTTTCGCTAAGATAATTTGATCAAGAGTTTTAAAATGATAAGGGCATTTTGAGTTGATAAATTAATTTATTAAGATTATAAATGTATTTATTAGTTATTTTTAGGTGAAAATAAATTGCAAATGGTATTTTGGGTAAAAGATATCCCAGCTCGATTTTCAAACCACCTTTTTAATGACAAAAAATTGAGCTTGTAAATGGTGCATCATGCAAAAATAAAAAGGTAGACAACATGTTGTCAACCCCTTAAAAAAAGGCTATGAGCATAGGGTTATGAGTGCATCATGCCTTCTTTATATTTTCTATGTGCCCAGCCCTATCCACTTTCTATTTCTTTTTTTATTTTTTTAATGTTTTTAAAATACACTATTAAAAAAAAAGGCTTGGCATGATATTTCAATTATTATTCAATTTTTCATGGTTCTTAAATAATATTATAGATTTTTATATGAATATTAAAAATTTGTTTCTAATTATTATGTAGCTGATATGGAAAAGAAAAATAACTCATGAATATTCCCAGAAAAAATAGTTTTTAAATTTTCTAAATATATTTTTGAGATGATTTTATAACATTTATAAATTATTTTTTACTTTCAACTTACAAAATATGACATTATGTTAATATTTTTTAAAACTTGCTTTTACTATCATAATAGGTTTTTTTTATAGAAAAGAGTTAATACAGTTAAAAAATATCCTTTCATTTGAACATTTCATCACAATCATATAAGTTGTCTTTTTTATGTCTTTCATCTCAAAGTTGTAAAAGAGTAATTTATTGGTCTCTTTTAGTAAATCAGAAACATTAGTTACAAGGTCAATATTTTTTTAAATCCAAAGAAAATAATAATATCAATACACTTGAGATACCATTATCTGGAAGCTTATTTAAGTTTATATATTGATTTCTTAAGCTTACACACTATGAGATTCTTTCCTTCGACTAAAAATCTATAGGTTAATCCATATAGACTTTTTTTAAAAAAACTACCATTTATAACAACAATTTTCTTAACATCCATGTAATGTAACTCTAAGTTATAATAAGTTATCAAAACACAATAATCTTAAATGAGTTATATATATATATATATATATATATATATATATAAACTAGTGAAAAGGTCTTTTATAATCAATGCCATCTTTTTGAGTAAAATAATGGGTAAAAAGCATAGCCTTGTATAGATCAATGTTGTCATTTAAGTCTCGTTTAATTCTAAAGTACTGTCAACATCTGATTTTTTTGCAACCTTCAAATATTTCAACAAGGTCTCAAAATTTATTTTGTTACATAAATTTTAATTCATTTTTCATTACATCTACCCATTATCAGAATTACTATTATTAGTGGCATGTGAAAATGAAACCAAATCATCATTAATTCTTTAGTTAAATTTTGACTCTTATAGATATACCACATAATTATTTGAAATAACATACTTTTCTATCTTTGAGACCTTTTTAATACTATTTCTTATGGTTCATCTATTATAGGTTTATTAATAATGTCTTTATTATAGAATGTATAATCTTTCAATTGTTGTTCTTAGTAATTATTACATTATTCAACAATTAGAGGAGAAATGACTTTAAAAGATGTATAAAACTTGTTCCTTAACTTCTTGAATTTTCATATTGCATGTTTTTTCACTTTTACTAGCTTTATTATTTTCAATAAACCTAAAATTTTGAGATTCAATAATTCTTGTGTTATGGCTACAATAATAAAATTTATACCTTTTAGATTTTTCTAAATAGCTAATGAAGAAATCATTAGTTATTCTTGAATTTTTTTTTCAAGTGGATTATAAATTTGTACTTATGTCGAGCAACCTTAAACTAGGTTTCCTATCAATTCACAATTCATAAAAGTGCTTTTAGAATTGTCTTACTAGTAATCTTATTTAATAAATATATGAAAGTACCTTATTTAATAAATATATGAAAGTTTATAATGTATATATTCATAATGATATTGGTAAAGATGAATGACTTAACATACTTCTAACCATATTTAATAAGTATAGAACTCAAGGCAGTTGTTTGCCATGTAATAATGGTTTAGTATACTTTTAACAAAGACTTTAATTTCCAAGCACTTTTGCCTGTAAAAAAAGGTTACGTGACTAAAAGAAAGAGGAGAGAATTCAGAACTATTTTTTTTTCTAGTTAAGAGAGTGTTATTCTCTTTTTTTTATGTCTTTGTTTGTATGGGCATTTTTTATGTCTTTTTGTCTCTTGGGAATTTCCATTTAATCTTTTCTACATATATTATCCTAGTTCTTATCAAAAAAGAAAAAATCTAAATTGAAAAAATTAATTTTTTTATACATTATTCTCTTCTTGAACTAGTATTTGTATACAATTTTTTTCAATTTTACTTGATTCTCTTTTTTTTTCTCATTTATATGATCTTCCTTTATAATATTTGATCATCGACCATTTTGGTCTCCCTTTTTTTCTTGTTCATCATTTCACACCTTGATTTTATTTTCTTCTTCTTTTTTATTATAAAAACTTGTACAAAATAAAACAAAAGTGCTTAAAATCATGAAATGACAGTAAATTGACTAAATTACATAAGATGTTTTTTTAAAAAGTTTTATATTAAAAAAAAACATTGAAAAAACAAGTTTCAAAAATTGGTAACGACAACTACCTCGTCACAATACTTATAGTACAAAGATATTGAAAATTTTATTTTTCTTTGACTTTGTGTAGCAATTTTGTAAGGAATTATAAGAAAGATATCAATATGAAAGAAAGGGTTTTTTTTTTATGACTTTAGCTTAACATAAAAGAAACAGTCTTGTCAAAAGGTAACTACTCTTAAAAATAAAATAATAAACAAATAAAATAATCTCGAGAGGTTACTATCCTCGTAACAAAATAAATGAAAAAAAAAATAAAACAGTCTCATTAAGAGGCGATGACCCTTAAAACAAAAAACAAATAAAACAGTCTCGTCAAGAGACGACTACCTTCATAACAGGAAAAATAGTCTTATTGAGAAACGACTACCTTCAAAACAAAAATATATCAAAAATAATCTCATCGAGAGGTGACTACACTAAAAAAATACAAATAAAATAGTCTAATCAAGAAGCAACTGCCCTCGTAACAAAATAAATAAATAAAATAGTCTTGTTAAAAGGAAATTATCCTTAAAACAAAAATAAAATAAAATAAAAAACAGTCTCAGCGAGAGGAGACTACTTTCATAGCAAATAAAATAGTCTTTATAAAAGGTGACTACACTCAAAATAAAACAAAAAATTAATTAAAATAGTCTTGATTGTAGAATTTAATCTAACTTACATGATTATAAGATTTGTCTAATAATGTCATGATTGAGACTCAACTTGAACTTTTCTGATGATAAGGCTTAGATTTTTATGGCAGGACATGAAATTCCTAATTTTAGAGCTTGAACTTCTTGATGGGAGGCTTGAAATTTCTTAATAGAAATGCTTAAACTTTTGGTTGTATAGATTGAATTTTCTTATGTTAGGGCTTGAAATTTCTTGATGGCAAGGCTTGAAACTTCCTAGTGACAGGACTTTAGATTTCCTAATTGCAAGGCTTAGACTTCCTGGTGACATGGATAAACTTTCTTATGGTAAGGTTTGGAGTTCTTGATGACAGGGCCAAAAATAATATGATGACAAGGTTTGAACTTTCTGATGTTATGGCCAAACTAAAAACATCCTTCCTTATAATCATATTGAAGAAAATATTGTCTTTGAGATAGTTTATGAAGCACATAGCTCAACGAATTGAAAGTTGTAGTAGTAACTTATTCTAATTTATTTATTAAGCGTACCTTTTAAGTCAAAGGAAAACATAACTTATACATTTTAAAAGCTCAATATTTCTTTTTATGTCATTTGTATCTTCAAAGACCTTAGGCTTTAAAAATGTCAATAACTAGTTACTAGCTTGCTTGAATTGTTTAAGTGACCCCATTACCTTCAATGTTTACCACAAATTTGTCTTCATATGTTCTCCACTTTTGATCATTAATTGAGTATAATTTATCCCTCATTTTAGCTTTGCTTTTAAAATATAGTTTAAGGATTATTGTTCATTATTATTCATTTTCATCATCAGCATGAAAAAATTATCACCTTAGTTTATGATAAATTTCATCATATCATTGTTTGACTATTCTGATCACAATTGATCTCTTTAAAATGAATTGCACCCAGCTAATCTAGTTATGTTTATCTTTTTTAATGGCCATTATAAGATATATATTCATTGTCATTGTTATTTTTTTGTTGATATCATTTGCAAATTTAGTTAATGAGAAAATTTTATTGTATTTATTTTTAAAATTATCTTTTATTTTTAGAACTAAACCATAAATTTTAATAATTTTTTTCATATAGGTTCAATTATTAAAATAGAATAATCGAGATGTAAATATGAAAGTATTTTTATTTAATGGATATTTAGATTTCTTTGGTCAAAAGCTAAAAACATGCCACTCAGGTCCCAGGATGCAATTTTAGATATTTTTTTTGGCATATGATAAATGTCGTTTAGGGTTATGAAGAAAAGGTTGTCCTTATATTTTTGGCTATTTTTTTTTTAGAATTGGCTCGGATGAATTTTTTGACAAATGAAAAGTTATTTTATTAAGAAATTCCAAAGGGTTTATGAAGAATTGTTTTTTGATAGGCTTAACATACATGTATATATTAATTTAGACAAGCTTTAACAAAATCAAAAGAGGTACTTTTATCATTAAAAACAAATAACAATGCAATTTATATTAGGTAAGATATGTAGAGTAATTGTCATCTTCTGCATTATATACCTAGATCCTTACCTAGAACTTTGAAGATTAGTTATGGTTTTTAGTAAAAAAATTAAATGGTTACTCCCTTTTTTATTTTTATTTGTAATTCTCCAAGATGTTCCCTATGAAAAAATGAAGACTTTACCAGGGAAAATATATTTTGTAAGGGCTTTGTTTGCTTGTTTGAAAAATGATGTGTTAGTTGTACTTTTTTATTTTTGTTTGATTACCTGTGTGATTTATTTAAAATTGTTTTTATGTTTTTTGTTTATTTATGTATTTTTTATGTCATATATTTTATTTTCATTATGCATTTATGGATTGGATATGGACTTATACCTCGCACCCATTACACAACTCCTTTTTATGCACACACTTTACTTTAGGCTAGCATGAGGAATTAATAGTGCTCTATTATGGTTTTACCCTAGACTAGCACTCATGAAACCTCAAATATCATGGAAAGTCTATAAAGTCGTAGATAATAACTGATGTGGGTTTCTTAGGTCCATAGTCTTTATGCCTTATAAATCTCGAGTCAACCTTTTTAATATCAAGTTAAGTAAGGGTTTACTATTCCTCGTCTACAAATATCCAATTTTTTATACCTAATACCCCATAAATAGTTCTAATTGTATAAGAACAATAATTAATTTTAGCTCGAAGAGTTTGTGGAAACCTACTTGAATTTTCAATATGCCTTTTTATTTCTCATTAAACGAATGACATCTTCTTATAGAAATCCTAGCTATTCTAAGCATGATAGTGGGGGAATATATATTATATATGTCTTGGAATATAAAAATAGATTTTAAAACACATAATTTTTTTTATAAAAATATAAATATAAAACGAAGATTAGAACGTGGTGTTGGTACACTTTATAATAATCTTAAGATTTTGCCACAGGTTTCCATCCTATATACTTAATCTCAAAACATAATGTAGAACATACAACAACAATATAAAAACATACATTTTATTTCTTATCAACAAACCAAATACGATTATTTGCTTCAAGACGAAAGCAATGAGAAGTTCATGCTTTTACTTATTACCAAATATGATTGTCTGCTTCAAAATAAAAACGAGAAGCATTTCGTGCTGATAACATATTATAAAACTATGTATCAAGGAGCATACAATAATAAAACAATATTATTAATAAAGAGTATATATATATACACACATACATAATAAGAAGGACTCGTAAAGCAGTCTCATCTCTTAGCTGAACTAGTATAGTTGTTTTTTCCAAAGTAGAAGATAACT
>Ga0307515_10009139_pt1 | contig 19215 bp, 25 predicted proteins | sample 17_EM_MG_FD_194513 | JGI IMG/M metagenome (GOLD analysis project Ga0307515, IMG submission 194513) | Populus trichocarpa ectomycorrhiza microbial communities from riparian zone in the Pacific Northwest, United States - 17_EM | ecosystem: Host-associated > Plants > Roots > Unclassified | place...
GGGAAACTCCACCTCCACTTGACTTATCTCCGGAGGTGGTAAAAACCCGTGCCGACGCCATTTGTACTGGGCCGAGATCCAAAGAAGTAAAGAAGTAAAGAGAAGAGAAAGAAGGAACATCCAAAGTAACACCGTCCTCCATATCTCCACTTCCGGAATGTCCGGCATCCGACCATCCAATCTCGCACTCGTAACTCGTACCAAGTGTAGGTCATTGTCGGAATTAGACACAGTAATCTCGGTGAAATCCCCAATCATAGTATGAGTCTCATCTTGACTCGGCGGCATCGATGTGGCTTCCACTCGCTGCTCATCATCACTATCGCCATCGCCATCGCATCGGTATATCTAACTTGTAAGCATTCCAGTAACCGGTCATACTCACTACACTTCGAAGTGCGCTAGCACTCGAGCTTTCCCAATTCCTCGTGAACAACTTCGCAGGCCCAGCCCATCAGTGATCGTTGTTGCCGCTTTGGCAGCTTCTGCTCTCGGTATCATAGCCGTCCGTGATGGTCAATCATATATGACCTCGTATCTATCTCGTAAGCTTCTCCTAAAATGGTCATTCATACCATATATATTCCAGCGCGTTTGCACTCTCCCGAACCCTCGTGCATAGTTTGGTCGGCCAGTCTTGATGTATCTGAGATCATCCCTTGCAGCCGGTGGCTCTCACACGGTGCCCGTCAGTAGTTATATTCATCCTCCTTCGGCATCAGCCAAGCAGGCTTATAGGCCTCCAGTATGGTCGTTCGGCATTCATTTCGGTAAGCCGTTTGGTAAACATCCCAGTCGGTGCCTTCGGTAGAGGGCTCCCGATAATCCTCTTATTCAATCCCAATTTGGAGTCATTCGGCCATGATCTTGGTCGCTATGCTCAGTCATCATCTCTCGGTAGTTGTCTCAGCTGTCTCTCATGATGCCATTCGGTGACTGTCCCTCGCGATGCCGTTCGGTAGACTATTTGGTACGTTCGGAGATCATTTTCGGTCTCGTTCGGAACTGCTTCGGTAGCCATATTTGCACTCGTTCGGCATAGATCAAACTCGCTTGATCTTCTCATCATCTCTCCGGTGCTGTTGCAGTCGCACTGATCATCCTCCTAGTCGGTGCACTTATAGGTACACTTGACATCCGCCCTGTGCTCGGTGCACTTATCATCTCCAATTGCCCGGTGCGCTCGCCGGCTTTCCTCCGGGTATGCTTTCCGTTCCTTCTCCAGGTGTGTTCGCTGTCACTTGTCTGGGTATCCACATCGTCGTTTTGCTTGTTGACTAATCTCCAGGTGCGATTCTCTGCCGGTAAGTGCGCTCCAAGGTGCTTCCTCCCAGCACTTCCAGTACGGTGATTGCTTGAAGTAGGGGTTGATTTTGATTCCGGTACGGTCATCCCCCTTTTGTACGTCGTAGCTCTGCCGGCGACTAATCCATTACGGCTTCTTCGGGTGCCATATCGGTTGGTTAGGCTTGATTCTGAAGTTGATTTCCAGTAGCAGCTGTGTATTCTCGGGATTGTCGAGACTGAATCGGGATCGCCGAGACTGAGTCGGGATCTCATTCGGGATTGTGACTTGCGTCTGCGGCTTCTTGATTCATCTGTAGGTGCGTTTGCCATCAATTCTCTGGGTGCACTTTTCGCCGTTGCTAGCCTTCTCTATTGGTGAATGCGTTTCATGGTGCTTCATTCCTGCACTTCCGGTACGGTAATTGTTCGCGTTAAGGGTTGTTGCGAATCCGGCACTGTCATCCCCCTCTTTAAAGATCGTGGCTCCGCCAAAGATTAATCTCGTACGGCTTGTGCGGTATCGGCATTGTAGCTGTGATTCGGGATCTGATTCGGGATCGTATTCGGCATTGGAACTCGGGCATGTAGGTGCATGATTTGGTATCTCTGAATAGTGCTCGAAATAGTGCTCTGAGTAGTGCTTGGCATCGTACTCGTTGGAGCTATGCCGCTGGAACACCGTATGTCTGCAAATCCGCGCTCGATGGTAACTTCGTAGTTTGAAATCATAGTAACTGATCTCGAGAAGGGTATAACTTCGTATAGCCTCAATATCTTCATGAAAGGGAAGGAGATTGACTGTCATCCGTCTCTCGTGATCCATCTCCTGAGATCCATCTCCTGTCATCCACCTCATGTCATCCATCCATATCCAGTCGCGATCCATATCCTGCCGCGATCCATCTCCGGACGCAATCCATCTCTGGTTGTGATCCATCACCGGCCGCGATCTATCTCCGGACGTGATCCCTCTCAGGCCGCGATCCATCTCCGGCTGTGATCCAGTTGGTTCCAGCCATTCGTTTCCACCCTGTGCATAATTGCGCTCGTATGGGCCGCATTCCGTGACTTCTCCTGTAGCTCTGTAAGCTCTCTAAAGGTCATCGTTACTGACCTCCATAATGTCCGTCTTCCATTGACTCTTCATCGCAGTCCCATAATCCGGTGACATATCGTCCATCATAAGAAAATACCCACTCATCGATCCGTCCATATGGCATGGGATCTTTAAGTCCAAATCCATGATCCGGCCTCGTGAGCACGTGATCTTAATCCACGCAATTGCGTGAATTTCGCTAGACTCAACTCAACTCAACTGAAAACTCCGTTCAACTGTAATCCGCCCATATAACAAATTGTAGCCGAGTTGCAAGTCGATTGCATGGTCAATTAACCGATGCGGCGCGAGTGTCTCCGGCTCTTTGCTGAAAACCTCCACGAAATCTCCGTATATAGCCGGGATATGTCCTCCATCATCTGTAGGCACCATCTTTGTCGTCGTGCCAGCTCCATCTGCAAACGTTAGTTCTCAATTCGTACTAGATATGGTGCGGTATGAAGGAATACCCAGGAGCCTGGATTTAAAAGGGTTCGCCACAACAGGGCCAAGCCCCGCCGTCCAGTACTCCCTTCGTGTCTCGGCGTGCCGGTAGCAGTCATTCAATGTCCGCATTGTTGGTACACTGTTCTGCCGCAACTACCGCCGCTGCTCCCTGCTCGCCCGTCCAGTGCCTGGTGCCTATCTCACGATTCACCACTAGAGATGCTGTCCACTGTCAGACCCAGCAGCCCTATACGAACTCCCACTCTTAGGAAGAACGTCCAAACGACCTCCTCACTGGCCAGTTGATTGTCAAAGGCATTGGCTCCAAGTATTTAAATATCCGGAACACCGCCACCTCCTTCGGAACACGCCTCCTCCCTAGCCGTGATCCAGGTACATTCCCAGGGCATACCTGATGGCCTGCCCGGTCCACTGCCACCTCTTCCGCTCACCCTGGGGTTGCAGAGCCAAAAGTCGAATGCTTTGCAAGTCGACGCTAATTCTCCAGCTCACACAGTGCGTCCACCGCGGCTGCCACCATGTACGAATAAGCTCACTGAGCGAATCACATACTTGTCACACCCGATTGGGACTGACAACCAAATAACGTGCTTGCCTCAACCAATTGGGACTGTCTGACAACCAAGTAACCGTCCATTCCCACGTGGGGATACAACATATCAATTGAATCTCTTTGCGCTTTAAATACATGCTGAATCCGCTGGTCTCCTGAGAGTGCCCAGACGGTCCATCTGGTAGCCCCGTGGATCCTGAGAATCCCGGCTACAAAGTAAAATCATCTCCATTGTATTCCTAAAAAAAACCCTCTTCGCATGCCATCTTATGGGCACATATCCGTATTCGCTCGTTGGCGTATGTTTGATGAAATTGAATACAGTTGGCGCAGATGGCTCTCTCTCCTCACAACAATCCGATTCGGTCGTCCAATCAGGTGCCAAAGGTGATTATTGACAATGGTAATCGTGAATCGTACCTACTAGCCACTTTAGAACTCTCGGGGTGATTATACTTCCCATTCGGAGCTGCCACACGATCTGTGATCGCTGCTCCACTATCTTGAACTCTGTCCGTTGGTAGACCATGGTACCGGTAATCATATCGGTAATCATATCGGTAATCATAGTTGATTAATTAACTCGCTGACCGTATGTAGCCTTGTAAGACTTCCGTAGACGGTGCAGTAAACTCCTAAGATCAACCGTAACGTAGATAACTCCATCCAGTCGTGTAGAAGGTAATCGGGACTACAGCTGCCGTCGGTGATGTGGATCGACTTCAATTGCGTATATTTCGTAATTCTGCCCTGATCCTTCGTAGGTGTACTTTGTTCGAGGTATGTGCCCGTTTACGCTCTTCGCATCTTCAATTGCGCTTGTCGGACAAGGATTGAAGACTTCTCGGGAGAAGGTTTGGCATTGCCGGTGACGCGACTCTCGTGGACGCATGGGCTCTGAAATCGTCACTGTAATCGTCAATTGGCTCAATTGGATTGTAACTTATCGAATCTCATTGATGCCGCGATTGATAGCCTTCGAGTTCTCGTATGATGAATTCGCTGCAATTGACTTTGACTGACTTGGTCACTGACGCGCCTCCAGGCCAGTTGGCCCCTGGAATTAACTCGGAATAGTCTCTGCTACTGTTAACTTTAACTTGGTGGACAATTCATGCCTCTTTTGTATCTGGGATTCATAGATGTCAAGTCCGTATGATTTCTCATTCGTATGTGTTGCGACGCGTCTCTGGCCGATTGGCCTTTGGAATCCGCATGAAGTCGTCTCTGTTACCGTTAACCTCAATTCGATAGTCTTATAAAGGCACTACGCTTCTGCAAACAGTGCTCCCAAATCTGTATGGTATCTCACGTGTAGACTGCGTGTCATGACGCGTCGAAAAGGGGTAATTCATGAAATCCCGTATGCGAAACGTATCTGAAACTGTAAGAGCGATAATAGTGTAAAGGCATACGCCTGTGTATGGCCTCGTAGGAAGGTATATCAGTAGATACGGTTGCAAACTTGGATGTCAATATAGTAGAGTAGTATAAAGGTAAGATTATCGCTAGAGATCTAAGGCTCGTGGCGAGCCGACTATATATAGCGGGTATTACCCGGCCCTGGACACGTCACGTGCAGCCGTGCCATTACATTCATGCACTCTTGGGATTGGACGTTGGGGGATATCAGATATGGTCTGCTTATGATTTGTCACGAACTTCTGGCGTTCAATATATGCGGTGGGCGGGAGCTTGCCACTCCCCGACTGAGCCGTTGAGGTGAGTCTGGAATTCCGATTCAATGTCTTCGAGTTCTCTTGATGGAAATCAGTTCATAATCTATATGAAGATACAGGATTCTGGAGGCCTAAACATTCAAGTTATTCAAAATGAAGTTACGTCTGCATTAGAAGCATTGTGAATTTACGCCTATTCGAGGAAGTGTGATATACAAGAGAGCGGGATTTGCTGGTCATCTGCAGAATCGCTGAGCAGAAACTGCCTTTTGAGGTTCGCTCTCACAAGCTGCAGCTCGATTATGGAGCCCGAATAGCAGAAGCCATTTTAGGATCTTGGGAATGTAAGGTCCGAATATACATCTCAGTCAAAATCCAGTTAAGTGTCGTTACAAATCGCCCCGGGCTGTGCATCTACGGTAAGCATGTGGTGGACACCATCCTCCAATGTATAGGTTGACATGGAGCATGACAGTTATGGCATTTAAACGGCGGCCATCACATAGCCATCAAGGATAGATTCAAATATTCGCTCAAGCCGAGCGGGATGAGCGGCGCGTGCATCTAAATGTTTAGTGTCTGAAAGATGACACTGTGCGTGTGCTGGCAGCCAAAGATTCAAAGCATTCAGGAAGGAGAAATTATGCTTGGAATGGAGCAAAATGACTCATTCAAGGGCAATGCGAAGTGGGTAAACACGGTTCAGAGGTGTGTCTGAGTGGGATCATATGTTAATAATGAGTGGCTGCTGGTCAAAATTGGCCGGTGAATAGAATATGTGCACAGTGTCAAATCTGAGACCATCAACCTCGACAGGAGAGTGGATTTGAGGTGTGCCTGAATTTCATTGCTGAGTGAGGAAATGATTGGGTGTACTCTTCGGGTAAGCCTGAAATACGAGAGCCGTGTCTCCGAATACAATATATCAACTCGATATCGCTTAGACAGTCTATCTATCCCGGGATGATTAGAGATATACTATACTGGATCTGGCTCAGGAGAGTCGAGAAGATGAGAGCGATTCTCTTGTGCAATCGACTGTGACTAATTCAACATTGATGATTCAGTGAATATCCCAAATTCATTCGTGACTCTAGTATCCGGTGTGCCTGAAATTCACAACCAATACAGAATTGGTAACAAACATGGATGTCCTGGCCCACATGACAACCCAGATCTTGTTTGCAGATTGCGGAATCACAATTCCACGGACAGTATATGATGAAATTGAGCAGTGACTGCAGCTCCACAGAGTCTACCACAGAGAAAAATACGGTAGTGTGGAATAACACCTGGTCCACCATTAAACTGGCACACCTGCTTTTCATCACATATCAGTTCATCCAAATGAGGCTATGATTCAGTTTACCATTGCCATCATCTCATATTCATCACTATAATCATCTAACATGAAATGGAATTGAACTCTAACCAATACTCCAGGACTTCTCAATTGCGCCTTATTCTCCATTTCATTTGCCTATTTTGCATCAGTCAGTGAGATTGTGTTGGTTGAATGTTCAAAGAGGCATACCGTGATTTCACTGCCCTGAGAGTTATCGTTCAACTTCACCATCTGACGGCCCGATGTCTCCATGCTCCGTAAACTGCATCATATTCTCCTGACATCACTCCACAATCCGGTATATCATCGTCGTCGTGATGTTCGGTCTGTTCATCGGACCTTGCAGGACTCTCATTTGAACCACTCCAGAGAGCTGGTGGAGATCACTCGCTCAATTATAATAACCATCAGGTCCAGTGTTCACTAGCCACGTGTGCGGAACTCTGTTTTGCCCCAACCAGACAACCCGTGCAAATGCCTGGCGCAGCTCATTCAATACCCAGAACTTCTGTGTTATTACCGCATGGTTTGCTGGTGTGAGATTGAGGCCTGTCCCACCCACTCTGGGCGTAGTTACAAATACAGAGAGAATTGGCGATTCTTGAAATTTGAGCTGCATTTGTGTCCGCTCATGATTGCCCATTTCCGCATATATGTAGAAGATATCCAGAATTTTCCCCAATAAACTGTGTGAGCCACCACTTCCAATGACGAACCTGGCCGGGCAGAAGACAAAATTGCACCACCTTCTGAGGAGGAGGAGGTGCATGTGGCAAGGTGCTTTTAAGACATTCAGGTTCGTGCAGGAGCGCCACATTTGAGGCTTCGTCTTCATCAGGCTTGGGATCCTCCGCAGATTTGTTATGAAGCATTTGCAGAAATGTGTCTCTCAGCCGTCGGAAAATCAGAGAATCGACCCAAGTATCGAGTGGCCATTCATTATACCATTGTCCTGACATGTCATTCCGATCCTCGCTGTCTCCCAATACCAATGAGACACATCCCAGCCGGAATCTATGTACCCTCCACGCTCCGGAAGCACCCCGTCAATAGTGTTAGCAACGGTTCCCGGTTACCCGGCTGCGGTCCGGGTTGGACCCGGAACTGAAGCCCCGGTCCGGGTCAGGAACCGCCAAGAAACCGAACCGGCCAAGTCTTGGCGGGTTGTTACCCGGACCGGACATATACGCGGGGGTTTTTGGCCGGGTTGGAACCGGACCGCGGTTCCAATTGTACGGTTCCTACCACTTTGGCCCCAATTAAGTATTTGAGTTCTGATCGTATCATGACATGATGATTACGCAGATTTTCCAATTTTATGAGCTCTTTCACTTCCACCAATCAGATTTGCGATCCGACTTATATTCGTAGAGTGGCTGTGAAATAAGGGCCAATTTTAAGCGAATTTCGCAGGTTTTCGATAGCGACTCGACGAATATTGGTCGGATCGCAATTCTGAAAGCGGGAGGTGAAAGAGCGGCTAGAACTGCACAATCTACATACTGATCATGTCATGATACGATCACAACTCAAATACTTAATTGGAGCCAAACATGTGAGGTTGAAATGCCGGGTTTTTGGTGGTAAAACCGGCCCAATTGCAACGGTCCGGGTTTTCGTGTGGTAAAAACCGTTGCCACGGTTCGGTTCCGGTCCCAACCCTAACCCGGAACCGTTCTAGCGGGTTGGAACCGTTGCTAACACTACCCGTGAAGTGAATTTCTCCACAAGGGTCTTTAGTTTAACTTGCTCGTACTCAGTCGATTCGAGATCAACAAGGTGTGCATTCTCTTTCGGTATACAAACAAGTGGGTTCCCATTCGCGAGTTTCTATCCTGACCAGCTCCGATCGTCCAGGGCTTTGATATTTGGGTCATCCTGTGGAGCGCGTCTTGTTGAGCGTGCTGGCCTTCAGTCGGGATGGCATGCATCTAACTTTTCACAGCGGAATACAGTGCATCTGGGCCGTGCGTTTCCATCATAGTCTCATCCTCTGGATCTTCAGGTGCACCTGAAAATAGTCACATTGCCTGATAACACCAGTCATAGAGTGAATGGAAAACCGGAGTCGCAGTGACTAGAAGTTTGAATTCAATTCTCGCATTTGTCGCAATTCACCAGCTGATGCTATTTTTGGTCTTGTATCAATGACAATGATCAAACATCCCAAAACTCCAAGAACAGTGTAAGAGTCGGCCATTGTGTGATGGTGTCGCTGTGGATGTTAAGTTATCGTACAACAGAAGATGGATATTCCGTGGGTTTTGCGGCTCATCAATACTGGTGTACAGATCCTCGTAGGTGAGATTCACATTTTCGGGGTGCAACAACTTCACTAGTTGAAAATCGGTTGCATGGGTCATCTCAGCGATAACAGTCTTGAAGGTCTCTGCAACCCCAGACATTGTGACCACCAAGATTGGTTCATGGGCCGATATAAGTGCTGGATTTTCATCAGGCAGTGTTGTCTGGATCTCCAACATGCGGCGGGGCAAAGAATTCAATCTCGGGTGTGGACATCATTCCCTCTCGTCACCGACAATGCCGGGAAAGTCGTTGTCCGCCAAAATCACCCACTCTTCCAGGGTATTCCCCCTTAAAACGGACAGTTGCAAACCCATTGCAACTTGCTCAGTCATCAATTTGCAAAGCATTGCCGCTGCAACCGAGGTGAATATCTTTCCAAGACCCATTTCATCCGCCACGAGTACCCCTGGCATATCAGCATCCCACACCCATCTCCTCACGATGAACCAGATGGCCCAAACCTGGTGCGCCAGAAACTAAGTTCCAGGCAGGCCTGGAATTGAATACTTGTGGCCTGGAATACAGTCATCTGTTGATTGGCAAATACGATCGACATTCAGCAGCCTAACAGTCTCATCAAGACACTCGTGTTCAAATTCGTTGTCGATTGGCTTGAGAACAGTGCTCAATACAGAAATCGTATTATCTGGATCGAGGACCTCCTCGCGATCCTCCATTTGCTTCTGAACCTCTCTTGCATATTGGTCGGTCTTCTTTTTGTCCTCAATGATTTCTTTCAGTTGGTTCAAGGTCAGTTGGGCTGATGGGCTCATACTTCGCCCCTCCTGAAATTCACCGCGATGTTCGAAATTTCAAAGACAAGCATTTGGACCCAATAATATGTGGAATATAATCAATTCTATTCACTCAATCAGAACTTACATTAATACTATCAATCTCTTTCCTACCTGCCTCCTCATCCACCAATCTTTCATTTTCATCAGATCCCTCCGAAGTCTAAGTATACTGATTCGCAGTGGGCATAACTAACCAGAACAAGGCTAGTGGGGATTACATTCGCCCACCTCATTACGTGCTCCGCAATATCCTTCCCTGTCGCTGTCTTCATTTCTACCAAAAATAGGTTCGCATTGTGTCCAAGTTTCAACTTGAAGGCATTTGAATGGGAACTGTTGTATGATATCTGACCATATAGAGGGACATTCATCATTTGCCCAGGTGCATATAATCCCATATATTCTTCGTCCAATTCTTCCTGTGTCAAGTTGCATTTGTATAACCCAGTCAGACAGTCTGGTACTTTCGCACTACAATGTTGTTCGATGAAGTCACCCAGCTCCTCCCAGTCCCTCACATCTGGGATGGAAGTTTGAAAATCCATGCTGGATGTCGGGTCATTGATGCCGTTCGGCACTCAACGAATTACAACAATTAAAATTGCATTTGGCAACTCAGAGACATTACCTTTCGCATGTTTGCCACACGCTCTCCCAAATCCACCGCCGGTGACATGTTGCCTTGCCTTCCCCTCTTCCTCGCCTCCCGAATCTCACTTGCACATATCTTCAAAAACTTCGCAACCCATTGTCGCCGAATCCATTAGGCATTATCAAAATTTTCCAAAAGCGGCTATGTCTCGAAACTCTCAAAAAATCTGCAACTGTAGTCTCCCAGCGTAAGGGTCACTCTCGCAACTGTTTCAAACGGTTCTGTCCCTGGATACTGAACCAATGCTTCTTCCTGAGAACCCAGCCACCCATACTTTCTTCCACTTGTTGAAGGCACTAAAGTTGGGCTGCCCCATCCTTATGGCAAATTGCTTCAAGGAGAATTCCGTTTGTTTCAAGCCAATTGGGACTTTGCCATCATCCCCGCCCAAGTCCGACAAATCATCGCGCTTAGCATCTGAATCGAATTTGTCATAAGAAATCTCTGGTAATGGCGGCAAATTCGCAATCCCTGACACATTTGTCATGCGCGGTTTCACTGCCAGCTGAAATCGTTTTGTTTGGAGGCTAATGGGAGGTCTCCCAGGTGCGCCGGAAATTTGTCCGTATGGAGTAGTGGAGGACGATGTCGGCCGATTGAATGGATTGTTTCCAGCCGGTGCTGGATGCACTTGAGGTGCTCCTGGAGATGAAAGCCCCTGTCCAGCGAATTGCTGATGGGGGAACATTTGAGGTCCACCATAGCTACCTTGGGGGAAGTCGTATCCTTGCCATGATGGCCCATAACTGTAATATCCTTGGGTTGCACCACCCGAGGTTGGTTGCGAGCTTGGTGTCATGTTGAATGGGGCAGGGTGGTACAACTGGGGAGCGCCTGGAAATGGTGGCTGCGAAGGCGGGTAATTATACCCCGGTGGAGGATAAATTTGATTGGAGGGTTACCGGAATTGATTGTCTTTGCTTGGTGTATTTCCAGCATTATTGTTAGATGCTCCCACATGGTCTTCTGGACTTTATTGTGAGCCAAACAGCCCACCCGATGGAGCTCTATTCGTTGACTTCTCTGGAGATCTGTTCCTCGACATCGTACGTGAACAAAGATGGTAATAAACCAAGTAACAATTCAATTGACGATTTTGAATGAAGCGGAGTATAGTTGAGAATACTGAAGGTAGCAGTGACCTTCGGCGGAATGAAGGACTCTTATATACATCTTATTTGTCACGAACTGTGGTGTTTCACTGCACCATTGACCCCATGAAACCCGGCTGAGAAAAAGAAATCATAACACACACCTTCTGCCATTGTTTGATATATGCTCGAACTCGTATACTACGATCTTGGATAAATGCTCACATTTGTTCGGTTTATGACTGTAAAGGTCATAGCCGCGATTTGACTTAATATCTCCAGGAAACTAAGAAGGACAATATCTGGTTGGATGGTTTGCATGACTAGGCATCTTACACTCAAAATGTATGTGTAGGACCTACTACTTCATTCAATATGAGGCCTGTTAGTCGAACAGCAACAGTGATTGCTTCCTTTTGAGCTCCTTGTGCAAATTTCGTTGTTGCCTCAGGATCCACCCAAAGGTCAAGGATTGTTACGGATGAAAACTTCCTACCAGCCTATCAGTTCTCGATGAACATCGAGAGGGCATACAGCCAGTTGGACAACTTACCTGTTTATTCATTGTACTGAGCTGATGTTATCTGCTGCTTCAGGCTCAAGTGTGGGCATAAGCTGCACAATGCCGCAATGACGTAGTGTACGATAAGGCTGATCATAGTAGCACCTGATGAAGAGTATGAAAAGTTGATCGCAGTGATGACAAAAGAAACTTTCTTTGCTAATAATTTTCGGTAGATATTATCCTAGTTTGAGAAGAAATCTGATCGTGAGGTGACTTGGTTTTACCCCTTCTTTATATTTCTTGGGGTGTGATGCGGCTTTGAAAGTGATACGCTAACCTGAGTTAGCTTGCTTTCAAACAAACATCCCGGAGGCTCAAATCCAGCAACAAACCATACCCCCTAAAGCATGATCAAGATTCATCAGAACACTAAGCGTTTCTCAACTATGGTCAACACTCACCAGAAACATGTTGAAGGCTCTATCTGCAACAAGACATTATGCAACGAGAACCGACTGGAAGATCACTATCAACAATATCACCCAATATCGATGAATGAAGGGCTATTACCCAATGGGATTCTACCACCTGCCGGCTGGGATCACCCTGAGCCATTATGGTTTGACTACAATAGGTGCACCTGAATGGCCATCGACAAGCTGTCAATGAATGATCTACTCTTAGACAACGTACCGGGTGCACCACCACCAGAGGATACTTCCAACGGAGAACCTATAGACCCTCAGCAGCCTGATCTCAGCTGTACCCCTGATCCAACCAAGACAATAGCTCATAGGCAGGTAGTTGTTGTCGAACATGCAGAGGGGAAAGCGTATGGCAAAGCAATTGGATTGTACAACAAGCATCAAAAGTACTCAGAACGATAGAATCCACGGCATCCATTTTGGTCTGCACACGACTTTCAGCAGGCTCAGTCGTTTAGCCAGCAAACGAAAACCTGGATTGATCAACATCTCAGGTGTGGACTGGCCAACTTCAAAATCGAATCTTTCGATTCAGTAGATGCCCTATGACAACTCTTCTCTCAACTCGATTATGGGCTCGGCGATGACAGTTGGATTGAAGATCACTCATATATCTTCGGAACATTATTCTACAGGGATATTTTCAAATGTACCCAGTTCATTTTGGCATATCTCCCATTTCAGGCGCACCTCGATATTGAACCAGTGCGCCTCCCTGTGTCTGAGGATCGTCGAATCTGCAGTGAGATTAACACGGGCGATTGGTGGTTGTGTACACAGGATCCACTTCTGGCCGGAGCGATGATTGTGCCATTCATATATACATCTGACTAGACACACTTGACCAATATTTCGGATGATCAGCATGCCTGGCCGCTTTACCTCATAATTGGTATTACTCGAAATGATATCCGCCGCACACCAACAAAGTGGACCTGGATTTTTTCCGGCCTGATCCCAGGTCCCCCGAAATGTGCCAGAAACATTGACGAAGTCTGGTATTCCGCGGTTGGAACTGTGCTGTCTCAACTTAGTCATGTTGACATCACTGGCCCTGGCTTGAAATGGGACTGTGGAGATGGATTCCAGCGAGAATGTTACCCTCTCATGGCTGCCTGGGTCGGCGATTATCTGTAACTAGTCGTGGTTACTCAAGTCTCATATGGCTCATGCCGAATGTGTGAGATTCCTAAAGGTGCGCCAATGGGGCATTCATCTTTTCAACCAATCAATAACCCAAGAGACCAGAATATATTCTTGCAGCTGCTGGAAGACAACAACAGGGACACCCTGCACAATGTAGGTGTCCACCCAGTCCGCAACCTGTTCTGGCAATACCCTCTCTGCAATGTCTATCGGCTTTGGCAGCCTGATGAATTGCATCAGCTGCTCCTAGGTCTAGTTAAAGACTAATTGCACTGGCTGCTCGAATACCTGAAAGCGAGAAATGTCAAGCATCAATTTGACAATCGATTCACATCGGTTCCACAATATTCCGGCCTCCAGCACTTCTCTAAACCTTTCGATTCATTCAAAAGAGGCACCTGGCAAAGTAAATAGATCCGTGGAAGCATCAGAACACTAGCAGTGAATTGGACTACAAATCTTGACTGCTCCGAAGATGACGGGAAAACTGTGGCGGGAAACGCCTCTGTTGAAATGGTAATGGGAGCTGTGCGGGCATTATATGAATTCTCTCTCCTTGTTGCCCTACAAAATCACTCGGATCTATTGCTCAAAGCACTAGACGATGCACTAATGCGACTTTACCTGAAGAAGGGTATTTTTCGAGAACATTAAATGTCAAAGTCAGCGAAGACCAAAATGGATGACCTGTTGGCAACGGAATCCGATCAGTTACAGGAACAAAAGATTCATAAGATTCGTGCTACAATGGAGGCCCTTGTGTATGGGTCTGAAAAGGTTTCCACAACAAAAGGTAGGCAATTTCAGGTGTGCCTGAACCGCGCCCGACAAGTGGCAACCACTTGGACAGAAGCTGATCATCAGAAAGCAATTGAGCAATTGGAACGCAAAATCCATCAGGTGACACCTGCTAAACACAATCTTGTCGACAAATTATTCCAACGTCATGAGCAACAACTTTTGCCGGAAGCCGGGACCAAGGGAACCAGTCCCAAAAGCAAATACGCCAAAGAACTTGCCCTAAAGAAAACTGCCGTCGAAGACGTGGTTTACGCGGCGCCAAACATGACTGCCGACAGGCAACTGCCATTTCAAATCTGCCTATCCTATGCTGAGACAGAAGCCACGACCTAGAGCTTCGCTGATACGGAGAGTGTCACTAACCAGCTAGAGAGATAGATTCATGGCATTACCACGAATGAACAGAAGCAGTTCAAGATGGAATTCTCCATCCGTTTGATTGAGTTTGAAGCTTGATGGGAGACAATCGGCATTGAGGTGCTCAAGAAAACCATTGAACTGCGTGTGATACATTTCGGATATCCAAAGATTCATCTTGTGAGCCAAATCTCAGAGTCAATTCCCCGAATGGGTTCCGCTGACAATTTTTCGACTGATATTGCTGAACTGAAGCTAATGGCGAATGTGAAAGAGGCATATCGATCTAGCAACAATCGCTATTACATTCGACAGGTGATTAAGCACAATGACCGGTGTAATGGTCTTGACTATATGGAGGAGACGCTATCATATCTTGCACTCGAAGGCTGGTATGATATTGACTATGCACACGTTTTCAACCTACTGTCCGCTACCGATATACTGTGCAGTACATGCAGGGCCCATCTGTTACGTCTCCAAACAATCCGGGATGAGCCCATTATCCACCCTGAATTACATCAGGTATATCATTTGAGAGAAACGCATGTCCGTGGAGTGTGCAGAAGTATCATATTAACCTAACTCAGAGATGCATCAGATGATTTCGGCATTCCCAACTTTGGACAGCTATTCTGTGCGCAAAGTGATGAGGACTGGAGACACGAAGTTAGTTGAGTCGTGCTCAGATATGATCAGAATGTACTCATAGACAGTATATTTATTCAACTCGAGAATGGGATGTTGTATAACCATCAACCATTTCACAACCTGACTTCTGTTGAGTGTCTGGGACTTGATTGCAAGATAGAATATACCAATGCCAACCAAGCGATCATGCCTGAAGCTCATAACATCTGGGTCCAGCATACGCAAAGTGAAGAGAATGACATCGATAACACCATCCAAGGTCGAATTCCTTGTTTTCCTGTATTATTCTTCAGCTGGACTCCACCGAACCAGATCCTCCATTTTCAGGAGCGCCTGCCAGCCAGGAAAGTAATATCGACCTTTTCTAAGAAGTACATGATCACTCAGCAATGGGTATTACGTCCTCAAGCTCAAGTATGCCCAGTGGTGATTGCAACAATGTATAAAGATCTTCATAGTTAGGGTGATTGTGTTGGCGGGTTCATCCGAGTTGTCAAACAAACGAATAAGATGCATATTACATCAGCAACAACCCTAGTTGCGGTCTGAAACACCCGGGTGTTCCGCACGGCTCTGACGGCTCTGACGGAACCTCGCACCGTCTGACGGAGAAATACACGCTACCCGTCGCCCAGGTGATGGGTCGCGTTGCATACTCACCTCCATTACTATACGCCCTGTATACGCACCGTCAGAACGCCACGTGTGTTACACTCTTCGCAAGGGCTCCAGTTATGCTGTAGCCATTCACACAACGCCTGGCGATGTTTATGCCTTTCTTCGGCCGATAGCTACATTTTACCTCTCCGCTATTGCTATAATATATCGGATGCCGCACTCGCCCCATATATGTTAAGCGTTGAGATTTTGTCACATATTGCAATACAGTGTACGCTTCGGATTCCTCGCTTGCCGTTGCATCTGCTTCGCCATTATCGTATTTTACAGGTCTGAAATATACAGTCCAATCTTCACACTGTCTAGTACTATGCCCTGAGTCCTCCACATGCTGCGTTGATCCATCATCGGCTTGCGATGCTTCTCCCTCCTCATCCGCATCCACATCGTCGCCATCCTCGCCCTCATACCTGTCGACATCACTGGGTTCCATGTCAGTCCTCCACATTCTGGGTTGATCCATCATCGAATTGCGATGCTTCTTCCTCCTCATCCGCATCCGCATCCGCATCGTCGCCATCCTCGCCTTGATACCCGTCGACATCACTGGGCCCCAGGTCAATCCTCCACATTCTCCGTTGATCCATCATCGACTTGCGATGGTTCTTCCTCCTCATCCGCATCCGCATCTGCATCTGCATCGTCGCCTACCTCGCCCTCATACCCGTCGACATCACTGGTTCCCAGGTCAAACCTCTCGAGTTCAATCGCGGGCCGGCGTCGCCGGCTGGCGGTGGGGATGGCATCGTGATGGTCGCCTTCATCACCTTCATCTTCGAAATCCCCGCTGCCCCCTGGCATAACGAAATGAAGTTCGTCATCCGTGCAATTGTTGTCTATCGGGATGTTTGTGTCAGTGCTTCCGATCTCAGGCTCCTCAAGCGCCACTTCGGAGGCCAAATAATCAAGAAGGATAGCATTGTCAACACGCGCTGCTTCCACGCTGATCACCACGGCAGGCGTTGGGTTCTCCACCTGTTTGATCTGACGCTTGACTGTAGCAAGAGTGTTGTTATACACCCTCTGTTGATAGCTCTCCGGTAGTGTGTTCCAGGTATTCATCAAGAACGTATCCGTGTCTGCAAAGCCAGGCGAGGTTAACAACTTTCAACCCGTTACAGCGCAGCAGGAAGCGATCTTACCACCGTCATTCTTGTGGTTGAAGTAGTTCGAACGATCAGGTCTGTCCGCTTTCAGCTTTGACTTGGAAGCTTTCGGATGAACACCTTTGTTCTTTTGCCACTCCAGGAGAGCATGGCCCAACGCGGTGCATGTAAACATGATCAGTGGCGAGGGTATATGACCGTCCTTGTCGTTAATCATGGAATTATGGAAATCCATCAGCATACTTACCGCGGTTATTCGCCCGATGATAAAAATTGATATAGATAAACCACGGGATTGCCTCCGCCAGGAAGCAAAGTGGACGCTAGCCATTGGTTATCAGCTTTCGACTCTCTCTGTGTTGAATTTGGACCGCGTACACCACCTTCGACACGCTCTACTACAAGAAAAAGATACCTATTGTCTGCCAGAACGGAATCAATGAATTCCAAATGCTCTGCGGCGGATTCAAAGCGGTGGAGATCATAAAGCTCTGCAATGTTGTCCCTTACTGATGGAATAAAATGCGATTTAACCTTATCGACTTGTGCGCGAACCTGGTACCTGTTTGAGCGTGTAATATCCACCGTGAGCCTTTGATTCAGCATACCTCTTTCAAGATCTCCTTTGTGTGAGCCTCGAATGCTATGGACCAAATGTTGTTTTGCTGCATAGCGGTGTTCCAGTACGTCTCTATTATTTGCCAGTGCGGGACTTCAGCTAATGCTTTCGCAACGCGTCGCGTTCCATAACTTACCGTCTCCAAGTCGCTTGCACTCATAAACGGCCGTCTGTTCCACATGTAGAGCTCCAGGAGTCTGCCCGTTGCAAATACAAGATGCGTCATGTCTGAGTGACCAAATCGATGGATGCTGCGACTGCCGGAGACCATTGATAGAGGTGTAGACACCCCCTGCGGTTGCAATTGCCACTGCCTCTGTCTCTGATTCTGTTCGGTAGCTCACGTTCGCAGTGGATTTGTAATGATCGCCCGGGCGTCTGGATTCGGGATGCGGGTAGGCAGGTTTTCAAGACCGCTGAGAGGAGTGGGAGTGCTAGCAATGTCAGATGCTGAGCTGGATACAAAGCGACGCGTTGAGTCTGTCTGTATGGTTCCTCTGGGAGCTGGTGTGTTACGACTGCTTGTTCCCGGCGTGGCGGTTGGAGTATGTATTGACCGTCGCTGTGTAGTGGACGGGGTGGAAGCCACGCATTGAGTGATATCTGCAACGCGAGAATTGTTCAGCGAAGATGAGGGGGTGGAGTTCTGACCTTGGATTGTAGAGGGTACGAAACTCCCTCCTTGAGAGGAATCCCTCTTGCCAGCCGGTACGGAAACGCGTCTCTTAGCAGGCGGAAGTTGAGAATTCCCCGAAGGCCCACGCTTGTGTTGATTCTGACGATTAGCAAGACTGCGAACATTTCGTACGACCGGAGTCGTGTCAGGGTGAGGGCATTGGGATGGCATATTCTGATATAGATGTTCGACTTTACGAAGGTAGGAATAATATCCTCTGCATGCATATGAAATGGCAGGCGAGGTAGACTCCTATTTGAGCGACAATGACCGGGTTCGACAAAAAAGGGAGGCGCAGTGTAGACCGCGCTAGACTCTAAAACCTGACAATACTTGGGGACGAGATCCCTTCAGAAGCATTCAATTATGGGGTTAACTGCCATCAGATTAAACTCACATTAAACTGATCATTGATATTCACTGTTACAGCAACGTCTGAAGGTCTATTTGCACCGCTTGAAGCGTGTTTATGCCATCTTGGCGCGATTATCATCGTATTGCACTCGTTCTTGGCACAATACTTCGAACGATCGATTATGTACATCTTCAGCTTCCTGGTGGAAATCCCCCTTTGGCAGAGCTTAAAGCAGCGGAAAGCGAACAATGACCTATTCTCTATCCTATGACATCAGTTGCGTGTGCTTTTTCCACTGCTAGGCGTTGGTAGCCAGGTTGGATGGTTGCACAGTTGGGCCATACTGAGAACTACTCGGTTTCCTCCGAGATGCACGAGGTCTGAGCAGTAAAAATGATGTGTGATGCAAACGCAACGCCCGGCGTCGTAAACAGTCCTCTCCGAGAGTACTAAATCTCCTCTCGAGGCTTGTCGTTCATTTGGTGCCTGGTGGTTCTGCAAGATGAATGCTGGGCCGTTTTGTGTTCGTTAACCAACAAAACTCACAAGTTGAACTAAGAA
>Ga0307515_10009140_pt1 | contig 19213 bp, 8 predicted proteins | sample 17_EM_MG_FD_194513 | JGI IMG/M metagenome (GOLD analysis project Ga0307515, IMG submission 194513) | Populus trichocarpa ectomycorrhiza microbial communities from riparian zone in the Pacific Northwest, United States - 17_EM | ecosystem: Host-associated > Plants > Roots > Unclassified | place...
TGAAACGCACCTCCCTGAATGCCAAGAGGTCCCCGACCCCGAGCTGGGATACAATGCGGAGGATCAGCGCGAGTGGAAGATCTGATAGCCTCAATCATGGAGTCGTGGCTACCCCATCGACGCGCGAACTTGTCACCGATTCTTCGCGGCTACCCTCTGGATTGGACATAGCCTGACGGGAGGTCGATGGTGTTGTCAGCTGAGTTGCATTCCAGGTTTTGATCCGCACCTCAGTCCGACTCCGTTTCCGCGGAACCATGATCACCTTCACCTCATTCCCAAAACTCAAGGATTCGTTCTCCTACACACCCCAAAAATTCACGACCACAGATGAAAATGATATGGTTATCGATGCCTACGAAGACGACGACGACGGAGAGGACTTTGATAGCGGGACCAAGTTGACCTGTCCGGGAGAATCGACCACCTCACCCAATGCTTAGTACATGCGGTGCGTTCCCCCCTGTACACTCTGGCCGTTAACACCATGTTGAAGTTAAACCCAAGCGCAGTGGTCATGGAACTTTTATCGATGAAGAGACGGTGATATCCTCTGTGGCCAGGACTATCGAACGGGTCAACAAACTCGTCAGCGTTCGGGCGATCAGGACGAGGTATAATCCCGAAGTGGGTGACCTCATTGTCGGACGTATCACGGAGGTATGTCGCGTCTTTTCACCTCTAATAAGATATGTGTTGCAGAGTTCGTTTGAAGGTCCAACCACGACGGTGGAAGGTTGATGCGAACTCTCGTCAGGATGCGGTCCTGATGCTTTCGTCCATCAACCCGCCCGGTGGCGTCCAGGTGAGCGGTTTCGTTAGTCTGTACAGGGTGCGATCTGGGGCTGAATATCTGTTCGCATCGTAGCGGAGAAAATTAGAGAGCGATGAGTTGCAGATGCGCCAATTTTTCGAAGAGGGAGACCTTCTGGTGGCAGAAGTACAAGCGTTCTTCGCTGACGGTGCGATGTCACTGCACACTCGTTCGTTGACGTACGGAAAGGTAGCTGCTCGTGCGTCGTGTTCCGGCAGTTGAGGTTCTCACTATCGCTCAGCTCCGGAACGGGCAACTCGTCTGCGTCCCCCCTATTCTCATCAGACGCCTAAAGTCTCACTTTGTCTCGCTACCCTGCAACGTAGACCTCATATTGGGGTTGAACGGGTACATTTGGGTCAGCAAACACATCGACCAGACGCGACAACGAGGAGAGGAAGGGCTGGACGCAGAATCGGTGTACTCGAATCAAAACGAAGTGAGTGTCACTCAGGGAAGATTACTCATAAACTCGAGCCCTCAACCCCCTTAGGCGATCGACGGACCGACTCGAATGGCCGTGTCCCGTGTCACGAACCTCATCAAAGTGCTCGCCGGTCATTTCGTGCCTCTTTCGGATGTGGTCCTGCTCGAAGCCTATGGATGGGCAGTGGAGAACGACGTGGAGGTCAAGGATCTGACACAACCAGGCGTCTGTGAAGTACTGATAGTTACGGTTGGTGCGAGAGGATGAGAATCATACTAACGGAATGGGGTTAAGGAACGAACCCTCGTCGGATATATAGATAACCATTCATGTGATCTGGGCCCTCGGGCGTATCAAGAGTCCGCAATGAATAACCAGAGGCTTACGTCCTGGGACGTAGCCTATCCGTCGAGTTCACAATCCGAACTCTAACACCGTCGTTTCAAATCGGCACTCCGGGTCCCCCCTAAATTTCCTTCAACGGGTGATCCTCGGGCGCTAAGATTGTGCAGCTAGTTTCGTTTCATTTGCATGGTGAAAAAATGCAGTTGGGCTCGGCCGAGCACTATCTCCGTTGGATGTGGAAGGAGGTACCGCCGGGAGGGCAGGAACTCTATCCAGGATTCTAAATTTCGTAACATAACAAACCGCTAGCCTGCCACTTTGGCACCTGCAACAAACCCCACTTCTGGCCTCTTGTCCCGGTACACCTGGGGCGAGAGAGGGAAGAACGAGAAAATAAGATAATAAACTAGCGAGGATGTACAATGAGTCTTTGAGCGGTACGTAATCAGAAACCGATACTCTACAGTGCATTGGACGCTCGGTGTGGCTTCGGCCCGGCTCTGCGAGGGCTCGTCCTACCTTGCTCATGCCTGGGGCTAAAAAAAATAATGTTCCGCCCAACGTGCGAGCCTACTCGCGGGAATTAGATGCCATGTGGCGCTTGTTACAGCTGCACCGTACAGTACGCAGTGTACCTAAAAAGGAAACACGTTCGCAAGCTACGACTTTCGACACTCTCCTCCAGCCTCCTCCATATTGAGTCTCACAAGTTCGACCGACTAACAAACCATGGTGGATGGCGCCAGTCGTGAGTTTTAAAAACATCCTACCTGGGCCATTGTATGGGGGAGTCACCTGTAGGCACTCACGACACCCGGAGTGCATGCAGCGCTCTCGAACAAGGTTTATTCTGGGGCGAAAATTGAAGACACCCTAGTGGCCATCCGTCACTCAGTACTTGGCAGGCTCCAGTTGAGTGTTGGACCTCGAACGTTCAACACCCATATCAGTTGTAGTGTGTGTCATCCAAGCATGTGATCCATCCCCAATCTTGTATCGCGGCGTCAAACGCTTGGCCCAGGTGACTCCCGCTATCGTATTGCGGTTGCTGTTTTCCGTCTCATCTGTCCGTGCCGGATATTGTACGTAAATCTGTGTCTTGGAACCTGGATAAGCTGACTGTCGGGAATTCTCCTCATGGGGGTAGTGTTCGAATCTCCGGATGTCTCCCCCGCGGCTGCACTGTATATACTCCCTGCCGCCAGCAGGGTTTTGCCTCACAGATCTCCCCCTTCTCGCCATCACCATGCTGCCTCGTAGGCATTCGAAAAAAGCAACCCCAAACCCCATCTCGCCGCCGCTGACGAATAGTTCTGTCAGTGGCAGGCGACCGCTGAACCCGATCATCCAACCGCAGACTTTACACGCATCGACAGCCCAGGCGGTCGAAACCATGACGTTCTTGTCCGAACCCTCACCCCGAGAAATCCCTCCGGTTCCACCTCGGCCAGTGCCTTTCCTTCCATCGCCTCCCGGTAACGTCCCGCAACAACCACCGAACGTCATGCCTATGCCCACCCCATCGGTACCACAAGCCCCAGAACCACCTGGTGGTGGTGTAGGCGGATTCGCATCAATCCCAAAGTTTACTACCCACTCGGACTCCGGTTCACCCCCTTACGAGACCGCCGGTATATCTGAGGGTGTACATGCAGGAGTTTGGGCCACCTATAACAAAGTTTCTCAAGAGTTTGATGAAAAGAGGTTGAAGAAGTGGAATGATGATTTAGACGTACTGTTGATCTTCGTGAGTCTCGTGGTCAACGGTGATCAATGATCGATGATCCTGACTGGATTGACACGCGATCCGCAGTCCAGTTTGTTCTCTGCCATCGTCACGGCCTTCCTCATCAGGTCCCTCGATGACTTGGAGCCAGATTATCAACAACAGACGGCCCTACTCCTTCATCAGTTGTTGAACGGTCGTGACCCAAACTTAGCCATCATATCTGACCCAACCATCCCCAAGAAAACCGCTGGCCTTGCGATTGCGGTGAATTGCCTTTGGTGCACCAGCATCACCCTCTCTCTCAGTGCAAGTGTTTATGCCATGTCCCTTAAATGGTGGCTCACGGAGTACGACGGTGGCGCAAACCCTGTTGGCGGCCTCCTTCGTGCTTGCCGGCGGCACATGTGGTTCAAGGTATTCGAGCGGTTGAACGTTCCCGCTCTCGTCGCTTTCCTCCCAACACTCCTCATCCACTCTATCTTCTTGTTCTTCGCGGGTGGCGTTTTGTATGGCTTGCAATTAAACATAATTGTGATGGCCATCTTTGCAGCCGCAGGCGGGTCCTCTTCCATCATATACTTCCTGTGGTTCATCTCCCCCTCTGTGGCGAACCTTCCCCTCTTCCATTATCCGGCATTCATCTCGTATCAACCATCCGACGCAATTGGAAAGGCAGTTATGTTTATAGTGGGCGTTTTTGTACGCCTCTGTTGTCTCACTCTTCGTTGCGTAACCGGTACGGTTCTGTTCCCATTGATTCAAGCAGTCTGCGGCACAGGAACCCTCCATGATCGATGCATGAAAACCCGGAAAATCTCCCCAGGAGAACACGAGCACACGCACGTCTGGCGGGATATCGCACTCCACAATCCCCCGGATGATATCAATATCAGCCAGAAGGCTCAAGAGGAGGCTATCCTGTGGCTCTCTCAGGTGCCACTCGATCCATCCGAGTCCAAGGTCTTGATCTCAAGTTTGGCCCTCATTTCCTCTTCCCGTCCCTATGGTCGTTTCCAAAAGCCCATCGTTGCACTCGCTAACTTGGTCCTTGGGGCTTCGTTCCGCGAAGAAGATGGCCAAGAACAAATTAACACTGCTATCGACTGCGTTCTCGTACTCGGAAATATCAAATTCCAATCAGCGGTGGACCAAAGTTCGGATCACGATCACAACATTGGAGACATCCCTGTACCCCCTTCCATCGCCTCGGCAGCCCAGCAGCTCACTATCAACGCTCCCGAAGCGGATCTCAATATCCTACATTCTGGAGAGGTCCGGGGGCGGTTATTGACCGCGGCCGCATGGCTTTCTCCCGTGGGGGTGGCCGAGAATGTAGAGTGGAACGGTGAGAAGTTGAAGATCCAAGATCGGTCCCAATTCATCGAGCCAATCAGGACGATGCTTGAGCGGTACATTCGCAGCGAGGAGCCCCTCGAAAACAAGGTTCTCATCGACCTCATTCATGGCATGCACGCGTTTATCCCTCGAGGCAATCGTGACAACGTGTCATCCATCGTCCCCCTCCCCCCATTCTTTTGCGAAGATTACGACTCGCCGTGGCCGAAGGACGAGGCAGTGCTCAGAGCCCTGATCACGTACGCTCTGGATCTCCTCTTGCCCAAAAGGAAGAAGCCGTTGGTGGAGCGGGAGATCGGGTTCGACGATCTTGCCCGAGAACTAATTGTGGCACTGACGGCCAACCCTGCTTACCTCGGTATTGTCGCGTTTGGGTTCTGGCTCGCATCCAGTGTACCGCAGGCATTCACGTCGCAGAAGATGGTCCTCGGGGATATTGCTCAACTCTGGCTCCGGACGAATGCGAATGAGGCAATCCAGGGGGATCTCCGCGAACGCCTGAACTTCCGCGCCACCAATGCGTTCATCGCAGTCACACAGCACCAGGTTGTGGCCGATTGTAGGCTGCCGAGACTTACGTATGGTCCAGCCCTGGAGCTTCTAAACGCCGCCCTGAAGAGTAGCCACCGCCGACCAACGACGATCTACACGATGGCCATGATCCTATACCTTGGTACATCGACCCAGGTCACCACCGTCACGAACGAGATTAAGGGATCAATTATCGACGCGCTGTTCTCCAGTCACGGTGACATCGAGAGGGGCACGATGGAAGAAGAGGTCGTTGATACACGGATCTATTCGGTTCTCATCCTGCTCAAACTCGCACCAACGGCCGGATTGGATGTTGAGAAGGTAGAGGGATTGATCGTGCAGACGGAGGAGGTGATCTGGAATCCTCCCGCCGGAGACCTCGGGCCCTCCGAGGCTGATATCGGTGTCGACCTCGACCGGGAAATATGGAAGGCAATCTATCTCTCAGCGCTGCTTTTCAAGTTTTTGCCTGACGTCAAGAGGGAGGAGTGTGTCGAACGGCTTCGGACGAGGGTACGGGAGCTGCTGGATAGTGGTGGGTTGACATTCATGGGTGATTACAGGTGTTGCCTTAAGCCGTTGTACATGGATGTGAATCCTACGTCTGATCGACGGAGGCGGACAGATGCCGTCTTCGAGGGGTGGATAGGTGGATTCCCATTGTTCCAGTTGGCAGGGACAGTGAGCGAGCGTCTACTAGGTCAGATGCGCAATCGTCCCTCGTTACTTAACCCCAGGCGGTGGTTCGGATAGAAGTTTCTTTCTTTCGAATAGTGTAACCCCCACGGCCATCGTAGGAAGAGGATCTTGTTTCGAAAATCCAGTGATAGCCTTATGTAACTCGATATCCATAACAAGCTGTACGTTATGCGATGTCACTACATCCTCACTCGTTGACGAATGACAAGGTAACGAGCTGTGCATTATATTCCGACGTGTAAGATAGATCCTGTGATATTGTTCCCACGCCAATCTTTGTCGAGAGTATGGGGGATTCGTTCCTGTGCAATCATGATGGGCGGCGGTCAAAACAGGTGAGAACAAGTTGGTTGCATGTCAACTATTGACTTTAGCCTGCCGCTCTCCGCCTGGTTTCCACGAACCGAGCAAGATTTTGTTCGCTTCATATACAATGGATGTTATATATTCAGCAATGGGCGCACATATCTCCAATCTTAACTTCGCATAGTTCCAGATATCCCGACTGGGGAAGGGGGTTGTAAATCAGGACCCCGGCGGTTGCCTGGGGCAGTACTATATAGGGGCTGCAGGAGTCTGGAATCAACTTTGTGAATGTGATTGTCTCATGAAGGCGTTGGCCGGGAATCTTGTCTTAGTAAACGCTGGGGAACGGGCATCTTGTTTTTGGCCGCTGGAAAGGAGTCGTTCATTCGTTCGGGAGCTGCCGAGACCAGAGAATTCAGACATCTTGTCCCCCTGTCCCCAGCAGGTGATAGATTCATAGAATCAACATCTTCTCCGGCGAAGAGGTCACTGTCGAGCTTGAGTACAAGTTCAACATCTACAAGGTGCTTGTGGTGACCGAAATACAAGAGTGATTGAAAAAATAGTGGAAAATCCCGTCGCACTGACTTTTCTGAGCACCGTGATAATAGTCACTGCTCAAAAGATTTTGACTGTCTACTACCTCGAAGGCTCACCATCATCATCGACCTCGGTTGCCACATCTCGGCCTCCTCGTCGTTCCTTTCTGTGTCCACCTCGTTAACAGGGAGGAGGGTGTCTAGTTCAAGCTCTTTCCATCGCAAGAAGTCATTCACCCCAACTCTCAACGGGACCGTGTCTCCGAATAAAGCAGGCGACGAGGGTTCGAACAAACGTGGGCCTCCGTCGCCAGATTTCATCATTTAGACGGTTTGTACTCACGGGCAGCCACTCAATATCCCGGATGATCCCGGCTGGAAAGGGGGAACTGTCAGGACCCCGGCTGTTTCCTGGGGCTAAAACCAATTCAGGTAACGGTGACTGGCACCCGTGTGTCCTCTTCCTGCTCCCACTACTCGCCAACCACAACCGGTAAAACGAAAGATGGAGACGTGGCCACCTGATCTGGAGTGAATGAACAAAAATGAACTCAACGCCATCGGCGCAGTGGCCATCGGTCACTCGCGCGTCACGCGCCAGCCTTTGGGCGTAGTTGGACGTTACGTTGAACGCCCTACTCCCATATCGGTTGTGGCGTACGTTACCCAACTCCCGTGTATGTGATCAGTTGGTCGGCTCTCGACCTGGATCACCACTGCCCTCGTGTTGCGCCAGCGTTGGTTTCTGTCTCCTCTGATTGTATATGTCGTAAGTGTGTCTTGGGACCCAGATACGGAAAACGCGCTGTATGGGAAACTATCCTCACGAGGGTTAACATCAAAGTACCTGTGGAATGTCCCCCTCGTGGCCACGCTGTATATACTCCCTGCCTTTGGCAGGACTTCGCCTCACACATCACCCTTCTTTTCACTACCGCCATGCTACTTCTTAGGCATCCGACAAAGGCAACCCCAAACTCAAACCCACCGCCGCTGACAGGCCGTTCTATCAGTGGCAGGCGATCGCTGAACCCGGTCACCCGTCAGCACCCTTTCCGCAGACAAATGGTCGAAACCGAGTCCTTCGCGTCCGAAATCTCGTCCCGAGAAACCCTCCCGGTCTCCCCTCGGCCAGCGTCTTTCCCTCCATCGCCTCCTGGTACCAGTGGTCCTAGACGGCGACAGACCCCACATGACACCCAAGAAACCTTATGGTCTCCCACCTTTGAAGAATACGCCCCATCACAATCATCGAGAATCATGCCTATCCCCACCCCATCGGTCTCACGAGCCTCGGGACTACCTCTACCGGTGCGATTCCGCCAGCCTGCTCCTGGTGGTGGCGTGGGCGGATTCGCATCGATCCCTTCACCCCACCATAAATCCAGCTATGACAATTTCCGCCATAACACACATCGGCTTGATCTGAAGTTCGCTACACACTCGGACTCCAATTCACCTCGGTTTGAAATCCCCGGTATATCCGAGGGTTCGCAAGAGTTTTATGAAAGAAGGTTGAACAAGTGGAGTATAGAATTGGACACACTGCTCATCTTCGTGAGTATGATGATCAAGGGTGGCCAATAACCATTGATTCTGACTGGGCCGACACACGATCTGCAGTCCAGTTTGTTCTCTGCTATCGTCGTGGCCTTCCTCATCAGGGCCATCGATGACCTGGAGCCAGATTATCAACAACAAACCGCCCTACTCCTCCACCAGTTGTTGAACGGTCGTGATCCGAACCTATCGAACATATCCGACCCAACCATCCCCGAGAAGCACGCCGGTCTTGCAGTTGCGGTGTGTTCCCTTTGGTGTACCACCATGTCCCTCAGTCTCAGTGCAGGCATCTATGCGATGGCTATTAAAATGCGAATCGCGGGGTACGGCGGGGACGCAAGCCACGTTGGCGGTCTCATTGGCGCTTGCCAGCGGTACACACGGTTGAAGGGATTGGAGAAGTTGGACGTTCCCGATCTTGTCACTTTCCTCCAAACACTCCTCATCTACTCTATCAGCTCGTTCTCCGCGGGCGGGATCATATATGCCTGGCAAAAAGACAAGACCGTGATGGCCATCTTTACAACCACTGTTATAACCTCTCGCATCGTATACCTCCGGTTGTTCGTCTCTACCTTGGTGGAGAACCTTCCCCTCCCCACTTATCCGGCCTTTATCTCCTACCGGCCCTCCCCCTTCATTGGCAAGGTCGCTATGCTTATCGTGGACGTGTTTGTGCGCTTCTTTTACCGCACTCTCCGCTGCTTAATCGCTATACCATCTTCAATCGTTAAAATCGTCCTCGAGAAGATAAACGCCCCAGGAGAACACGACTACATGCCGGTAGGGCGGGCTATCACACTCCACAACCCCCGAGACGGTACTATCGGTATCAGCCAGGAGGCTCAAGATAATGCCATACTGTGGCTTTCTCAGGTGCCACTCGACTCATCCGAGTCAAGCCAGACCCTCGTCTCCTCTTCCCGTCCCTGCGATCATTTCCAAGAGTCTGTTGTTATACTCGTTAATTACGTCCTCGAGGCTTCGTTCTGCGAAGTTAACCGAGAACGGACAGACATTGCCATCGACTGCGTTCTCGTACTTGGGGATATCAAATTCCAATCAGCGGTGGACCGAAATTCGGATTGCGATCACGACATTGGAGGAATCCCCCTATCCCCTTTCGTTGCCTGGGCAGCCCAGCAGCTCACCGTCAATGCTTTCCAACCGGATTCCGATATCCCGCACTCTGAAGGGTCCCAGGAACTGTTGTTGGCCGCGGCCGCGTGGCTTTCTCCCACGGGTGGGGATGAAGATTTTTCGTGGGGCGGCCAAGTGTTGAAGATCCAGGATCGGCGGGAATTCATCGAAACGATCAAGATGATGCTTGAGCGGCACGTTCGCAGCGACGACCCCCTCGACAGCAAGGTCCTCATCAGCCTTATTCACGGCATGCACGCGTCTATCCCTCGGGGCAACTACAGCAGAGCGTCGTCCGTCGTCCCCTTCCTCTCAATCTTTTGCGAAGATTACGACTCGCCGTGGTCAGAGGACGAGGCCTTGCTCAGAGCTCTGATCACGTACGCTTTGGATCTCATCTTGCCCCCCGAAAGGAGCAAGCCATTGGCGAGCCGGAGGATCGGGTTCGACGATCTTGCCTCGGAGCTGATCGACGCACTGATGACCAACACTACTCACCCCGATGCTGTCGCGCTTGCGCTCCAGCTCGCACGGCGTGTCCCGTACGCGTTCAGGTCGCGGAAGACGGTGCTTGCGGATATTGCTCACATCTGGCACCGGACGAATGAGACAATCCCGGAAGACTACCGCGACCGCCTGAACCTCCACGCCACCGATGCATTCATCGCGATCGCACAGCGTCACGCTATGGCCAACGGTGAACTGCCAAGGCTTCCGGATTACACAGTCCTGAAGCTTCCGAGCGCCACCCTAGGGAGCGGTTACAATCGACCAATGACGATCTACACGATGGCCATGATCCTGTACCTCGGTACAACGACCCAGGCCACCCCAGTCACGAACGAGATCGAGGTGGGACTGATTACCGATGCACTGTTCTCCAGTTCCGATGACCCCGAGAAGGGCGCGGCGGAAGAAGACGTCGTTGATGCACGTATCTATTCGACTCTCATCCTGCTCAAACTCGTACCGACGGTCAAATTGGATGTTGAGAGGGTGAAGGGGTTGATCGTGCGGACGGAGGAGACGATTGGGTATTATTCCTTCGGGGGACCTGGGGTCGCTAAGAGTTCCGAGGCTGGTGCTGGTGTTGACCTCGACCGGACAAGATGGAAGGCGATTTATCTCTCGGCACTGCTTCTCAAGTTTTTGACTGGTGACGAGAGGGAGAAACATGTCGAAGGGCTTTGGACAAGGGTATGGACGCTGCTGAGGAGTGGAGAGTTATCGTTCGTGGGTGATTACGAGCGTTGCCTCGAGCCTCTGGGCGTGGATGTGTCGGGGTTGGGGACTCTTGCGACTGATCAGCAGGGACAGATAGGTACCGTCTTCGGGGTGTGGATCAATGGATTCCCCTTGTTCCAACCACCGGGGGCAGTGATCGAGTCACTGCCAGGTCAAGAGTGCGATCGACGTCGTCCCCGGCTATTTTCCCCTAGGCGGTGGTTCGAGTAGGAGTTTTTTTTTCGGATAATGTAATCCCGATGGCTGCCGTAGGAAGAGAATCTTGTTTTGAGAGTTCAGTTCGGTTAGCATGTATAGTTCTATGGTATTGTAATAAGTAAATCTCCATGTGTGGGTAATGTGCAGGCGTCATCAACCACCGCTGGCTCGAGGTTTGGTATCTAGACTAAGTGAGCCCTTTCCATGACAAGAGACCATGCCTTCGACTCTGAACGGAGCACGCGAGGGCCCGAACGGACTCTGGCAGACCAGGATCGGGAAAACTGCGCGCCGCTTTTCAAGCTTTTCACGCTTGATTGCCGATGGGCCCTGCTTGACGATCCTCAGTGTAATTTTGACGCTTATTCTGCTTGAAAGACGAGAATAAACAAATTTGCACCGTCAATATTGGTCTGTTTGCGGTTCCAAATGTGGCGCATGTCGATTGTTGCCGGTGTACGGCGGTGATAATCAATTTGGGTCAATCTGTAGCGAGTACATGCAGAGCTAATAATACAGTTGATACCACCCCCACCACATTCCCTCCTGCTCGGGTACGCTACCTCCAGGTCTAGCGAGAAGGAGCGAGACCACGCAAACACCATGCGTAACAAGGAGGGTGATCGTACCATACCTATGTCGATTCTGCTCGGTTCTCGAGCGCTTGACTCTGTAGGCACAGCGTGAGGCAGATAAGGCGAGATAAGATGCCACAGGCGTACCTTCCTTACGCCTTTTTCCCCCACTCCCCAAAATACAACGTTCCGTGGCATCATGTATTTGTTAGGGAACTTGTGGATCTCCTCAGAAAATTGGACACTGTACGAACTGGAAGAAGTGACATACTTGCTGCCTGGGCCCCCAATGGCCCAGATGGAACCTCGTCGGGCAGCCAAAGCCATGAGTACAGCATAGCCACCTGTTGACAGGAGTGAGCTGGATATGAAGGATTGGAAGTAGGAGGTGGGGGGCTTGCGGACTGCGGCGACTGCGATGGGGACGGGTCCCCAAAAAACCAACTCTATTGGAATTGGCAGGCCAAACTCCTTTCAAACAACGCGTGCTATATAACGCGCGCGGAGTAGATGATTCTCAAATTCTTCCTCTTTGAACGTTGCGTCATCGTCCGGCCAGGTCGGAGAGGAGTGTGCCCTGGAGGTGTGCGTTCTCCACTCTTCTAGGGGACGAAACGAGGGGCCGCTCAATGTAGGACAGTATTTTTTTCAAGTCCGACTACGTGCCAAATCTTGCGGAACGCTTCAAAGCCAGGTCATGTTGAAAAACGTTTTCTAGCGCGCGAGAACGGTTCGCCCCGCGTCGCCCTGCCTCGATCTGCCTCGCTCGCCAGCGATCGATACCCATGGCCAGACTTTTTACTAGGCCAGTCGTCGTCATCAGTCACTCACGCTCCAGTTACTTTGAATGTCCAACGTCCAACGCCCATATCGGTTGTAGCATGTGTTACCCAAAGATACGACCCATTCCGGATTTTCTCTCGTGGCGTCAAATCCTCGACCTGAACGTTTCCTGCTACCGAACTGCGGTGGTGTCGTTTTCCGTCTCATCCGTTCGTGCTGGATATTGTACGTAAATCTGTGTCCCGGAACCCGGATACAGTAGACACTCCGGCTAACGGTCGAACTTCTGCAGAATATCTCCCTCGTGGCCCCACCGTACTATATACTCCATGCCGCTAACGGGATTTCGCCTCACAGATCTCCCCCCTTCCCGCTATCGCCATGCTGCCTCGTAGGCGTTCGAAAAAGACAACCCCAAACCCCATCTCACCGCCGCCGACGAGTAGTTCTGCCAGTGACAGGCGGTCGCTGAGTCCGGTCGCCCACCAGCAGCCTTTCCGCGTACCGACAGCCCAGACGGTCGGAACCGTGGCCTTCGCGTCCGAATCATCGCCCCAGGAAATTCCCCCGGTCCCACTTCGGCCAGTGTCTTCCCCTCCGTCTCCTCCCAGTAACGGCGGACCTAAACGACAACAGACACGATATGGCATCCAAGAAACCTTATGGTCTCCCCCCTCCGAAGAACGGGCGCTACAGAACGTTCTTTCCATGCCCATGCCGTCAATCTCACAAGCCCCAGAACCACCTGGTGGCGTAGGTGGATTCCCACCAATCCCAAAGTTCGCTACCTACTCGGACTCCAGTTCACCCCCTTATGAAACCACAGACATATCTGGGGGTGTACATGCGGAGGTTTGGGCCACCTACAACAAGGTTTCTGAAGAGTTCGACGAAAAGAGATTGAAGAAGTGGAACGAAGATTTAGACGTACTGTTGATCTTTGTGAGTCTCTTGGTCAACAGTATGATCATCGATTCTGACGGGACTGAAACCCGATCTGCAGTCCAGTTTGTTCTCTGCTATCGTCACAGCCTTCCTCATCAGGTCCTTCGATGACTTGGAGCCAAATTATCAACAACAGACCGCCCTACTCCTTCACCAGCTGTTGAACGGTCGCGACCCAAACTTGGCGATTATATCCAACCCGACCATCCCCAAGAAAACCCCTGGCATCGCGATTGCAGTGAATTCCCTTTGGTGCGCAAGCCTCACCATCAGTCTCTGTACCAGTATCCAAGCCATGTCTCTTAAATGGTGGCTCACGGAGTACAACGGTGGCGCAAACCCTGTTGGCGGCCTCCTTCGCGCCTGCCAGCGGCACACGTGGTTTACGGCATTCGAGAGGTTGAACATTCCCGCTCTCGTCGCTTTCCTCCCCACACTCCTCCTCAACTCTATCAGGATCTTCTTCGCGGGTGGCATTATATACCTCTGGCAATTAAACAAGATCGTGATGACCGTCTTTGTAGTCACGGGCGGGTTCTTCATCGTCGCATACTTCCTTCTGTTCGCCTTTCCCTCCGTGATAAACCTTCCCCTCTTCCAGAATCCAGCGTTCATCTCCCGCCTACCTTCCAACCCCATTAAAAAGGCCGCAATCTTTGTCGTGGGCGGTTTCATACGCCTCTGGTACCTCATTCTCCGCTGCATAACCGGCGCGGTCCTTTTCCCCTTCATTCAAACTGCCCTCGGCACGGGAACTTTCCATCATTGGTATATGCAAACCCAAACAACCTCCTCGGAAGAACATAAGCACACGTGCGTCGGGCGGGATATTACACCGGGTGGTATTGATACTAGTCAGAAGGCTCGAGAGGAGGCCATCCTGTGGCTCTCTCAGGTCCCACTCGATCCATCCGAGTCCAAGGCCTTGATCTCAAGTTTGGCCCTCATCTCCCCTTCCCGTCCCTACGGTCGTTTCCAAAAGCCCGTTGCCGCACTCGCCAACTTGGTCTTCGAGGCTTCGTTCCGCGAGGAAGGTGAAGATCAGACCAACACTGCCGTCGACTGCATTCTCATACTTGGGAATATCAATTTCCAGTCAGTGGTGGGCCAAAGCCCGGATTACGGTCACAACGTTGGAGACATTCCTGTACCCCCTTCCATTGTCTCAGTAGCGCAGCAGCTTACCATCAATGCTCCCAAAGCGGATCTCGACATCCCACACTCTGGAGAAGTCCGGGGACGGTTGTTGACCGCAGCCGCATGGCTTTCTCCCGTGAAGGGGGCCGAGGATGTGGAGTGGAACGGTAAAAAGTTGAGGATCCAAGCTCGGTCCCAATTCATCGAACCGATCAGGACGATGCTTGAGCGGCACGTTTACAACGACGAGCCCCTCGACAACAAGGTTCTCATTAACCTCATTCATGGCATGCATGCGTTTATCCCCCGAGGCAACTGTGACAACGCGTCATCCGTTGTCCCCCTCCCCCCGTACTTCCGCGAAGATTACGACTCACCGTGGCCGGAGGACGAGGCTGTGCTCAGAGCTCTGATCACGTACGCTCTGGATCTCCTCTTGCCCCCCGACAAGAGGAAGCCGTTGGTAGAGCGGGAGATCGGTTTCGACGATCTTGCCCCAGAGCTGATCGATGCAGCACTGATGGCGAAAACAACTTACTCTGGTATTGTCGCGTTTGCTTTCTGGCTCACATCCCGTGTCCCGCACACATTCATGTCGCGGAAGATGGGCCCTGTGGACATTGCCCAGATCTGGCTCCAGACGAATGAGGCAATCCCGGGGGACCGTCGCGAACGTCTGGACTTCCGCGCCGCGGATGCGTTCATCGCGGTCGCACAGCACCACGTTTTGGCTAGTGGTGGACTGCCGAGGTTTACGGATTATACAGCGCTGAAGCTTCTGAACGCCGCTCTCGAGAGCGGCTATCGCCGACCAATGACGATCTACACAATAGCCATGATCCTGAACCTCGACACATCGACCCAAGCTACCCCCGTCACGAGCGAGATCGAGGTGGAGTCGATTATCGATACACTGTTCTCCGGCCTCAGCGACCCCGAGAAGGGCGTGGCGGAAGAAGACGTTGACATCCGGATCTATTCGACCCTCATCCTACTTAAACTCTCACCAACGGTAGAATTAGACGTCGGGAGGGTGAAAGGGTTGATCGTGCAGTCAGAGGAAGTGATCCGGGACCTCCCCGCCAGGGACCCTGGGGTCGCTGGGAGCTCCGAGGCTGCCAGTATCGACCTCGATCGGGCAAGGTGGAAGGCAATCTATCTCTCAGCACTACTTCTCAGGTTTTTGCCTGACGACGAGAGGGAGGGGCATGCCGAACAGCTTCGGAAGAGGGTACGGGAACTTCTCAAGAGTGGAGTGTTATCCTTTATGTGCGATTACAGGCGTTGCCTCAAGCCATTGGACATGGATGTGAGTCCTACAGCCGATCAATGGGGACGGACAAATGTCGTCTTCGAGGAGTGGATCGGTGGATTCCCGTTGTTCCAGTTGGCGGGGACAGTGAGCGAGCGGCTACTGGCCCGTCAGACGCGCAATCGTCCCTCGTTACTTAACCCCAGGCGGTGGTTCGGATAGACTTTTTTTTCCGGATAGTGTAATCTCCACGGCTATCGTAGGAAGAGGGTCTTATTTTCAAAGTCTAGTCCAGTAAAGATAGCCGTACGATATCATAACAAGTACATTGTGTTAACTTCTATGTGCGATATACCGCTGACTCAAGGCGAGTCGGCATCCAGTCCGAGCTCTCTCCATGACAAGAGGCCATGTCTACAAAAGGAGCCCCAACTCCGAAGAGTCCGAATGTTAATGCGAATACCTGATTGTGCTGAGTTGCTCTGCATCATCCTGACCGCATATTTCCTTGGTCCTGATAATGTCACCTTTCGTGGTGGGACGGCCCCCCTCTTATCCTTTCGGTAACGCCTTGAGCATAAAACGCCCAGCATCTCGCCTTGGGAATCCGCTCAAGCCCTCGTACGCATAGTATGTTGACCGAAGGGTCCGTCATCCAAATCGCACCCTGGGGCGACATCGAAGATATAGAACAGAGTTGTGGAACGAACCCTCGTCGAATAGATAACACTCCACTGGGTAATCTGGATCCTCGGACGTCCCGAGAATCCGCAGGTCGCATGGAGCTATATATGCGCACAACAGTCACGAAACAAATACTGTCAGGCTGTTTCTGCGTCTGCGTCAGTCGATATTATGGCGGATCCGTTCACATATATACATTCGCGGCGGCGGAACAGGTACTTACAAATCCACAGGATTTTATTCTGGCGGGTGTCGGTTTTGAAACCGGTGCCAACTGACAGTGGGTCCTGACAACCTCGTGCTCCCGGTCATGGCACCGTGGCGCCTACTGTGGTCAGCGCCTCCGTCCCTCGATCTTAGCCCGGAACAACCAAGTACATTGGTACAAGGGACGCCCTCCCTGACACACATGGTGATTTAACCTCCAACCAACGCCACCAGACGACTCTCACCACTTTCACAAGATCACCTCATTCCCCCAAACCAAGGGTCCGTTCTCTTACCCACCCCAGAAAATTCTCGACCGCAGATGAAAATGACATGGACATGGACGGCGACGACGGAGAGGACTTTGGTAGCGGAACGAAGTTGACTTGTCCTGGGGAATCTATCGCTTCATCTTTTGTTTATATGCGGTGCGTTCCTCTGACTCTAGACACTTTGGTCACTGACCATGATATCCTCTGTGGTCGGGACTATCGATTGCAGATGCACCAGTTTTTCGAAGAGGGAGACCTTCTAGTGGCAGAAGTACAAACATTTTCCGCCGAAGGCGTGATGTCACTACACACTCACTCGTTAACGCATGGAAAGGTAACTGTCTGTCCATTGTGTTGCGACATTTGAGGTTGTCACTGTCGCTCAGCTCCGGAACGGGCAACTCGTACGCGTACCTCTATTCTCATCGGACACCTAAAGTCACGCTTCGTCTCACTACCTTGCGACGTAGACCTCACCCCGGGGTCGGTCAGGTACACCCGAGTCAACAAACACATCAACCAGGCCTGACAATAAGGAGAGGAGGGGCTGGACGCAGAATCTGTGTAATTGAATCAACGCGAAACCCGACTCGCTCTTACTAGGCGATCGGCTGACCGACTCGAATGACCGTCGATGTCTCGTGTCACCAACCTCATCAAAGTGCTCGCTAGTCCTAGTCATTCCGTGCCTCTTTAGGGTGTGGTCCTTCATTGAAGCTTGCGAATGGGCAGTAAAGAACGACGTGGAGGTCAAGGGCCTGACACAACCGGACATCTGTGAGGCGCTGATATCCTGAGCGTCCGGAATGCCGGGGCACTGGTGTTTTGTTTGCCACCGGTAACCAACCAACGCTGACCCGGGACCCTGGGCACTTCTTGAATGATGTACAGAAGTCACTCTAAAAGCCACTTACACGCCATGATGTCGTTATACATACTTCGAGCGGAACACGCATCTTGTAGACCTATCCCCGGGACTCCTAGAGTACCAGGTCTTGTCGTTTTTCTTTTTCCCCTCTCCTGCAAAAAACGTACCCTTTTGTGCGGGCATGACCTCATATGCCTGAACTCCTATCCCAGGCGCCGGCTGATATATATTTGTAACCCCCCCGTTTAAAGTTGCATCGCCTGGTGAACAGGTTACTAGAACTGGTGGCCACGAGGATCTACCGCCTGAGTCCCGGGCTCTGCCACTGGCGGCCCTACGCCTTATTTAATTAAGTTGCGAACTTCTTACCCGTGGTCGGTCACCGGTCAGACTTTGGGTTTCGCCCTTGCGAAGGGGCTCATCAGAGGGCTTACCCGCTGCCCTAACCCGCCGTCGAGATTTTTAACGTACTACCTATTTTTGGATGTATCCTGGTGGAGTCCACATGACGTCTATCTGTCGACGTGCTGCATGCGCTTGACCACAGGAGATAGGCGCAGTATGGGGGGTCGGCCTCGGGTGGGGGTCGCTCCCTGCTGTCTCGCCACCTCGACAATTGGACAGATATAGGCGTTGATGACAGTGACGCAACCTATATGGCCGACTGAATGCCTGTGATATACAGGACTTTGCGTACGAAAATCTGTAGAACGATCTGTCCACACTCCATTCAGTCGGCCTAAGTTCTCCGAAGATAGGGCTGAAACAACAAAGTGTTTTGTCTTAGGCGAGAATCGAACCGAAGACCGATCACCGATCCTGGTCCGGCCCACGCATGTCACCCCGCCTTTTCTTGTGCTCTAGCCAAGGATAATTTTCGAGAGGACGAGCCGCTCATCTGTCAGATACAGCGCCTCTGGCATCACAGCGGTGTCCCACAGATGACGGCAATCGACCGTCGTTAACAATGCGAGCCTGCATCCACCGGAGCCCGTTTCCACTGGAGGGTGATAGGACCATACGACTGCGGATACTCCGAGACAGCAACCCTTTCTGGCCGCCTCGAAGTCACAACGATGCAAATATCACTCGATGATTCGCGACACCTACACTACCTAACGTGATTGTTCCGACTTTGTGCAACCGGTAAGAACAAAGTCACTCTCTTCCACTCAACGGCTGTATTGAACAGGCCGGCAAATGCGTTGCTACTTCGCGTATCCGACGCTTCTACGACCCGACAGGGCAGCATTGCCGAAACGCCCAGTCCGCGTTGACGTTTCCCCAGCAGATGCGGGGGACGCATCGTGCAAAAATATGCCGTCCTGATTGGTTTGGCCGGCACGTCCATACCCCTCAAAGACTATTTAACCCACGAAAAACTCTCCCTCGCTCTGCCCATCCCCTTGCTAACTATGGCTGGCCACCTCCTACTTGCTGTTTTCTCCCTTGTTGTATATTTCCATGTTGCCTGCTCTGCAGTAACAGCGGACCAAATTTTGGCTGTGAGCACCCAGTTCGACAAAGACTTTACCTGGCCCCGCATAAAAGATGTCGCGTACGTACTCGGCCCCTACCAGCCAGCAGCCTCATGT
>Ga0307515_10009141_pt1 | contig 19213 bp, 1 predicted proteins | sample 17_EM_MG_FD_194513 | JGI IMG/M metagenome (GOLD analysis project Ga0307515, IMG submission 194513) | Populus trichocarpa ectomycorrhiza microbial communities from riparian zone in the Pacific Northwest, United States - 17_EM | ecosystem: Host-associated > Plants > Roots > Unclassified | place...
CGCCTATACGCTACCTATTAACCTCTAAAGCTTAGGCTAGATTAATATAGTAGCCTTAAAAGTAAAAGAGAATAGGCTCTATTATAGAGGCCGCCTATTTATCCCTAACTTAGAAAATCTATAACGGTAACTAATTTAAATGGCCTACGACCTCTAATTAAGCGGCCACTTAGGCAGAGGAGGAACTTACGAGCTTTTTAGCTAATACTACTTCTAGCTAAAAATAATAGACTTAATTAACGCTTTATAGGCGCCTACTATAGTTATAAGCGTGCTAAGGCCTTTAATATAAAGTACTAAGGACTATTATACCCTCTATTAGTACCTATATAATAATAGGCAGATATTACTATAAATTTTATTATTAACCTACTACCCTATAAATGATATGGCTATACCTATAAGAATATCCTTATAATAATATACCGACTTATAAAAGAGCGCCACTATGTCCTAACTAAAGGCGTAGCCATTAGCAACGTTACTAACGCCTTTCTCCGCGAAGTTTACTAATTATATAGGTTACCTAACTTAATTATATCTAACTAAGGTATATAATCTAACTCTAATATATAGAGACGAATCTACTAACGCCTTAGCATCTCTATTAAGGTATCTATATTCTTCTACTATAAAACTACTAGGTAACTAGAAAACGCTAATACTAGTATAAAAGCGTACCTACAATAGGTAGTCGTCTATAGTTAAGATAACTAGGTAGATTACCTCCACTAGGTAAATTTACAGTAAATAATTACGTCTTAACCACTATAGGACTTACCTTATTCTTTATAAATAAGGGTTATTACCCCTAATCTGGTATAAAGCTACTAGAACCTATTAATAAGAAACTACCATATAAAAAACGCCTTATTATACTACTTGCCGACTAGTATATAGACTATATAAAAAATCTACTCAACTACTATAAGGGAGAAATGGCCTAGGCTTAAGTAAAGTAGGCTTACTTTACCAACTATTATAGAACGCCACTACTAGAGATATATGTTGGCGACTAGGCATAGCTAAATGCACGTAATATCTCTATATAAAGGCCTATAAAGATACTTAATTATAAGAACCTTAGCCCCTATTTAATTAAACAAGTTATTAATAGGGGAGCTATATATAAGCTAGAACTCCTACCTACCCTAGCTACCTATAAGATATAGCCTATATTTTACCTATAGCTACTATACCTCTATTAGCCTAACCCCTTACTAGGGCAGATATAGCCTAAACCCCTATTAGTACTAATTTAAGATAAAAATAAAGATAAGAACCATAAGGAGTGGACTGTTAAATAAATTATTAACTCTAAATACTTTAGTAAAGGTAGAGGACGACGGCTCTACTATAGAGCTATATATATAGGATTTAATATAAACTAGCTAGAATAGCAACTATAAAAAGACTTTAAAAATATAAAGAATCTAATTAGCGACTTTTACTACGCGAACCTATAGAAACTAGGCCTAAGTAAAGATTTTATACTTAATCCTCTATAGGAGCCCTTATAGAGTTAAACCGTTATATATTACCACGTAAGGGTAAATTGCCGTTAAATTGCTGTTAGATTGCGATAAAGTGCGATTATATAACCGGAATATTATTAAGATATCTAAGAACTTTAACCAGCGGTTAAAGTTATCTAATTAGTTAGATTCTTAGATGCCAAGCCTTATTATATAATATTATTTTAAGCCCTTAGCAATACCCCCCTTTTTCTTTTTTTCTATACCTTAAGTGCCCCTTTTATATATATATAGTAACTACAGCGTTACCAGAGCTCCGCCTCTATAGGAAGGGGGGTAATATTATAAAACCTTACTGTAGGGGCCTCTATAGGAGAGCCCTATACTCTTATATACACCTTATATATAGCTTATATCAGCTACGCGTAGGTATATTACCTCCTTACGCCCTTATCCCTTACGATTAATTGCGTAATATCTTGTAGACTCCTTAAATACATACGCTCTATAGCCACTACCCCTGTCCCGTAATAAGTACTTAAATAATAACCTAGATAAAGGGTTTATTAAGCTAAGTTAAGCCCCTTTTACTTCCCCTATCCTATTTATAAAAAGCCTAATAGAGGCCTTTGCTTTTACATTAACTATTAAAAGCTAAATACTATTACTTAAAAGGATTGGTATTCTATTCCTTTAATTAATAAAACCCTTATATGTTTAAGTCGGGTAAAGATCTTTACCAAACTTAATATCCGCCAAGCTTTCTACTAAATTAGAATAGATACTATATCTAAAGATTTAACAACATTCCGTACTTATTATAGTTTTTATAAGTATAAAGTTCTTCTTTTTAAACTAATAAACGGACCGGCTATGTACTAAAGGTATATAAATAATGTTCTTTTTAATTACCTTAATAAATTCTGCACGGTATACCTAGATAATATTCTTATATACTTAGACAATGAACTTAAGCATTAAGTTTATATTAAGAAGGTTTTAAAGAGACTATAGAACGCGGGCTTATAGGTTAATATTAAAAAATATAAGTTTAGAGTAAAATGTATAAAATACCTTAAGTTTATTATAACTACGGAAGGAATTAAGGTTAACCCTAAGAAGGTAAAAACAATCTATAACTAAAAGCCCTCTTATATAGTAAAAGGAATCTAATCCTTCCTTAGCTTTTATAAACTTCTACTACCAGTTTATCTATAACTATAAAATTATAGTAAAACCTCTTATACGATTAACCAGGAAGGATATACCTTTTATCTTTAATAATAGCTATATAAAGTCCTTTAAAGAAATAAAGGATTGGCTTATCTCTTCCCTAATTCTTTATTACTATAACCTAGACCTTAAATTAATACTAGAAATGAATGCTTCTAATAGGGTTATAACGGGAATCCTATTACAGTTATATCTAAACGGCGAATAGTACCCTATTACCTTCTTCTTAAAAATAATAAACCTAACTAAGTATAACTATAAAGTATATAATAAAGAAATACTAGCTATTATTTAATTACTTTTCTAATAGTGCGTAGAGCTTAAAGGTATAAACTCCTGGATTAAAATATATATAGATTATAAAGCAGCTTACTAAATAATAAACCTAGTGGGCCGAAATACTCTCCTAATTCTTCTTTATAATTATATATCGTTCTAATAAGCAAAACTCTAAGGCTAATGCCCTAACCTAAAGAGAATAAGATATAGGGCCCTAGGATAAGCTAAAGACCTAATATTAGACGCATGCGCTCCTTTATCTAGAATAGCTTAACCTATAGATCCTTAAGGAGCTAAACTTCTAGTAAAACGAGCTAGCATTAATAGAGGAGTCCTTAAATAAGCTAATAGGGCTAATTAACCGCCTCCTAACTATAAACCGCACGGCTAATACCCTAAGGGCCCTCCGTAATTAAGCCGCGAAAAAAGACCCCAATTTTAAAACGGAGGAAGGATTACTCCTATACTAAGAGCGGCTTATAGTCCTTAATGTTAACAATTTACAGACGGAACTAATCCGCGAAGCTTATTACTAAGTCTTTATAGTACACCCCAGTAAAAACAAAACCCGTAAAATTATTAACTGCCGCTATTACTAGCTAAGAATAATTATAGATATTAATTAATATATACGGAACTGCAAGGACTGCTAGAAAGCTATAACCCCATAAAATAAAACCCTAGGACTACTTAAGCCACTTCTAATACTAGAGCGCCCTTAGTAATATATCTCTATAGACTTTTATAAACTACTTATAGATTATAACAGATATAATATAGTTATAGTTATATATTATATTATGTTATAATATTTAATTACGCTATTGCGGCTCCCGTTAGGGTCCATATAGTGGGTCTATAGGGGTATATATATATATATATATAAGAGGGGAACCGTACTACTAAGGCCGGATAAAACCTCTCTTTCTCTTATTATACGGCCTATGTAGCCTCTCTTCTAATTAGTAGCTGCCAAGCACAAGTAGATGTCTCTTTAAAGCGCTATAGAAAAGCTATCTTAATATATACTCCTGGGTTTATCTAGTGGGGTGTATAGCTAGGGCCTAGGTTCCGTTCCTAGCTACTTTAGTTATCTAGGTAGGGCGTAAGCCGGTAGCCTATAAGGCTAATAGTAGTGTAGAAGGTTCTGTCTTTTATATCTACGTTAATATACGCAGCTCTATACTTTGCTAAGTTTTATTAAGTTCTATTAGGATATTAACCTCTACTAAATTCTACTAGGTTACTAAATTCTGTTAAATTCTACTAGGTTGCTAAAGTTCTGCCAACTTTTATTAGGTTATTAGATTCTACCAAATTGCTAAAATTCTACTAAATTCTATTAGGTTGCTAAAACTCTGCCAAGTTCTATTAGGTTACCAAAATTCTACTAACTTTTATTAGGTTGCTAAATTCTACTAAATTCTACTAGGTTAATAAGTTCTGCTAAATTCTACTAGGTTGCTAGAGTTCTATTAACTTCTGCTAGGTTACTATCTATAAAATTCTACTATATTCTGCCATCCCTGTAGTATTTATCCTCTACCTCTTAAAGCATTTCCTAGTCTTTTCTTTTTACCCTAGCTAGCTCTCTAGCAAATAAAAGGTATAGTAAGAGGTTTATTTACATAAACTAGTCCATAACTACCTTAGTAGCCTTTAGCTTAGTTAGGAGCTCTTTATATAAGGATATTTTAGTATAGTAATATATTTCTGCCTAGTTAACAGCGTGTTTAGGGCAGAACACCACTACGTGTATTATTAATTATTAGCTGTGGCCATATAGGTAGGCCGAAGTTAGGTGCTCTAGTACTTTTTAGTAGTAAAGGTATCTATTAAGCCCTATATACTTAGTTCTAAGCAGTGTATTAATTATGCTCTTTACCTTTATAAGCCTTACGTGGCGTTTAAAGACTTCCTTATTCTATAGCTCGGCCTAGCCCGTCATATAGTGGATAAGTATACTCTAGTACTTTTCCTATTCCCTTTTCTACCGCTCCTTAAACGCCTCTTATACCCTAGCCCTTCTACTTCTCTTATACTGCGCTTTAGATAAGTCTATTAGATATATATTTATCCCTAAAATAGCGGCCGCTATCCTCTTAAGCTTATCCCGTCTAGTAGGCTATATTAGTAGCTTTATTCTAGGCTAGAGTTAGTAGGCTATCGTAGCCCATATAGTATTGCACTCCCTCTTAATATACTCTCTTGCCGGTTTTTCCCGCGCCCTCTCCGCGTAGGCTATAGCTAGCTTTTTAAGGTATATTTAAAGCGGCAGAAACCCCGTCTTATGCTCCAGTACTACTATTAGTATTAATTTATACGCCCTCGTAATAGTACGGAGGTATAGGTTCTGTACTATACCTAGCTAGCGTAGCTTAGTTTTACTTATCTCCTTAGGCTTTATCTACTCCGGTAGTAAGTACTAGGTACTATATCTATATAAGATTACCGGCCGGACTATAGCGGAGTATACTATCCGCGCCTTTTAAAAGGAGGCGCCCTATATAAAGGCCATAAGCCGGGTTAGTACGGCTATTTAGGTAATTGCCTTTATCTTAACGATGTTGACGTACGGTCCCTATTTAAGCTTTAAGTTAACCTATACCCCTAATATACGTAGGTTACTAACTAGGCCTTCCGTAAAGCTATATATATTAGCTATAGCCTTTATATTAAACTTCTTATAGCTCCTTATAAAATAGATAAGGTGGTACTTTTTAGGGGCAAATACTACCCTATACTGGCGTACCTATACCGTATATACCTTATACGCCCTTTTTATAGTTCTATAGTTTTCCTCTATAGTCTTACTATACGTTAGTATATTAGAGTTATTAATAAATCCAAATGCCGTAGTAGTTCCCCCTTATAGCTCTAGTAGGAGTGTATAGGCAAAAAAGAGGAACGGGATTAGCAATAGCGCTAAGCCTTAGGGTATACCGGTGTTTGTTTATATTATTTATACTATATATCCTCTAATTAAGAGCCTTATTATTTGATCCTTAAGGAAGGACTTTATAAACTATACTATCTAGTAGGGTATAGCTTAGGCCTTTATATTATAGATTATTCTTTTATAGGAGACTTGGTTAAAAGCCCCGGAAATATTAAGGCTAAGTAGTAAGGCTACTAGGTTTAGGTTACTCCTCTACACCGTATATACCTATTAGGTTAGTAGCTCTAGTGCTATCTATATTAAGCGCCCTAGCCTTACTCTTATTTAAGTAGCTAGTAGCATACCTATCTCCTCCGCAATTTTAGATAGTTGGCTAGCTACTATTCTCTTAAGTAGCTTCCTAATGGTGTTAAGCAGCGCGATTAGCTAGTAGGCCTTTGCTATAGTATAGGATAGCTTTTACAGTTTCCGAAGGACTACTATAATAGAGTCTTTAAATAGTTTTAGGTAATATCCAATTACTATATAGCTGCTAAAGAGTTTAGCCAATACTAGGGCTAGCTGCTCTCCGCACGTCTTAAGGAATTAATTAATAATCTTTTTTAGACCTAGGGCCTTATTAGGGGTAAGCCCCTTTAAGGCCGTAATAATATCCTCCTCCTCTACTATTTCCTTTACTATTCGCGGCTCTAGGTATATAAACCCTAGTATATTACTAAGGTCCGCCTTTACCGGCAGTAGAAAGAACTGCTTTATAAGGATAGTAGCCTTCTCCTTATTATTATAGTGTAGGGTCTCCTCTCCTAGTCTACTAATAGGAGGAAACTATAGTAGGGCCTTTGGCTTCCTGTCCGCTATACACGCCTATTTTACTATTCTTTATATCCCTTTAGGGTTGTTTATTAACTTTTTAACGGTCCTCCTCTATAGCTTATTAGCCTTTTATTAGATTAGCCTTTTCTTCTTATTCTATATAACTCTATAGTTAATTTAGTTAGGTACTAACTAAGAGACCTTTTACGCTTAGAAGGCCTATTAGGTTTCCTTTACTACTTCTATATATTTCTCTAACTATACTTTAAAGGCTTACAGCGAGGGCCGCATATTAGGTACTATTTTTGCTTTAGTGTTCTTAATTACCTAGTATATAGCCTCCGCTAGTATATCTAGTTTATCTCTTATGTTATATAGGAGTCTATATAGGGGCTAAAGTCGGCCCTTTAGCTTACTCTACACTACCTTCTAATTAGCCTTCTTCTATAGCGGTCTTCTAGGTAAAGGGGGCCCCTCTAGCGTTTTTACGTCCACCTCCGTAATAATAGGAAAGTGGTTAGACCCTATATACTAGCGGTCTTATCTTTAACTCTATAGCAGCCTATTAGTAATCTAGGGGGAGGTAAATACTAGGTCTAGCGTGCTCCTTAACGTACCCTTTATCTACGTCTTTATACCCACCTTAGTAGCTAGGCTTAAGCTAGCTACCTTTATAGCGCGGATAAGGTTGTCCGCCGCGTTGTCCGCGCGTATTACTATTACACCCCCCTAGAAGGGGTAGTATAGATTAAAATTACCTAATAGTATATATTCTCCTTCGGCCTTTAACAGCTCCGGTAGTATATAGATACTGCTATTTATCTATTAGGGGTTATAAATATTATAGATCTGGATAGTCCTCTTATAGCCCTCCAGCTTAATTATATATGCGTCTACTAAGTGGTATATAGGCGCCTACTTATTTGTATTAATAGCCTTATTTATATAAAAGCAGACCCTTATATTGCCTACTCCCGCGTATACTAAGTAGTAGGATTTTATAGTACATATTATATTTCCTTAGTCCCTCCTCTACGGCTTTAGATAGCTAATATATCCGCCTAGAAGTCCGCCTACTCTACCTCTTATAGGAAGTAGAGCAGTACGCCGTTCCTACCGTCATTGGTATTATACTATATAATTATAAGTGTTTTCCGGTGTCCTAATATAAGAGATCTATGCTGGCCTCTAAGTTAGCTAAGTTAGTGCCCTTTAGCGTCCGTTTACTTCCTTATAACGTAGTTTTAGAGCCTCTAAATACCTCTCTCTGGATCTAGGCTTCTGCTTTCACCTCTATATTAAACTCTATATTTAGTAAAGGCTCCTAGGTTACTAGGATTTAAATTAGGGCGTATATACTATTATATAGTGCTATTTAAAGTGTTAATTAGAGGGTTCTCTAGCCTATTTCCTTCCTAAAATAATTAAAAGTTTACGGCCGGCTAACCTTTTGGGGGGCTTCCTCTGCCTATATAGAGCTCTCTTATATAACTGTCTCCTTTAACTTCCTTTTCTTAGCTCGTTATAAGGCCTCCTTAGTAGTAATTTCGTACTATAATTATAATTGCTATCCGCTTATAGGTGCCTTATAGGTACCTATATAATATATTGGCGTATAGGCCCTAATTATTATAGCCTTCTCCTACTATATCCGCTTAAAATTATACGCCCCATTTCATGCCTTATAGTCTACTTTATAGTTAATATACTTTATAGGTAGGTCTCCTATATATTTACTAGTATTATATTGCCTAGCGCAGCGTCCGCATCTAGCTTCTCTCCTATAACTCTTAACTATATAGTTAAAGCCTTAGTATTTAAAGCACTGCGTTATTAGGAACGTTGTCTTATACCTTATAACTAGGTAGTAGTCTCCTCCTAAGAAGAGGCCCTAATTAAATAGCGCATTTACTAGCTCTTTTAACTGTATACCTATAATAAGTAACAATTTAACCTTTTGTCCTATTTAGACTCTTCCTAGCCTTTTCTACGCTAGCCTTTCTACTATAAGCCCCGCTATAGTATAGTTCTGCTTTATTATATCTTCTATTATCTACTTAGCCTCTAGGCCTTAAATGGTGAGGCTTATAGGTACCGCGTAAACCTTTACTAGTACTAGCGGAATAGCTAGTATAGTAAAGCGTCTAAGGACCTTCGTCTACTCTGTTTCTTATAGCAACCTATCTTTTACGTCTTTATCCGTAATATACGCCCTAATATTACCGCTTTATAACTTCTTTACAGCATATATTCTGTGGGTGTCTAGGGGTCCTATAGCCTAGAGTTTATATACTAAGGCTTAGCTGTTCTGCTTTAAGGTTTCCTTACGGTTAGCGGCGTCGCCTATGCGGATTACAATCTTATATACTTCTATAGGTTTATAGGCAACTTATCTTATAGCTTAGGGCATTATAGGTATAGTAGCAGCGACGTGTGTGTACAATAGCGGGCCTATAGACGTTGGTCCGCTCTTTATAACCATTATTATAGCCTTTTTAAGGGCGCCAATATCTATCCGGATTGCCTTTATATCCTAGGTATATTACTCCTAGGTTCCTTAGGTTTAGATAAGCTTCGCTAATATAGCGAAGGCTGTCTAGAGGGTTATAATCGCGGTAGTAAGGAAGGAGAGTATAGTGGAGCGCTCCTTGTCTGCATTAAGAGATCGTTTCTATAATGCCTACTAGGTTTATTCTGCGGTTTGTATAGTCTATAGAACACGTTCTTAAAAGGCGCGCTGCTTAATTAGGGTAGTTAGGGTAGTTAGGGTTAGGGGTTTATTTATTTGTTATAATCCGGTTTTAGGGGCTATATATTGGAAAACACTATATATACATCCACTAACGCCGAATTAGGGTGTGTGGTTTTGATAGGAAGGGTTTCTATAGTCCTCTGGAGCTCGTGGGAGCTCTATTAGGCTTATTTCGCAGGTTTCTTTAGCGGGCGATTGCATTGTGTTGTTATTGAGTTATAGTTATAGTTAACCGCTTTAGTAAACGCCTGTTTTTAATTCCCTATTATAAAAACATTAATGCTAAAGAGGTAGTCTAGCTATATATCCACTACGTCTACTAAATTTATAAACTACTAGATACTATTATATCTAATTATAGGCTATAGTTTATATTAGCCTTTTAGAATAAGTTTACCTAGATCCTAGGCATTAGGCTAAAACTTTCTATAGCTTACTACCCCTAGATAGATAGTTAAACGGAGATTATAAATTAGTACCTAGACTAGAGGCTTAGGCCCTTTATTAACTACTTTTAAGATAACTAATCTAAGCTGCTACCCTTAATAGACTACGCCTAAGCAACCCTACCCTATAACTCTATAGGGTTTACCCTAAGCTTTAACTGGAAAAGGCTAGAAGAACCCCAGACTATATAAAAAAAGCTATCCTATAGCGAGGCCTAATAGTACGCTAAGCGCTTAGAGGAAGCTTAGATAGTAGTTTATAAGAACCTAGAAAGAGTCTAAAGATTAATAAAATAGTAAGCAAATAAATACCGTTAAGAGCCTAACTTTACCCCTAGCAATATAGTCTAGGTTATAATAAGGAATTAAAAAACTAAACGACCTAGCTGTAAGCTAGACTACTAAATAGTAAGGCTGTGTAAGGTCCTTAAGAAGATAGGCAACTTATATAAGGTAAAGCTCCCAGATTTAATTAGGGTGCACCCTATCTTCTCGCTAAATAAGCTATAGAAAGCTATAAATAACCTATTACCTAGACAAAAGAACGAGCCTCCCTTACCAATTTAAGTAAACAATAATAATAAGTAGGAAGTTAGCGAAATACTAGCCTATAAGATAGTATAGGGAATGTTAAAATACCGTATTTAATAAAAGGGCTACGACCCAAACCTAACCTGGTATTCTATGTAGAACTTTATAGGCTACCCCTAGAAGCTTAAAGAGTTCTGTAACTAATACTTTAATATACCTAGACCCCTAAAGTACCTAGATAAGTAAATAGAATGCTAGTATAATAAAAATAATAAGTTACTGGAGGAGTATAGGGATAAGAACGCCCTAAAGCCCTAGTATAGCTATCTACCAAATTCTGCTATATTCTGCTGTTTTTTACTAGTACTACAAAATATCAGATATCTAGGAACTTTAACCGCCGGTTAAAGTTATCTAATTAGTTAAATCTGTGCTAAGACTTCTAGTAGCTACTTTTCCTAGCCTAGTGCTTCTACTTAACTTATAGTTGCCTTTTATACTTAGTCCGGACGCACTTATATCCCCTTTATCTCCTTATCTTATATTTTATAATCCTATATTTATAAGCCTAGTACTACTCTATTTCTAACTAAGCCTAAAGGTAGGCTTTCTTTTAAAGAGGGGGGTGATGTAATGGCGCTATTGCACGTTACCTACTAAATTCTACTATATTCTGCTAACCTATAATTAGCTTGCCTAGAGCTAGCGCTTTAGCAGCTTACCCTATATATTTATTTACATCGGTCCTAGCAACCCCCTTTCCCTTCTCCTTAGCTTAGTATCTTCGTAATATAGCATTCTACAAGCTTTGGTTTAGAGGTATTTATACGAGCCATAACACTAGTTAAGGGGATTAGAGTAAAATTATTATCTTACGTAAAGATTTTATTAATAAATCCTATATTACTAGCTCCTATATTAATTAGGACTTAAGTGTTAGCCTATTAATTATTTTACTAAAGACAATAGTTAATAGTTATGCTATAATCCTAAGAGTTAGAGTTTATAATATCTAAAGTATTTAACGAGATTTTAAGGTAGAGCTATTTTAAAGAGCAACTTAGCTCTAAAACCTTCCTTTTAGAGGCAATTAGGGCGGGGTTCTTATAGCGTATCGGTTGTAGCTTTGTCCTTATAAGTAGTATTTACTAAGTAATAAGTTAAAACTAGATAATAATTAGGGTCGGTAAACGGGGCTTATTTAAGGCAATTGGTTACCTATGCTAGTTGTCTATATATATATTTAGGGCAGCGGGATAGAGCAGTAGCCTATAATATAAGCGTTACTTTTATACTTAAAATAAAAGCCGTATTTAATACGTCGTTTATATTTAATAGACCCTTTTAGGGCATATAAGAGGGTTCCGGCGTTAATATTTATAGCGTTTAGGTCCTTACAGGTCCTACGCGGCTAAGGGGTAAAGTATTAAGTTATATATTTTAGGGTAAGGCGTAGTATATTATTATATAAGCTATTAATAATATTAGTATAGGCGGTAAGGGTATCTAGTAGCTTAACTTCTATAAAGGAAGCCTTTAGTTTAGAGTTTAGGGACTCTACTAGGCGATTAATTAAGGTGGGTTCGTTCTATCTAGTCTCTTTAGTATAATAGTAGAATTTAGCAAAGTATAATAGAAAGCTCTTAGAGCCTTATATTATCTTATTTAGTTTTCTTTATACTATAGTAATTTGGTTAGGGTCGCTATAAAATACTTCTAGTATAGTAACTAGTTTTTTTATAGTGCTTAGCTGGAACAGGTATATAGTTTCTACGGCGTCTTTTATTAAGCGGCTTATAGTATAGCGTAACTAGCTATTAGGGGTAGGGTAGCAATTAATATTACTATTTAGCTTATTCTTAAGTTAGTTAAGAAAGGAGCGTAGTTTACTCCTTTTGCCTAAATAGGCGGGAGGATTAGTAAGACGTTTAGTTAACTTCTTTATAGGGGCACTAGTTGGCAAATTTAGGATTAAGGAGCTAGTTTTAGATATATTCTCTCTACCTAGTATTTATAGGTTAATACCAGTAAGGGCAAGTAGGGGTAATAGTGTAGCAGATAGTGGATTTTAGTAGATCTCTTTAATTTCTTTTTTTAAAGATTTAATTAACTTATAATATCGGGCTTTTTAGTAAGTAAGGGTGTCCGCAAAGCTTATTACAGAGTCTCTATTTATTTCGTAAATATAGTATATAGGTTTTTTTTTAGATATAGGGGCCTCTAAGTTGTTTTATATGCTAATTAGGCGGTATAAGGTATAGGTTTAATGTAATATAGTATTATAAAGCGAGTATAAGCGACGATAATATATAGTAAAGTAGATATTATTAAGCTATATATATAAATAGTATAATAAGATTAAAACGTTATATAAGGAAAGAAGGTAGAATAATGGGAAGAAAGGGTATATATTATGGACTTAGTTACTTAATTAATACGTATATAGAGTAGAATAGGATTTAGGTGGTAGTCTTAGCAAAACTTAGCAGGATTTAGTATACTTAGATATATTTTCGCATATAGTTATATATTATAGGCTAGTAATACACTTATTAAACTATTTTATATACTTTTATATAGCTAGGATATTCTACTATAGAAGAGTTATATATAAATTTAAGTATTTTAAATTATAATGGTTTAGAATTCTAGACTACTATCTTTTATTAATAGTATAACCGATTATTACGGATTTTATATTTAGCGAGTATAATATCCTTATATTATTATTTTTCTATTTAAATTACTTTTATTATATTTGCTATCTAGGGGTCGTTCTTATATCTATATTCTATTAGCTTATTAATTTCTAATTGGTTTCTATTAAGCTCTATATTTAAAAATATAGAATATAGTTTCTTAAAGCGTTTAGGGAGTAGTAGAATTTATAATTAATTATTAATCCGTTTATCTAAGGCGTTTATAAATAAGTCCTATAAGTATTATATTAATAAGTTAGGCTTCTAATTAAGTTTACTAGGTTAGTACGTAATCTTAAAGTTAAATTATAAGAGGTATTTAGCTTAACAAATTTCGCGCTATATTAATTACTTTATAGTTATAAAGTACTATAGATTTTTATAGTCCGTTAATACACGTATTAGGAATAATAATCCTTTTAGTTTTAGATGCTATTATTTAAAGCATCTAATAATTATAAGCAGTTCCTTATTATATATCTTATAGTTTAATTTAGTAGGGGTAAGTTTCTGGGAGAGAGAGAGTGTTACAGCACTAGCAGAATTTAGCAGAACTTAGTAGATATTACGGTACTAGCAAATTTCCACAGATTGCCGTAGATTGCGGTCACGTAACGCGCAGATAAGACGTCTATTTTATACGTCTAGTTATAAGCCTAGATAGGCTAGCTATTTTCTCCCTAAAATTATATTATAGCTTCTAAGGTCCGTAATAAGGAAGGGGACGTTATATTACCTTTATCCGTTAGTACGGGGGTAGATTTATAAGATAGTTATAATAAGTAGCCCTATCTGTCCGTTATATCCACAAATAGGAATTAGTTTAGGCAGTTCTTCTAGGGGTATATTTAAAAAGTTAGCTAGTTTTATAGTACACTTTATATTAATTAAGGTAAAGGTATTTACTCCTAAGTTAGTTAAAGTAGAGGTTAAAACTTAATATCTATTACGGAATAAAGTATAAGTAATAGTGTAGCTTCTTCTACTAACTAGCTAACCTAGATTAATATATAATATATTAATCCCTTTTAACCCTAGAGAGGAGTCTTCCTTTAGGGTTCCTCTTTTTCTAACTCTATACTATCCTCCTAAATTAACAGAACCTTATTTATCTTTACCGCTATTAGGTAGTCCTTTATAAAGTGGTTTTTTTTAGCTATATAAAAAGTAAGCTCCTTAATTGCTAAGTGCCTATTTATAGGGGTTACTATATGTAGGCTAAGTATTAGCCGGACCTATAGTAGGACTAGCTACGCGACTTGCTACTAGATTAATAGCGGGCTGTATAGCTAGTGCTATAGGAGTTATAAATTGTACTAGGGCACTACGGGCCGTTCTTAGAGTGCCTATAACCTAATTTAAAGAGTTTCTAGCTTTATACTGCTTAGCTTATACCTTAATTTAATAGAGGCCTTAGTTAATAGCTAAGCACTAGTCTATAAGTTCCTTTAGCGTCTATATAATAGTAAAAACTAGCAGTACGGCTCGCTTCAGGTCTAGGGTAAGCTTATTAAATAGGTCTAGCATTAGATCTTCTTAGGGAATTTAAGCCTAACTAGCTAGATATAAAAAGCAGGTCTAAACGGCTAAGAATATTATTATCGTTTTTATATTTAGGCTTTTATAATTAAGCTAAGCGTTCTATACTTTAAAGGGGTCCTTATAAATAGAAGATAAGTAAATAATTATCTCTTTTTTAGAGAGGAAGGGATCTGCTAAGTCCTATGCGTATTATAGACATAGGTGCGTCTATACGTCCCCGCCGGTGCGGCTAAAGATATAAGCTATTTTAGCTTAAGTAGTAGGGAAGTAATCCGTATTAACTTTAAGCTTATCCTATAATTAAAGCTTTTAATTATTAAATATAGGGTTAGTTCCGTCTATAAGCAATAGGGAGTCCGTAACCTTTATAGACCGCATTAATACTAATACTATATATTAGGCTAGGGCCTTAAGGACTATAGTAAGTCTCTAGGTGTCTAATAACTTATCGCTAGGTATAGGGGGTTCCCTAGCTTTAAGCAACTTTTAAAGTTATTTAATTTCGGTATTAGCTGCTATAAGCTCTACCTAGGAGTTTAAGTTAGTTACTATTTTACTATTAGAGGTATTTAAGGGTCCTATAGCTGCTTTACTAGCTACCGTACTTCTTAGCATAGTAGTAGAGGTATTAGGTAATTCTAGGTAATTCCTTTAGGGGTTCTAGTCTATACGTGTTCTTTAGGTTATGTTATATATATCCTTATCCTATTCTTAGGGTTCTATTCTATTCTCATTATTCTAGTAATATTCTTTAGGGTCCGTTACTATGTTCTTATTCTATTTATAGTCCGTAGATATATTTAAGTTCCTTCTTAAAAAGAAAGGGTGGTTAAGCTTTAGATAATATTAGCAACTTAGTTAATTAAGGCACGAGCACAATAAAAGGGACGCGCAAGCCTATATAAATGGTAGTCTATAAACGAGAATCTAAAGCTAGGGAAAGGAAAGGAGAAGAAGAGCAGCGCCGCTTAATATTTTATAAGATCTTTGCGTTACGTGACCGCAATATACGGCGGTTTGTGGCAACTTGCCAGTATAGAGGACTATATAGTTCTGCCAAGTTCTGCTAATAAAGTTCTGCTAAGTTCTACTATTAAAGTTCTACTAAGTTCTGCCAATGCCGTAACACGTTTAAGGTGCCGTAGTATACTTTCTACGTATTGCTTAAGCCAGAGTAACCTATAATGGTTAAAGTATCTTATAAGATCCTTAAGATCGCTACCTCCCTATAATATCTCCGCGACCTATTTAGTAGTTCCCTATAGGGTCTCTATTATAGAGGGGTTATTACTTATACTAGGCTCTATACCTATCTTATTATTAAATAGGGGTTAAATTTAATACTCCTTTAGGTATAAAGTGTATACTATTTTACCTAGGGCTATATTCTCTAGGATATCCTTTAGGCTTATTAGTAATATACGCCCTTTTAAATCTTTATCGTTCTACTATTTAAAGGCTCCTATCTTAAAGTATACCTTAAAATCTACTTTTATAAGCTAAGGGTATTTAAGAATAAGATTATAACCTATAAAGTTAGCCGCCTAAAAGGGTTACGGGCTAACTACCTTAGTATAGTTGTATATATTAGCTACTAATACTATAAGCTTATAGGCACTATATAGTTTAATCTAATACTTATTTAAGGAGCCTTTAATAGGTTTCTGCTACCTTTATAATATAATAAGTTTATACTCTTTTACTAAATTATATTATATAAGATTAATTTCGGCACCGTTGTTACATAGTACTTAGAACTATTATACCTCGCCTATAGGGAGTACCATTTCTAGTTTAACAGTAATATAAAGAGTCTTTCCTTCTATATCTTGCCCTAGTTATAGCTAGAAAAGGTCCGCGACTAGGGCTTTTCTTTTTTTAGATTATTAGCACAGTTGTTACTCTATTAATTTTTTAATAGGATTCACCTCCAGAGTTTTCTCTTAACTTCTTAGAGTATTTCTATAAAGGTGCCAAACAGGTATTAGGTTGGCCCTAAGAGTCTTTCCTATTACTTAAGGCCCCTAACTTTAACCTTTTTAACCCTTTTAAAGTTCTCTTTAAAAACGGCTTCTTTAAAGGTTAGGTCTACCCTATATTACTACTAAAATACCTACGCTTCTAGTAACCCCCTAGCTTTCTACTAAAAGAGGGTTAGTTCTTTACTATATCTTTAGCGTTTAGAACCGCTTATTTAAAATCCGTATATATAGTAATCCACAATAAGGCTTCTATACGCTTTATTTTATTACGAATTACTAGCTTAATTTTAGCCTAGATAAACCTAATCTTCTTCTTCTTTTTATAAATAATACTATCCTTATTTTTAAAGGGCTCTAAATCTATCTATTAAGTATAAGTTTCTATAAAGTTTATATACTAGCGGAAGTTATAGCGGTTAAGCTATATCCTATTTTAGAATAGCTCTATATTATTATATTATATAATATATAGATTTAAAATCCATTTCTTTAAAAAGGGTTACAGCTATAGCTATATAGTAATTTGCTCTTTATTAAGCTAATTAAGTGCGATTTAGTTTAGCAATTAGTCTTTAATTTTGCTAATAATCTAGCATATACGCTTTTTAGTATTATTTTATATTATTAGTATCTTAAAGAAGTTATCTACCTTATAAACCCAATTGTCTAGCTACTAGGCGTTAGGTCTATAGCGGAGTTCTAAACTACTAAAGGCTTTAGCCAGTTAGTCTATATTATTTTTTTATTTATAGCGTAGATAACTCTCTAAGTCTTCTATACCTCCTTAGGTAGGTACTAAGTAGCCCCTAAAAAGCCCTTAGGCTTAACTAAGTTAAAAAAATTTACCTAGCTTAGATTAAACCCTACTAGATATAGATTTGCCCTTAAAGAGTTTAAATATATTTATTAGTAGCTTTCTCCTATATAGCTTTTAAGAGCCTTATAATAGCTTCCTAATATCTATTTTAAAGGAGATTAGTATAGGGCTCTTAACCTTCTAAACTTAGGCCTAGGGAAGCTCCTACTATAGAGGTAGTATTGGCACTAGTAGCTAGTATAGGCTTCCTAATAAGGCTCGGGTCTTAAGTTAGTAGTTAGTTTAGATTACTTAAAGAGGTAGGCCCGCTTAGCTCGTAAGCAGTTTATATACCGCTATTATATTAATTATAGGCCGGTGGTCTTCCGGGAGGGTTTTAGTTGGTTCTTTAGTTAGATATATTAGTATATTTCTTTAGTATATTTAGCTTAAGGGAAGATCTTAGAGTTACCTCTAGCGCTTAATCTTCTAATTGGCCTAGGTAGGGCTAGAGGGGCTCTAGTTACTTTTTAGTAGCGTTATAACCGTTATAGAGGGTATCTATATTTTCCTTAGCGGTAACTATAGGTATATAAGAGTCTTTAAGCTTTTAGAGCATTTGGGTATTAGGGCTTATTCTACCGTCTTACCTAAAGGGTTCTATTTTTACAATCTCTCGCTATTAAAGGGACCTTCTTACCTTAGCGTAACGGCTTTCTATAAGGTGCCTATAGAGTTTCCGTTTAGGTTATTATAAGATTTTAAGGGAGGATAATAGTTATAAACAAAAGATATAAATAAATAATCTGGTCCTTAAAGCCGACTACCCTTCTAAAAAGAAGTAGGAAGGATTTAAATATAAGGGGACTTTATAGATAGGGGGCTATAAGGATATAATTATAGAATAGAATAGATTAATATAAGAGATAAATCGTTAAGGAGGTAAGGCCTCTAGGATTGTAAAGACTATATACTATAGGCACGTGCCTTTAATACGTAATTAGCGACTATCTAAGGGGCGTCCGGGGGTTTCCCTAAGGGCAACTTAAGGTGTTCGCAATAATATCCCTTATAGGTAGATACAAATAGGTAGAATAGTTGGATTAGTAGAATAAGTAGGATAGGTAGAATAGTAGGATAGGCAGGATAGGTAGGAAAGGTAGGATAAGTAGGATAGGCAGGATATGTAGGATAGGTAGGCATTAGGCCTAGTTAGGAAATCAGTATATAGCTAGTAGATTGTTAGGAATACCGCTAATTACCAATTTAGAGCCTCTATAAGAGACTTCCCACTTATTTTAATTATTTAATACCCAATTTTTAAATTTTTAAATTTATTATTATTTCTATATAAACATTACAGTTGCAGGAAATATTATAGCTATTAGGATTTTTAAAAAATTATATTACTGATATTACTAATATGGCCCTGGGCTAGCGTAAAGAAGTGTATATAAGTAGATTAGCAGATTTAGCGAAAATGGCCCTAGGCTAGCCCCTATTACCCTTCCGTTTTCCTAACATTAGCAGTAATAGTACTATTAAGGAGATATATAAATTAGTTAAGGTAGTATAGGAGGTACTAAAACTAATTAAGCTATAGAATAAAGGGTAGCTAAGTTATATAGCTAGTTACGTTATAAGTTCGGAATATAGGAATGTAAAAACGTAGGAATATAAGATATACTGACGTACTAACGTACTAACGTACTTAGTATATTTTTTAGGCGCGGTATTATATATTTAAAGGACCTTAGTCTCTACTT
>Ga0307515_10009142_pt1 | contig 19211 bp, 17 predicted proteins | sample 17_EM_MG_FD_194513 | JGI IMG/M metagenome (GOLD analysis project Ga0307515, IMG submission 194513) | Populus trichocarpa ectomycorrhiza microbial communities from riparian zone in the Pacific Northwest, United States - 17_EM | ecosystem: Host-associated > Plants > Roots > Unclassified | place...
CCAGAGAGGTACTGACTGATGCTGGGCTGGCGCACCCCGCTGATCCGGGATAGCTCGGACTGGGTGATGCCGGTTTCCAGCATCACCTCGCGCAGAACCTCGCCGCGGGTGGTCATGACGGAAACTATAGCAGGAATTGCTATAGTGGACGCCTGCTCGGTCGGCGGCCGCCCGCTGCGGCGGCCGCCGGACCGCCTCCCGTCAGCCGATGGCCGCCCGCCCCGCCTCCAGCCGTGCGATCGGCACCCGGAACGGCGAGCACGACACGTAATCCAGACCCGCCTCGTGGAAGAAGTGCACCGACTCCGGGTCGCCGCCGTGTTCGCCGCAGACTCCCAGCTTCAGGCCGGGGCGCGCCGCCCGGCCCTCCTTCGCGGCGATCGTCACGAGCCGGCCGACGCCGTCGCGGTCGATCGACTCGAACGGGGAGATGCCGAAGATGCCCAGCTCCAGGTATTTCCAGAAGAACGCGCCCTCGACGTCGTCGCGGGAGAAGCCCCAGGCCATCTGGGTCAGGTCGTTGGTGCCGAACGAGAAGAACTCGGCCGCCTCGGCGATCTGCCCGGCGGTCAGCGCGGCCCGCGGCACCTCGATCATCGTGCCGATCAGCACGTCGACGCCCGCGTCGCCGGCCACCTCGGCGACGATCTTCTCGGCCTCCGCCCGGACCGTCTCGAGCTCCTGCACCGCGCCGACCAGCGGCACCATGATCTCCGGCCGCGGGTCGCGGCCCTCGGCGGCCAGCGTCGCCGCGGCCTCCGCGATCGCCCGGACCTGCATCGCGAACAACCCCGGAATGACCAGGCCCAGGCGTACGCCGCGGAGCCCGAGCATCGGGTTCTGCTCGTGCATGCGGCGGACGGCCGCGAGCATCATCTCGTTCTTGCCGGCGTCCTCGCCGCGCTCGCGGGCCACGGCGACCTGCACGGCCAGGTCCTCGAGCGACGGCAGGAACTCGTGCAGCGGCGGGTCGATCAGGCGCACCGTCACCGGCAGGCCGTCCATCTCGCGCATGATCTCCACGAAGTCGGCCCGCTGCAGCGGCAGCAGGGCGTTCAGCGCGTCGTTGCGGTCGACGTCGGTGGCGGCCAGGATCAGCCGCTCGACCAGCTCGCGGCGGTCGCCGAGGAACATGTGCTCGGTGCGGCACAGCCCGATGCCCTGCGCGCCGAAGCGCCGGGCCCGGGCGGCGTCCGCGCCGGTGTCGGCGTTGGTGCGCACCAGCAGGCGCCGGTTGCGGTCCGCGTGCGACATGATCTGGTGTACGGCGGCGACCAGCGGATCGCGCTCCTCGAGCGCCGACAGCGAGCCCTCGAAGTACTGCACCACCTCGGACGGCTGGACGGGCACCGCGCCCAGGTAGACCCGGCCCGTGGTGCCGTCGATCGAGAGCACGTCGCCCTCGCGCAGCAGCCGGCCGCCGACGGTGAACGAGTCCTTGCGTACGTCGATCTGGTCCGCCCCGCAGACGCAGGTCTTGCCCATGCCGCGGGCGACCACCGCCGCGTGGCTGGTCTTGCCGCCGCGCGAGGTGAGGATGCCCTGCGCGGCGATCATGCCGGCCAGGTCGTCGGGGTTGGTCTCGCGGCGCACCAGGATCACCGGCTTGCCCTCGGCGGCCAGCTCGACGGCGCGGCGGGCGGTGAAGACCACCTGGCCGACGGCCGCGCCGGGGGAGGCGCCCACGCCGCGGGTCAGTGGTGTCGGGTCGCCGGCCAGGTCGAAGCGCGGGAACATCAGCTGCCCGAGCTGGGCCCCCGTGACCCGGCGCAGCGCCTCGTCGAGGTCGATCACGCCCTCGGCGACGAGCTCGGCCGCGATCGTGAAGGCGGCCGCGGCCGTACGCTTGCCGACCCGGGTCTGCAGCATCCAGAGCTTGCCGCGCTCGATGGTGAACTCGATGTCGCAGAGGTCGCGGTAGTGCTCCTCGAGGGTGGCCATGATGCCCAGCAGCTCGTCGAACGACTTCTTGTCGAGGGCCTCGAGCTCGGCCAGGCCGACCGTGTTGCGGATGCCGGCGACCACGTCCTCGCCCTGGGCGTTGGCCAGGTAGTCGCCGTAGACGCCGCGCTCGCCGGTGGCCGGGTCGCGGGTGAACGCCACGCCGGTGCCGGAGTCGGCGCCGAGGTTGCCGAAGACCATCGCCACCACGTTGACGGCCGTGCCGAGGTCGGCCGGGATGCGTTCCTGGCGGCGGTAGAGCACCGCCCGGTCGGCGTTCCAGCTGCGGAAGACGGCCTCGATGGCCAGGTCGAGCTGCTGGCGCGGGTCCTGCGGGAAGTCGTGTCCGGTGTGCTTGGCGAAGACCTTCTTGAACGTGTCGACCAGCGCGCGCAGGTCGCCGGCGTCCAGGTGCAGGTCGTCGGTGACGCCCTTGGCCGTCTTCGCCTCGTGGATAGCATCCTCGAAGTCCTCACCCGGCACGTCGCAGACGGTCTTGCCGAACATCTGGATCAGCCGCCGGTAGGAGTCCCAGGCGAACCGGTCGTTGCCGCCTGCCTGCGCCGACAGCCCGGCGACGGATTCGTCGTTGAGGCCCACATTCAGGACGGTCTCCATCATGCCGGGCATCGAAGCGACAGCACCCGAGCGTACGGACACCAGCAGCGGGTCGGCGGCGTCGCCGAGCTTGCGGCCCATCGCGGACTCCAGCGTGGCCAGGTGCGCCTCGATCTGCGCGTCGAGCCCGCCGGGGAGCACGCCCTCGGCGAGGTAGCGCCGGCAGGCGACGGTCGTGATGGTGAAGCCGGGTGGGACGGGCAGCCCGAGGTTGGTCATCTCGGCCAGGTTGGCGCCCTTGCCCCCCAGGAGCTCCTTCTGGTCCTTGTTGCCGTCGGCGAAGTCGTAGACGAAGGTTTCGGACACGGAGGCCTCCTTGATTTGCGCAATCTCCTCGTGAGAGCCGCATTAGGGATTCCGCATGTTAGGCACCTCTCAAACATCCCCGAAATGGTTTGAGACTGACTGCACAAGCACCGGTCAGGGGGTGCTCGGAGAGCGCTTCCACCGCGCACGAACGCTCATCTGGGCAGGTCAGGACGTGCTCGAAGTGCTCGAAGCGGCCGTTCAATATCGATTGGCGAATGGGAAGAGGAATGTGAGCAGAAGATTCGCAGTTCTTCCGCCGTGGGCGTTCTTCCGCCGCTTTACATGTCACAGGGGCGCTGCCGGCGGTGCCGGTGACGCCCCTGCGCGGTAAGTGTCCGGTCAGCTGCTGAACACCTGGAACTCGGTGGCGTTCACGACCTGGCCGGCGGTCGATGCCGTGGCGCAGTCGGTGTTGCCCCGCGGATCGTTGTCCTGTTCGCCGGCGTAGAGCGGGTTGCCGGTGCACTGATTCTGCAGGACGCGCAGCCGCACGTGGGTGGCCGGCGTCGGCCGTACGCTGAACGACCGCAGGATCTGCCCCGGCACCTTCGGGCGGAACTGCCCGGCCGGGAACGCGTCCGCCGGGCTGGTGTAGATCGACTTGTAGCCGGCGTCGGTGGCGCAGTCCTGACCCCGGGTGGCGTCACAGCTGAGCACCTCGAACTGGCGCAGCCCGGCGTAGCCGCCGCCGAACGTGCTCAGCTGCACCCGGGAGACCAACTTGGCCGCGTCGGTGGGCAGGTCGACGGTGACCTGCTTGCCGATCGCGCCGCCGCTGGCGGACCAGGCGGTGGCCTCGGCGTCGTCGACCAGCGAGCCGAGCGACACCCCGTCGCCGGTGATCGTCGCGCCGGAGGTGGCCGAGGCCAGGTTGGCCGGCAGGACCACGCCGACGACCGCGCTGCCGCCGGGATAGATGCTCTGCGTCCAGCGCTTGCCGCCGAAGCCCTTGCCGACCGCGTAGAACCGGTACGTGCCCGGGGCCAGGGTGACCGTCGCCGGGATCGCGGTGGCCGGGTCGGTGTCGGCGACCGGGACCGCGCCGGCCTCGTAGTCGCCGATGTAGAGCCGGACCGGCTTGCCGGTGGCGTCGCCGAGCGGCTTGAAGGTCACCTCGATGTTGTCCACGTACGGCGAGGCGAAGCTCGGGGCCGGGTCGGTGTCCGACGGCCCGCTGGCGGCGCCGGCACCGAAGCCGCGGGTCGCGAACGTGTTCCAGAGCAGGGCGGCGTTCGCCCCGTCGAAGCGCAGCGCGTCCGCGGTGATCATGTTGTCGCGCATGTCCAGCATGCTCACCGAGCCGCTGGCGGCCAGCAGGAACGAGTCGAAGACCAGCTGCACCCAGCGCCGGTTGCCCGGGCACTCGGTCACCGGGGTCGAGCCGCTCGCGCAGCTCTCCTGCAGGGCCCGGGTGCCGGCACCGTACCGGGCCAGGAACGCGCGGCGGATGTCGAAGTTGGTGGCGCTCCAGATCTCGCCGTCGGGGTGCACGGCCGGGGCCCGGTCGTAGCCGTAGTCGGAGTAGTTGAGCGGGCTGTTGCTCATGTCGTAGTTGCGGATCCCGGTCGCGTTGTCGCCGGTCACGTACGCGCCGGTGACGTACGGCGTGCTGCCCCGCGGGGTGTAGCCGCTCTCGTACAGGTATTCCATCGCCATCTGGTCGGACCAGCTCTCCCCCATCGCGCCACCCTGCGAGGAGGTGATGCCGCTGTCCGGGCCGGCGATCATCCGGTTGGAGATGGCGTGGGTGTACTCGTGCCCGATCACGGTCATGTCGAAGTCGCCGTCGACACAGGGCGGGTACGCGCTGGCCGCGAACGGCTGCCACATGTACATGTTGGTGACCGGCTGCATGCCGTCCGGCGGGGTCGCCTGGTTGGCGTTGTTGCGGGTGGTCTGGGTGGCCGCGCCCTGCTGGGCGTTGCCGTGCTCGGCGTCGCCGGCTTTCCCGTACGCGGACAGGTTGGTCCGTTGCAGGTTCCAGGTCGCCTCGGTGAAGCCGAGACCGTAGGCCCAGTCGTGCATCCGGTTGTGCATGGCGAACAGGTTCGCCGTCGCGGCGTCGACGTCGGCCAGCTCGGGCGAGGTCAGCGAGGCGGGGTCGCACTTGCTGGTCGACCACTGGTTGGTGAACGGGTAGAGATACTCCCGGTTGGCGCTGGCGGTGGCGGGGATCTGCGGCGTGCCGTTGCCCCAGAAGCGCACCGCCTCGGCCGAGTTGCCGATCGTGGTGTGGGTGGACTCGCCGGTCGTGGCGTCGAGGTCCCACGGCTTGCCGGTGGCCGGGTCGAGCACGACCCGCTGGCAGTCGCTCGCCGCGACGGTGCACCAGGTCTGCCGGGTGTCGGTCGTGCCGGTCGGGGTGGCCGGGAAGACCTTCCAGCGCGGGTCGCCGTCGGCGAAGTTCACCAGGTTCTCCCGCAGCAGCACTTTGCCGTCGCGGGCGTCGATGTAGGTGGTGTAGCCGAGCGGGTGGGCGGGGTCCTTCGACAGGACGACGACCTCGTACGCGGCGCGCGGGGCCGCGCCGGGCATCGGGACCGCGACCAGGCGGACCCGGTGGTCGGCCAGCTTGGCGACGGTGATGCCCGCGTCCTTCAGGGCACCGGCGAACGCCGCGGCCGGGGTGATCCGGGTGGCGGCGGGCGCTTCGGTGCGCGGGCTGAGCGAGGAGGTGACGCGCAGGACGTCGCCGCCCTTGACCGCGACGGCGACGAGGCCGTCGTGGGCGGCCGGTAGCGCGCCGAACCGCTGGCGCATGAGCACGACGGTGCCCGCGCCGACCGGGGTCTTGGCGATCGTCTCGAGGGTGTCGACGCCGGCCGTGTCGAGCGCGAAGAGGCTGACGGCGCCCTTGAGATACTGCCGGGCCACGGCCTCCGGGTCGCCGGTCAGCCCGGCGGCCAGGGGTTTGGTGGTGCCGGCCAGCGAGGCCGGGGTGCCGAGCTTGTTCCACCGCGCGACCTGGCCGGCGACCAGGGAACGCTGGCCCGCGCTGGGCGCGACGGCGCCGGGGCGGTTGTCGACGAAGCCGTACTCGTCGCCGAGCGGGTCGCCGGCCAGCGGGCCGGCGGGCTGTTTCTGCAATGGACTGGCGGCGGCGCCGATCGGCCCGCTGCTGAGCAATGTGACAGTGGCTAGAACTGCGACGACGACGGACCTTCTGGGTCTGCGCACGCATGCCTCCTGGAATCGATCATTTCCGATTCCTCGACCCTAGGCGTGCATCGACGTTCATAGATGAACGACTTTGTTAAGAAAGTTTCGCAGCGCGCAGGCCGCTCAGGGTGACAGCGACCAGGCGGTCAACCGCGTCCTGACTCGGCAGGGTGCCGGCGGCGGTGAGGGCGTGCAGGCAGAAGTCGGCCAACTCGTCGGCGGCGACGTCGTCGCGCAGGTCGCCCGCCCGGGTCGCCTCGGCGATCAGGCCCTGGACGAGATCGCGCAGGTGCTGCCGCACCTGGTTGACGTGCTCGCTGCGGTGCAGCTGGGTGGCCAGGTCGCCGTGCTGGCGACCGGAGTGGTGCTGGATCTGCGCGTACGCGCCCAGCACGGCCCGCAGCCGGACGACGGCCGGGTCGGCCGGATCGACGACGGCGGTCAACTGGTCGAGGTGCGCGGTGATCTGGCGTTCGTGCCAGGCGGTCAGGACGGCCTGGGCATCGGGAAAGTATTTGTACAGCGTCGCCCGCCCGATGCCGGCCTGCTCGGCGATCTGCGACATGGTCAGCGCGACCAGCCCGCGCTCGGCCACCAGTGCGGCCATGGCATCCAGGGCGGCGTCGCGGACCGCGGCGCGGTGCGCGTCGATCGTCTCGGTCCACAGCTTCGGCACGCCCCGATCGTACACGCCGTTCCGCTCCGATACAGAGTGCCGTTGACGGAGACAGTCTGTCTCGATAAATTGGGGGCACGACGACGAAGGAGCTTCGGATGACTGACGCACTCCACCGCCCCGGCCTGGACGATCTGTACGCGAGCCCGCCACCGTGGGACATCGACCGGCCCCAACCGGCCTTCGCGGCCCTGGCCGCCGCGGGCGACATCCGGGGCCGGGTGCTCGATGTGGGCTGCGGGACCGGCGAGCACGCGTTGCTGGCCGGCGGCCTGGGCCTGCCCGCCACCGGCATCGACTTGGCCGAGAGCGCGCTGCGCACCGCGCGCGGAAAGGCCCGCGACCGTGGACTGCCGGCCCGGTTCCTGCTCCACGACGCGCGTCAGGTGGCCGATCTCGGGGAAACCTTCGACACCGTCCTCGACTGCGGACTTTTCCACGTCTTCACGGGTGCGGACCGGGCCGCGTTCGCCGGCGGTCTGCGCTCGGCCGTCGAGCCCGGCGGGCGGTATTTCATGCTGGGCTTCAGCGACCGGCAGTCCGGTTATCGCGGGCCGCATCGGCTCACCCGCGGCGAGATCGTGGCGGCGTTCACCGGCGGCTGGCGGATCGACTCCCTCGCCGCGGCCACCATCGAGGTCACCACCGCCGCGGCGGGCATCCCGGCCTGGCTGCTCGCCCTCACCCGGATCTGACCCGGGCTCGTCCTGCCCTCCCCAAGCGACGACAAGGAAATGCGATGCCGATCCTGCAAGCACAGATCCCGACCGAACGGGCCGGGCGGTACCTGGTTCAGCTCTGCCGGCACGCCACCGCCATGGGCAGCGGGGGCCACCGTCCCCGCATGCACCTGCGCGGCGGGATGGCGCGGGTGACCGCCGACTGGTCCGACACCAGCGGGACCCTCACGTTCACCCCGTGGGGCAGATGCACCCTCGAGGCCGGCGCCGGCACCCTCACGCTGCGGATCGACGCCGTCGACCAGGACGGCCTCAGCCAGATCCGCGACATCGTCACCCGCGACCTCGAACGGTTCAGCAACCGCGACCCACTGACCGTGACCTGGCAACAGTCCGGCTGATCCGGCACTTTTCCGAGCCTCGGGCACCTTTCGGTGACCGGTCCGACCGCCCGCGGATGCGGGTGCGGTTGCCCGCCTGGAGGCATCTGCTGGGCGGTGGGGCGCCTCGGCCGGTCGCGGCGCGCGACAATACGGCCGTGGCCAAGGTGAGCGATCTCTTCGAACCCGAGTCGTCGAGGTGGGGCCCGCGCGAGCGCTTGCCGGACACGGATGCCTCGGTGTGCCAGTTCGCCTGCGGCGGCATGCTCGATACCTGGCGTGCCCGGCCGATGCTCTCCGACCGCGCGTGGAGGCAGTGATGCACCGCAGCCGTCTCTCCACGTTGTTGATAGACGCCCGCGGTGACGCGGCTGGCGCCGCAGCCACGTTCTGGTCGGCGGCGCTCGGCGTGCCGGCCCGGCCGGTCCCGGGGGAGGAGCAGTTCACCTCGCTGCCGGGGGCGCTGCCCGACCTTGTGCTGGCGGTCCAGTCGATCGACGACCAGCCCCGCTATCACGTCGACATCGAAACCGACGACGTCGAGGCGGAGACCGCGCGACTGATCGGCCTGGGCGCGGTCGAGGTGAGCCGATGGCTGGACTGTCACACCCTGCGAGCACCCGGCGGCCACCTCCTGTGCGTCATCCCGGTGCACAGCGACCCCGCGACCTTCGAAAAACACGCCCAGGTCTGGGAGTAGCGCCGCTCCGCTCCGGCCTTCAGCCGGTGTAGGGCGGCGCGACGCCCCAGCCCCAGTGCGGCACCGGCGCCTGCCGGACCGGGTCGGCGTCCGGTTGGGAGTTCAGCACCGCGAGCCGGGTGCCCCACTCGAGATATCCGGCGAACGCGGCCCGGAACTCCGGGTCGGCGGGAAGCCCGACCTCGTCGGCGGCGTCCATCATCAGGTTGACCCAGCGCCGTCGCTGCGGCTCGGTGATCGCCTTGCCGACGTGCCGCGACAACATGTGCGGATAGCCGCCGTGCTCGGCGGTGTAGGTCGCCGGCCCACCGAAGACCTCGCCCAGCCAGATCGCCACGTGCCGGGCATGGTCGGGGTCCATCCGCGCGAACAGCGGCGCGAGCAGATCGTCGGCGAGAACCAGACGGTAGAACGCATCGCAGAGCCGCACGAACGCGCCGGTGCCGCCGGCCCACTCGTACAGCGTCGGTGGTTCGCCAGACTTGGCGGGTTGCGTCGTATCGTTCGATTCGAGCGTCACCCGGACAGCCGACCACGCGCGGCGATCCGTGATCAAGTACGCACCATTCGGTAAGCGGCCGGGGGAGCCACACATGAGCAAGCGATACCACTGCCCGGTGGAACTGGCCGTGGACGTGGTCGGCGGCAAATGGCGCCCGGTCATCCTGGCGCACCTGAAGGAGGGCGTGCACCGCTACGGCGAGTTGCGCCGCCGGCTGCCGCAGATGAGCGAGAAGATGCTCGTCCAGCGCCTGCGCGAGCTGGAAGCGGCCGGCCTGGTCGCCCGCGAGGACCTCGGCGGCAACCCGCCCCACGTCGAGTACCGCCTGACCGACGAGGGCCGCAGCCTCGCCCCGGTGCTGCAAGCCCTCTACGACTGGGGCTCCGCGCGGGCCGCCCGCACCGGAGCCACCATCGAGCCGCTCGGATAGCCTCACCAGAGCCACGGTGATGGCTACCGCCAGGTGCCCAGGGCCGCCGCGAGCTCGGCGTTCTGCTGGGCGAAACCAGCCCAGGCCGGTGGACTGTCGGCGAGCCGTTGCGCCGCGACCTGCTGGGAGCATCGTCGCTGCGTCCACTCGCACAGCCGGCCCTCGCGGATCGTGAAGCTCACCAGCAGGCCGTCCGCCCAGCCGTGGATCGCCAGATCGCCGCCCTCGCGCGTGGTCGCGCGCTGCCGTGCGGTGATCCACTCCAGCGCCCGGATCTCGTCCTGGATCCGGCCGGCGCGTTCGAAGGCCAGTTCCGCCGCCGCCTGGTCGCGTGCCCGTTCGAGCTCCGCGCGGGCGTGTGCGACCGCCGCCGGCTCGCGCCCGAGGACCGCCTCGAGCGCGGCGACGAGCGCTTCACGATCGGCCGATTGCACCCCACGCTTGGCGGCCAGGTCGCGCTCGGCGCCGGTCAGCCCGTTCCCCGCGTACGCCAGGGGATGCACCCGATGCAGCGCGCTGAGCGCCTGCCGGATCTTGGCACCACCGAGGTACGGACCGAACAGCCGGCCCGGCACCGGACGGTGCGTCATCCGCAGCCCCGGCGTGCGGGCGGTGGCGTCCAGCAGCAGGTAGCCGGGCACCTCCTGGCCGCCGGGTGTCCGGTTCCAGCGGGGCATCCGCTCCTCGAGCAGATTCCGCTCGAGCCAACTGGCCTCGTGCACGGAGTCGCAGGCCACCGCCTCGATCCGGGCGACGCTGCGGACCATCCGGGCCAGGTGTCGCCGATCACCGAGGTTCAGCCAGTAGGACGCGACCCGGCTGCGCAACGCGGTGGCCCGTCCGATGTAGAGCACCCGCCCACCGGCATCCCGGAAGCGGTAGACGCCCGGAGCGGAGGGCAGCCGCCCGACATCAGACCGCATCAGCGCCGCCATCCGCTGCTCGCGTGGTCGCGGGCCCGCCCCGTCCGCCCGTCACCTCGGTCACTCTGGCAGCGTGCCCTCTGCCGCAACGATCCGCCAACCGCCCCGCCGCGACAGGCCACCGGCCCGCGGCCGCGAACCCTTTCATCCCAGCAACCTAGGATGCACTAGGGGTTGTGACGCATCTACCCGAAACGAGATCGGACGAGAAGGCGGCTGCCAGGCGCTGTGACGCGCCAAGGCGCGGGGGAGCGGGTGGCTGGAGGCTGGCGGCAGGGCTGGGGCGGGACAGGGTAGGCAAGCGCGGGCCCGCGCCAGGGCATGGAGGTGCGGATAAGGAGCGCCGCTGGGGGTGAAGCGGGAGAGTGCAGGTGGGCTGGGGGCCTGTATGCCAGGGCATGGAGGCGGAGGAGCGGTGGGGGTGTTGTAGCGGGTCAGGTGCCGACTGTGCGGTGGCGGCGATGGGGGGACGTGATGCTCAGGTCGGCGTCGATTCGGGTTGTTGCTGCCAGCAGTGGGGGTAGGAGCTTTCGGCGCATTGCGTCGATTGTGGCCCGGGCCGCCTGTACCGAGACGTTTACCGCGCCCACCACCGCTCCCGTGCGGTCGTGGATGGGGGCCGCTATCGCGCGCAGGCCCTCCTCGAGTTCCTGGTCGACTATGGCGTAGCCCTGGGTGTGGACCCGGATCAGTTCGGCGCTCAGGGCGGCCACCGTCGGGACCGTGCGGTTTGTCAGCCGGGTCAGGCGGACTCGTTCCAGGTAGGCCTTTTGGGCGTCGTCCGGAAGGCCCGCCAGCAGGACCCGGCCCATTGAGGTTGCGTAGGCCGGGAAGCGGGTGCCGACGTTGATCGCGACCGTCATTATGCGGCTGGTGGGGACGCGGGCCACGTACACGATGTCGTCGCCGTCCAGGACCGAGACCGAGGAGGACTCGTGTACCTCGGCCACCAGTCGCTCCAGGTGTGGCTCCGCGACCTCGGGTAGCGACAGGCTGGACAGGAACGCGTAGCCGAGCTCGAGCACCCGGGGGGTCAGCGAGAACAGCCGGCCGTCGGTGCGCACGTAGCCCAGGTCGGCGAGGGTGAGCAGGAAACGGCGCGCCGCCGCGCGGGTGAGGTCGCAGATCCGGGCGACTTCGCTGAGCGTCAGTTCGGGGTGCTGCGCGTCGAAGGCCCGGATGACCGCGAGGCCGCGGGCCAGGGACTGGACGTGATGCGGTTCGCGCTCAGGGCTCATCGAGCGGGCTCTGAGCGACAGGCGCGACAGGCGGGGCGGGCGAGGCCGGCGTGACGGGGGAGGCAGGCGGGACAGGCTCGTCGAGGGTGCTTTGGGCGATCTTGAAGGCGGCGTTCGCGGCCGGTAGGCCCGCGTACAGCGACGTGTGCAGCAACACTTCGGCGATCTCGTCGGGGGTCAGGCCGTTTCGCCGGGCCGCCCGCACGTGCATCGCCACCTCCTCGTGGCAGTGCAGCGCCGTCAGCACCGCCAGCGTGATCGCGCTGCGGGTACGCCGGTCCAAGCCCTCGCGTGCCCAGACATCCCCCCACGCGTACCGGGTGATGAAATCCTGGAAGCCGGCGGTGAACTCGGTCGTCGCGGCGACGGCCCGGTCGACGTGGGCGTCGCCGAGCACCTCCCGGCGTACTCGCATGCCGTCGTCGTAGCGGTCGTCTGCCATGGCCGTCCCCTGTACCTAGTGCGAACTTGTGCGTAGTACGCACGCAGGTTCGTATCCCGCACAGTAAGTTCGCTCGGTAGAACTGTCAACGAATGCCCGAATAAGATCGATAGTGATCGTTGACGTGAGCCAGGCCACACCATACGTTCTTAACGAGAACGTATGTTCGCAGGGCGCACAAATCTGGAGGCTGTCATGCGCCGGTTCTTCGCGGGGATCGTCGTGGCCGCGCTCGTCGGTGCCGTCGCCGCGTGCGGTTCGTCGGGCGACTCGGGCAGCGATGCCGGGGGCGGTGTCGACAAGGTCAAAGTGGGCGTGATCCCGATCGTCGACGTCGCGCCGATCTATCTGGGCCAGCAGAAGGGCTTCTTCGCCAACCGCAAGATCGAGTTGACCATGGAGAGTGGGCAGGGCGGCGCCGCTATCGTGCCGGGTGTGATCAGCGGCCAGTTCCAGTTCGGCTTCAGCAACATCACCTCGCTGCTCATCGCGCAGACCAAGAACGTGCCGATCAAGGTGGTCGCCAACGGCGTCGCCTCGACCGGCAAGACGGGCGCCGACTTCGGCGGGGTGGCCGTCGGCAAGGACAGTCCGATCAAGACGGCCGCCGACCTGGCGGGCAAGAAGGTCGCGGTGAACACGCTGAAGAACATCGGCGACACCGCGACCCGTGAGTCGGTGCGCAAGGCCGGCGGCGATCCGAACGGGATCAACTTCGTCGAGATGCCGTTCGCGAACATGCCGGCCGCGCTGGCGAGCAAGCAGGTCGACGCGGTCTTCGTGGTCGAGCCGGCGTTGTCGGCGGTGACCAGTGCCGGCGGGCGGGTCGCCGCGTGGTGTTACGTCGACACCGCGCCGGATCTGACCGTGGCGGCCTACTTCGCGTCGACCAAGCTGATCGCGGACGACCCCGATCTGGTCAAGCGGTTCACCGAGGCGATCAACGAGTCGCTCGCCTACGCCGACGCGCACCCCGACGAGGTGCGGGCGGTGCTCGGGTCGTACACGAAGATCGATCCTAAGATCCGGGAGTCGTTGACCTTGCCGAAGTGGCCCGCCGAGATCAACCGCAGCTCGGTCGAGACCTTGGCCAAGCTCGGCGCCCAGGACGGGATCTTCACCGGCACACCGGACCTCGGGAAACTTCTGCCGTGAAATGGTTGGGTGCCGCGGGGTTGGCTGGGCTGGTTGCTGTTGTCGAGGTGATCCCGCGGGTCGGGCTGGTTTCGGCGGACTATCTGCCGCCGTCCAGCCGGATCTTCGCGGCGCTCGGCGACGAGGCGACCGACCGCGAGTTCTGGCAGGCCGTCGGCGGCACCCTGATCGGCTGGGCGGTGGGGCTGGTCATCGCGGTGGTGGCCGGGGTGGTGCTGGGCATCCTGATCGGGGCGGTCCCGCTGCTGCGCGCCGCCACCGCCTCGACCGTGGAGTTCCTGCGGCCGATCCCGTCGGTCGCGCTGATCCCGCTGGCGGTGCTGCTTTTCGGTACGGACCTGGGTTCCACCCTGCTGCTGGTCGTGTACGCGTCGTTCTGGCAGGTGCTCATCCAAGTGCTGTACGGCGTGGCCGACGTCGACCCGGTGGCCGACGAGACCGCGCGCAGCTTCCGGTTCACCGCCACGGCCCGGATCCGGTACGTGCTCTGGCCGACCGCCCTGCCGTACGTCTTCACCGGCATCCGGCTGGCCGCCTCAGTCGCGCTGGTCCTGGCGGTCACCGCCGAACTGGTCATCGGCTCGCCCGGCCTGGGCGCGCTGATCGGGGTCGCGCAGAGCTCCGGCGCGGTGCCCACGATGTACGCCCTGATCGTGGTCACCGGCCTGCTCGGCGTCGCGATCAACCTGGCCGCCCGCACGGTCGAGCGCCGCGCGCTGGCCTGGCACCAGTCCGTCCGAGGAGAGGTCCCGGCTTGAAACGCCTCGCCCTGGCCCTCGGCCTGCCGGTGGTGCTGTTCGTCGTCTGGTTCGTGGCCAGCTACGGCAGCGAGAGCTTCTACGTGCCGCCGCTGCGGCGGATCCTCGGCGCCTTCGCCGACACCTGGACGCTCGAGCGGCTGCGCACCGACGTGCTGCCCAGCCTCGGCCGGCTCGCGGTCGGCTACGCCCTGGCCGCGACGCTCGGCATCGCGGTCGGGGTGGCGATCGGGGCCTATCCGCGGCTGCGGGCCGCCGCCGAGCCCGTGCTCGAGTTCTTCCGGGCCATCCCGCCGCCGGTGCTGGTGCCGGTGATCATGCTGTTCGCGGGCATCGGCAACGGCATGAAGGTGATCGTGATCGCGGTCGGCTGCGTCTGGCCGGTCCTGCTGAACACGGTCGAGGGCATCCGGGCCGTCGACGGGGTCCTGTCGGACACCGCCCGCGCGTACGGGATCACCGGGGTCGCCCGGCTGCGGCACCTGCTGCTGCGCGGCGCGTCCCCGCAGATCGCGGCCGGGCTGCGGCAGGCGCTGTCCATCGCGATCATCCTGATGGTGATCAGCGAGATGTTCGCGGCCAGCAACGGGCTCGGTTTCGCCATCGTGCAGTTCCAGCGCAGCTTCGCCATCCCGGAGATGTGGAGTGGCATCATCCTGTTGGGGCTGCTCGGCTTCACGCTGTCGATGCTCTTCCGGTTCGTCGAGCGGCGCGCCCTGGGCTGGTACAACGGCCTGCGCGAGGCGCAGCGGAAAGGGAGCTGATGCTCGACGTACGCGGCCTGCGGAAGGTCTATTCCGCCGGCAACCGTGAGGTGGAGGCGATCAAGGACCTCACCTTCACGGTGGATGCGGGCCAGCTGGTCTGCCTGGTCGGCCCGTCCGGTTGCGGCAAGACGACGCTGCTGCGCTGCATCGCCGGGCTGCTCGCGCCGACCGGGGGACAGGTGCTGGTCGAGGGCCGGCCGGTCGCGGGCCCGCCGCCGGGGATGGCGGTGGTGTTCCAGGAGTACGGCCGCAGCCTGTTCCCGTGGATGAGCGTGCGGGACAACGTCGAGTTGCCGCTGAAGCAGAAGAAGGTGCCCCGGGACCGGCGCCGGCAGCTGGTCGCCGACGCGATCGGGGCGGTCGGGCTGGCCGGGACGGAGGGCGCGTACCCGTGGCAGCTCTCCGGCGGGATGCAGCAGCGGGTGGCGATCGCGCGGGCGGTGGCGTACGAGCCGTCGATCCTGCTGATGGACGAGCCGTTCGCGGCGGTGGACGCGCAGACCCGGGCGGACCTGGAGGATCTGGTCCGCGCGCTGTGGCAGCGGCTGCGCATGACGATCCTGTTCGTCACGCACGACATCGACGAGGCGGTCTATCTGGGGCAGCGGGTCATCATGCTGTCGAGCTCGCCGACCGTGGTGCAGGCCGAGCTTTCGGTCGACCTGCCGGCCGTCCGCGACCAGCTGCACACCCGGGCCGATCCGCGCTTCACCGCGCTACGGACCCGCGTCTACGAACAGATCCAGGCCGCCCGCCGGGGCACCGCCGCGGGGCTTTCCGACCGGATCGACGAACGGCTCGGCGCCGATTCAGAATAGAAACATGCCGGAAACGCTAATGCGGCCGGGTCGGAAAGCCGACAGCGCTGTGATCTAGCACACGTGGCTCGTTCGGCCGTTCACGATACCGTGCGGGCGCAAGCCGGAGTCGTCCGTGGACGCGGCCGAGAATATCGGCTCGGAAATTGCGCCCGAATTGCCATTCCGGGTTGCCCGTTTACGTTTTGGAAATAGCCCGGGGCCGCACACCGCGAGGTATGCGGCCCCGGTCATGGGGTGCGAACAAAGATCAGCTGACGCTCACGCCCGCCCAGGCCGCCGCGGTCGCCGCGTACTGGGTGCTGCCGGTGCCGTAGAGGTCCGCCGCCGCGCTCAGGGTGGCCGTGCGGGCCGCCGCGAAGTTGGTGGTGGACGTCATGTAGGTGGTCAGTGCCTTGTAGAAGATCGCCCCGGCGGCGGCGTTGCCGATGCCGGTCACGGCGCCGCTGTTGCAGGTGGGGCTGTTGTAGGCCACACCGTTCACGGTGTGCGCGCCGCTGCCGACGGCCAGCAGGAAGAACGCGTGGTTGGCGACGCCGGACGAGTAGTGCACGTCCAGATTCTTGACCGTGCTGCTCCAGCAGCTCGCCGAGTTGCCGTCCTTGGCCGGGTCGTCCATCCAGCGCAGCGGGGTGTGGTCGACGGCGATGTTCTCGCCGATCAGGTAGTCGCCCGGGTCCTTGGCGTTGGCCGAGTAGAACTCCACCAGGGTGCCCATGATGTCGCTCATCGCCTCGTTCAGGCCGCCGGACTCGCCGGAGTAGATCAGGCCCGCCGTACGCGAGGTCACGCCGTGGGTCATCTCGTGCCCGGCCACGTCCAGCGACGCGAACGGGCCGTAGTTGGTGCCGTCGCCGTCGCCGTAGGTCATGCAGAAGCAGCTGTCGGACCAGGACGCGTTGTTGTAGCTGCGGCCGAAGTGCACCCGGTTGTACGAGCCCTCGCCGTCGCCGGCGATGCCGAGCCGGCCGAAGGTCTCGGCGTAGAAGTCCCAGGTCTCGGCCACGCCGTACTGGGCGTCGACGGCGACGGTCTGGCGGCTGGTGAGCGCGCCGGTGCCCCAGACGTTGTCGGCGTCGGTGAACAGCGTGCCCTTGCCGATCCGCCGATTGTTCATGTCCACCGTGTACGTGCCGCCGCGCTCCGGGTCGGTGAGCGTGTACGTGCTGCCCGACAGGGTGGTGTCCAGCGGGACGGTGCCGACGTTGTAGCCGGTGCCGGAGCCCTCGACCGTCTGCTCCTCGGCCCACTTGTCGACGACCGCGCCGCTCGTGGCGTTGACCAGGACGTGCATCAGGCCGGCGCCGGTGTCGACGGCGGTGCGGTAGACCAGGACCGGAGCGGCGTCGATGGCGTTGACGGCCAGGGTGGCGGCCCCGGACGGCGTGCCCTTCAGCGCGGCGGCGGCCGCTCGGTTTGCCCCCGCGGCGGTCAGGGTGGGCGTCGCCGACAGGGCCAGCGGGGCGGCCTGGGCGCGGGTGACGCCGCGCAGGGCGCCGGACTTGGTGAGGTGGGCGATCACGTCGCCGCCGAGGACCGGCAGCCCGCGATACGACCGGTTCATGTGGACGTGGCTGACGCCGTCGGCGTCCAGGACGACATTGCGGGAGGCGAAGGTCTCGTTCTTGCCCGCCGCGAACGCGGCGGCGTTGCCGCTCACCGCGGAGATGGCGTGGTCGACGGCGAAGCCGGGGGTGACCGGCTCGGCGGCCGCCTGCGCCGGGCTTGCCGCAGCGGCCAGTGCCACGGACGCGGCTAGCGTCGTGGCGCCGAGGATGGCTCTGGTGCGCACCGTTACTCCTCTCGTGCCCGGCCCGGGTCAGGTCGGGGTTCGAGGATTGAGTTTTATGAATGATAATAGGAATGTGAAGGGTAATCGTGTAACAAATTTGTGACATGGCTTGAATTGGTATTGTTCAAATTACTGTCATGACCCGGATCAATGCGGTGGGTACGATGTGCGCCGCGCGGGTCGGCCGACCGTCCGGCCCGGCTGACCGGAACGGCCAGTTGCCGGTCGGCGACGGGACCATGATCGCCCCCCGTTCGCGCCGGGCTAGAGCTTTTCCGCGTATGGTGGCCGCTCGCGCCAACCGTCACGCTGCGTTAGGCAAGTCGCGTCGGTGGCTTGCCGTGCGCTGACGAGAGGTGGGGCAGTAATGACCGAAGGTGGCGTCGGGATTCTCGGCACCGGGTCCTACCTGCCTGAGCGGGTGGTCACCAATGCGGAGCTGGCGACCTTCGTACGTGGGGCCGACCCCGACTGGGCGCTCCGAAAGACCCTGATCGAGGCCCGCCGGTTCGCCGCCGACCACGAGGCGACCTCCGACCTGGCCATCAAGGCGGCCGAGAACGCCCTGACGAACGCCCGGATCTCCGCCGACCGGATCGACTACCTGATCGTCTCCACCTCGACCGGCGACTCCCCGCAGCCGCCCACCTCGTCGCTGGTGCAGAACGCGATCGGCGCCACCCGGGCGGCCTGCTTCGACATCAACGTGGTCTGCGCCGGCTTCGTCTTCGCCCTGCAACTGGGGCGCAGCCTGGTCGTCGCGAACCCGGGCGCCGTCGTGCTCGTGGTCGCCGCCGACATCTACTCGCGCATCCTCGACTTCGACGACCGGCGCACGTCGGTGCTGTTCGGCGACGGGGCCGGCGCCGCCGTGCTCGGGGCCGTCGCGCCGCCGTACGGCATCGTCGACGTCGAGCTGATCACCCGCGGCGACGCGCACAAGCTGATCTACGTCGAGGCCGGGGGCAGCCGCCGGCCCGCCTCGGCCGAGAGCGTCGCCGACGGCGGCCACTGGTTCCGGATGGACGGCCGCGGCGTGCGCGACTTCGTCCTCGACGGCGTCCCGCCGGTGCTCAACGACCTGCTCAAGCGGGCCGGCCGGACGCCTGAGGACGTGCACCACTTCGTGCCGCACCAGGCCAACGGCATGATGATCGGCGAGCTGGTCGAGGCGTCCGGTTTGCAGGACGCGCAGACCCACCTGGTCCTCGACCGCTACGGCAACACCGGCAGCGCGTCGATCCCGATCGCCCTGGACGAGGCCGCCCGCTCCGGCGCCCTCGCCGACGGGCAACTGGTCCTGCTGGCCGGCTTCGGCGGCGGCATGGCGGTCGGCGCCTCCCTGATCCGCTGGGGAGCGCCCGGAGCGAACTGACGCTTACCCGGGGGCGTCCCAACCGACCGATGGGGCGCCCCCAAAACTCAAGCTCCCCAGCCGGCCTGGGTGCCGCCGACCCGCTCGGCCACGATCCGCTCCTGGTAGCCGCTGCGCCGGTACGCCGCGACCGGATCCGGGTCCAGGCCCGCGTCCGCGCGCACCTCGCCCAGCAGCGGCCGCACATCGGTGTTGTAGGCGTCCATCAGCACCGCGTTCGCGCCCAGCACGTCCCCGTCGAGCTGCGCCTTGGCCAGCGCCTCCCGGTCGACCAGCAACGCCTTCGCGGTGGCCTCCTGCACGTTCATCACCGAGCGGATGATCGCCGGGATCTTCGCCTCGATGTTGTGGCACTGGTCGAGCATGAAGTTGATGCCGTGGTCCGGCGTCAGCGCGTCGCCGCGGACGATCTCGTTCATGATCCGGAACAGCTGGAACGGGTCCGCCGCGCCGGCCATCAGGTCGTCGTCGGCGTAGAAGCGGCTGTTGAAGTCGAACGCGCCCAGCTTCCGCTGCCGCAGCAGGAACGCCACGATGAACTCGATGTT
>Ga0307515_10009143_pt1 | contig 19211 bp, 17 predicted proteins | sample 17_EM_MG_FD_194513 | JGI IMG/M metagenome (GOLD analysis project Ga0307515, IMG submission 194513) | Populus trichocarpa ectomycorrhiza microbial communities from riparian zone in the Pacific Northwest, United States - 17_EM | ecosystem: Host-associated > Plants > Roots > Unclassified | place...
AAGGCCGGCATGACGCCGGCCTTGAAACTTTCGATCGGACAAGCCGGATCGGGAAATTATGCGCTTTCCTTCGGCGTCAGAACCTGACGGCCGCGATACATACCGGTCTTCAGATCGATATGGTGCGGACGGCGCAGTTCGCCGGAGTTCTTGTCTTCGACATAGGTCGGAGCCTTCAGTGCGTCTGCAGAACGGCGCATACCGCGCTTGGACGGGCTCGTTTTTCTCTTCGGTACAGCCATTTCTCATACTCCACTTACGGGCAACACGTTATCACCGGCCAGACTGGCGGCCGAAACGGACATGTCGCGATTTCGGAAATTTTGTGCGCTTATACATAGCTTGGGCGGTCTTGACCAGTCCCAATATGTATTTTTTGCAAAGCCCGCAACCCCTGTCTCAAACTTCGTCTTCCGCCACGATCCAGGGTTCGGCCCGCGCCGCCGCCTCCCATTTCCGCCAGGCGGGATGCGCCTTCATCGCGGCGATATAATCAAGCGTGTCGCCGGAGCTGACGAGGTCGTATATGTCGAAACGATTAACGACAGGCGCAAACATCGCATCCGCGCCGCTGAAGCGCCCGAACAGGAAGGGACCGCCGGATTGCTGCCGCAGGTCCCGCCAGATACTCTCGATCCTCAAGATATCGGCTGCGACCTCGTCGGGCAGCGCAATCTTGCCCTTCGGCCGGCGGATATTCATCGGGCAGGCATTGCGAAGCGCCCGGAAGCCGGACGCCATCTCCATCGACACGGCCCGCGCGACGGCGCGTTGGCCACGATCGGAAGGCAGCAGGCCGGCATCCGGATAGAGTTCGCCGGCATATTCGATGATGGCGAAGGATTCCCAGATCTTCAACGATCCATGTTGCAAGAGCGGCACCCGCCCGCTCGGCGAAACCGCCTTGATTTCAGGATTGCCGGCCGGATAGTCGAAGGGGATGAGGACTTCCTCGAAATCGATGCCGGCAGCCGTGAGCGCCATCCAGGGCCGGAACGACCAGGAAGAATAGTTCTTGTTGGCGATGTAGAGCGTCGGCTTATCCATAGGGTTCTCCTGGTTCAAGCGTCGAAATCGAAGATCAGCAATTCGTGGAAATGGTTCATATCCTCGAACACGCAGAAGGCCGGCGGTGTAAGCTCGAAAACAGGGGCTTCGCGACGAATATCCTCGAACACCTCGTCAAGCATCGCCTGCCAGCGCGGCAAGGCTTCGTCCTCCAGCTTTTCGATCGCATAGGCGAAGGTCATGTGGAATTTGTAATCCTCATGGTTCGGCTGGCGATAGCCGAGAAGCTCGGCAAGCGCATTGCGCCAGGCGCGCATGACCTTGCGGTCATTCTCGGTCGCCCCGTCGACGAGCAGACCCGAGGGACGCGCTTCGACGATGGCGACCTTGAAGGGGTCGGACATCGTGAAACCTTCGAGCCGGGCAGCCATGAGCTCGGTCATGTCGTCGATCGGCGTATCGAGGGGCAGGTCGCCCGGCCAGCAATTCTGCTGGCGCCTGGTTTCGATGATACCTTCGAAAAGGGTCATATGAAGGCTTGATATCGGCGTGAAGAGGAATTGCGCGGCCTCGGGCATCGCCAGATATTTCTCGCGCGCCTCGATCAGCACATTCTGCGTCTGCGAGCCCTTCTCGAGATGGCAGACGATGGTGTTGCCGGCTTCCGGTAAAAAACCGCCGGTTTTGCGATAGCGGCTGCCGAGATGCACGGGCGGGTTCGGATTGCGCGTCTTCGAGTAAGAGAGAAACTCGGGCGAAAGCGTCGTGGTGGTCATGGGCGACTCAGGGCTCTGGTTGGGACTGCATCGCCCATATGGCAGAACCAAGAATGTCAGATGACGTTTGCCGCTTCCAGAGCATGATGCCGAAAAGTGTGAGCGGCTTTCGGAGGACATCATACTCTAGCTATATAATTTAGAACAGGATTCAGATTTTAGGCCGGCCCGGCCTAAAATCTGAATCCTGTTCTAATGACAAGTTCTGATCTCAGTCATAAATGCATTTGACATAATCGCCCGAACCCTGCGCACGTCTCTCGATCACGCCGGCGAGCCGACGCAGCCCGCGGCCGGGCTTGCCGGCATTGCGGTCGATCGGGTTCGGCAGCGAGACGGCAAGCAGCGACGCCTGGCGCCGGGTCAGCTTCGAGGCCGGCACCTTGAAATGGTGCTGCGCCGCCGCCTCGATGCCGTAGATACCGGGACCCCATTCGGCGATGTTGAGATAGATTTCCATCAGCCGCCGTTTCGACAGGACGAAGTCCGTGGCGACAGCAAGCGGAAGCTCCAGCGCCTTGCGCACGAAGGAGCGGCTGTTCCAGAGGAAGAGGTTCTTCGCCGTCTGCATCGGGATCGTGCTGCCGCCCCGCGTCGCCTGACCCTTCAGCGTATCCTCGACCAGCATGCGCATCTCGGCCCAGTCGACGCCGCCGTGAAAGCAATATTGCCCGTCCTCGGACATCATCACCGATTGCACCAGAACCGGGGCGATATCGTCGATCGACACCCATTGCCTGTCATAGCCGCGTAAAAACACGAGATCGCGCAACATCAGCGTCGAGACGGGGTGAATGAAGGGCAGCAGATAGAAAAAGATCAGCGCGTAGGGAAGGATCAGCAAGACCAGCACGGCAAGAACGATGCGTTTCAACACACGCGGGTCTCCGAACCATTGCCGACGGGCCGGCATGTCGGCGCTGTCCTCTCTCTCCGGCGCTATATCCAATGTCCCCAGTCCGATTTCGCTCCTGATGTTCTCATAACGCCTGTGTGGAGCTTATGCCAGAGCACAAGGGAAATCTTGCTGTGGCCATCGACAATTCCGTTGCAAGCCCCGGTGTGCTCATGCCAAACAGCGCCCATGGACACGAACAGGGACACTTTCGAAACGAGGCTCAAGGACAACGCCCGCGAGATCGAGGCGCTGCTCGATGCGTTGCTTTCACGGAGCGCCCTTTCCGATGAAATCGCCAGGCCCGAGACCCTGCGCAGCGCCATGCATTATGCCGTGCTGAATGGCGGCAAGCGGCTGCGTCCTTTCCTGGTCGTCGAAAGTGCCGCCCTTCTCGGAGGAGACGCGCAAGCAGCACTTCGCGTCGGTGCCGCACTCGAATGCGTGCACTGCTACTCCCTCGTACATGACGACCTGCCGGCCATGGACGATGACGATCTGCGCCGCGGCAAGCCGACGGTGCACATAAAATTCGACGAGGCGACGGCGATCCTTGCCGGCGACAGCCTGCTGACCTACGCCTTCGACATCATCGCCGCGCCGGAAACAACCCTTCCCGATATGAGCAAGGCATCGCTGGTGCTGGCCCTTGCCCGCGCAGCCGGTCTTGGCGGTATGGCCGGCGGCCAGGCGCTCGATCTTGCGGCGGAAAGACAGACCCCTGATGAAGCCGGCATCATCCGCCTGCAGGCGATGAAAACGGGCGCGCTGATCCGCTTTGCCTGTGAGGCAGGCGCCATCATCTCGGGAAGCTTGGCCGAAGATCGCCGTCGCCTGCGCGACTTCGGCGAAAAGATCGGCCTCGCCTTCCAGCTTGCCGACGACATCCTCGACCTGACCTCGGATGCCGCAACGCTCGGCAAGGCGACCGGCAAGGATGCCGCCCGCGGCAAGGGAACCCTCGTTGCCCTGCGCGGCATGGAATGGGCCGAGACCCAGCTCCGCCAGCATATCCGCGATGCCGAGGCGCTGCTTGCGCCCTACGGCGCCCGCGCCGCGATCCTCATCGCCGCGGCGCATTTCATCGCCGAGCGGAAGAGCTGACACATCTCGGACTAAAATAGGCTGAGCCTGCGGCTCAGGCCGCCAGCATGTCCCGGAGGACGGAAACCAGACGAGCGCACTCCTCGTCCGTGCCGATGCTGATGCGCAGGAAATCCGAAATACGTGGGCGGGCGAAATGCCGGACGAGAATGTTTCGTTCGCGCAGGCCGGCTTGAAGCGCCACACCCGATTGCCGCTCGTGCCTGGCAAAAACGAAATTCGCCTGGGACGGCAGAACCTCGAACCCCAAGGCCTTCAGTTCAGGGATGAGGCCTTCCCGGCTGGCGATGACTCTCATCCGGCACAGGTCAAACCAGTCCTCGTCCCTGATCGCTTCCGTCGCGGCAAGTTGCGCCAGACGATCGAGCGGATAGGAATTGAAGCTGTCCTTGACCCGCTCCAGCGCCTCGATGAGCGGCCTTTGCCCCAGTGCGAAGCCGATGCGCAGGCCGGCAAGCGAACGGGACTTCGACAGAGTCTGGATAACCAGCAGGTTGGGATAGGTTGAAACGAGCCTGACAGCACTCTCACCGCCGAAATCGACATAGGCCTCGTCTATCACGACGACCGCCTCCGGATGGGCGGCAAGAAGCGCCTCTATCCCGGCGAGCGGCAGGCCGATACCGGTCGGCGCATTCGGATTGGGGATGATGAGTGCACCGCATGGCCGGTCGTAATCTTCCAGCCGGATACGAAAGCCGTCATCAAGCGGGATTTCGACAGCTTCAATGCCGTATAGCAGGCTATAGGTCGGATAGAAATTGTAGCTCACATCGGGATAGAGCAGCGGTCGCTCGTGTTTCAGCAGCGCCTGGAATGTATGAGCGAGAACCTCGTCGGAACCGTTGCCGACGAACACCTCATCGACCGTGAGACCGAAGCGGGCTGCGATTGCCTCCCGCAGTTCCGTAGCAGTAGGATCGGGGTAGAGCCGCAGGCGATCATCCGCCGCTTCCCGGATTGCCTCGAGTGCCCTAGGGGACGGCCCGTAGGGGTTCTCATTTGTATTGAGCTTGACCAGGTTCGCGATACGGGCCTGCTCCCCTGCGACATAGGGCTGAAGCTTCCTGACGATTGGCGACCAGTACTTACTCATCCGAATTCGCGGGCGCTCATTCCGCCGCCGTCCGCTGGCCGAAACGCTTCTCGATATAATCGACAACAAGCGCCTCGAAATCCGCAGCGATATTGGGACCGCGCAGCGTCAGCGCCTTCCTGCCGTCGATGAAGACGGGTGCGGCCGGCGTTTCGCCGGTTCCGGGAAGCGAAATGCCGATATCGGCGTGTTTGCTTTCGCCCGGTCCGTTGACGATACAGCCCATGACGGCGACGTTCAGCGCCTCGACCCCAGGATATTTCTCGCGCCAGACAGGCATGTTCTTGCGGATATCGCTCTGGATATTCTGGGCAAGCTCCTGGAATACAGTCGAGGTCGTGCGGCCGCAACCCGGACAGGCGGCAACGACGGGGATAAACTGGCGAAAGCCCATGACCTGCAGGATTTCCTGCGCCACCTGGACTTCGCGCGTCCGGTCGCCATTCGGCTCCGGCGTCAGCGACACGCGGATCGTATCTCCGATGCCATGCTGCAGCACGAAGCCCATGGCCGCCGACGAGGCGACGATGCCCTTGGTGCCCATGCCGGCCTCGGTCAAGCCGAGATGCAGCGCATGATTGGAGCGCTCGGCGAGCATGGAGTTGACGGCGATCAGGTCCTGCACCTGGCTGACCTTGGCCGACAGGATGATGCGGTTGCGCGGCAGGCCGATTTCTTCGGCAAGCGCTGCCGAAAGCAGCGCCGATTGCACGATCGCCTCGCGCGTCACCTGCCGGGCCGAAAGCGGCGAACCGGCCGCGGCATTCTGGTCCATCAGCGCCGTCAGCAGATCCTGATCGAGCGAACCCCAGTTGACGCCGATGCGCACCGGCTTGTCATAGCGGATCGCCATCTCGATGATCTCGGCGAACTGCTTGTCCTTCTTGTCCTTGAAGCCGACATTGCCGGGATTGATGCGGTATTTCGCTAAGGCCTCGGCGCAAGCGGGATGATCGGCAAGCAGCTTGTGGCCGATATAGTGGAAATCGCCGATCAGCGGCACGTCCATGCCGAGGCGCAACAGCCGCTCGCGGATCTTCGGCACCGCAGCTGCACTCTCGTCGCGATCGACGGTGATGCGCACCAGCTCCGAGCCCGCCCGGAAGAGGGCTGCGACCTGCGCGACGGTCGAATCGATATCGGCCGTATCGGTATTCGTCATGGATTGCACGACGACCGGCGCCCCGCCGCCGACGATGACGCCGCCGACATCGACGGCAACGGAAGCACGGCGCGGTTTCGGATCAAAATCGGCGGCTGAAGACATGAAAAGCTCTTGCACCCCTTGAAACAGTGCCTTTCAGGTGGATCATGACTGCTTTCTTGTCAACCGCCCCCGATATCACTTTTGTTTGGAAATGCGCTCAGTGGCCGCCACCCGAGACGCCGTCGGCATAACGCGCCAGCCTGGAGAAGGCCAGAACCACCACCAGCAATACAGGCAGCGCCAGGAAGACGACGCTGAAGCCGACATGCTCGGCGACGAAGCCAATGACCGACGGCGCGACCAGCATGCCGGAATAACCCATCGTCGTGACGACGGAAATGCCGATGCCGGGTTTGAGGCCGGGGATATTGCCGGCGGCGGAGAAGGCGATCGGCACCATATTGGAAATGCCGATACCGCAGAGTGCAAAGCCGATGATGGCGATCTCGGCGCTCGGCGCCATGCTCGCCAACAGCATGCCGGCGATCGCAAACAGCGTGCAGACGCGCAGCGTCTTGATGCCGCCGAGCCGATCGCGCACGAAATCGCCGGCAAAACGCATGCTCGCCATCGTCAATGAGAAGGCGGCAAAGCCAAGGCCGGAAAGGGTGACCGACGCGCCGAGATCCTGACGCAGATAAAGCGCCCCCCAATCCAGAACCGCTCCCTCGGGAACCATGGAAAAGAGCGCCATCAGGCCGAGCAGCCATGGCAGCGGCACCATCGGCAGGCGGGCCTTTTCCTTCTTTTCGTCAGGATGTGGCGCATCGGCAAGCACCATCGGCCAGGCGATAGCAAGGAAAATGGCGGCAAGCAGGGTCGCGAGCTCGGCATGAACGAGCACGCCGAACCTGGCGATCACCAGGCCGCCGAGGCCGGAGCCGATCAAGCCGCCGAGGCTCCAGAAAGCGTGGCAGGACGACATGATCGCCCGGCGCATCGATTGTTCGACCGAAACCGCGTTGGCGTTCATCGCCACATCCATCGCGCCGATGAAGCCACCGAAAAGGAAGAGCGAGATCGCACCGGTCAAGACATTGGGAGCGACCGTCAGCATCAGCAGTGCTGGAAGCACGCAGACCGCAAACGCCCGCACCACGTTGCGCGATCCGTGCCGCGCGATCTGCGCACCGGCGAGCGGCATCATCACCAGCGAACCGACGCCGAAGACGATGATCATCAGGCCGAGCTCGAATTTGGTCAGCTCCAGCCGCTCGGCAAATTCCGGGATTTTCGGCGCCCAGCAGCCCACTATGAAGCCGTTCATCAGGAACAGCAGCGAGACCGCTGCCCTGCTCCTGGTCAGAAAGCCGCTCCTGGTTCCCGGGGCCGCTGCGATGTGATTATCCATGTCTTTCCTCGTCCGGGCCGTTCGCCCGATTTCCCTAAATCCGCGTCGGAATTCGACTAAACCATTTTTTCCGCGACGACTGTCCTGCATCCGCGCTCGCGATATTGGGCGAGAATGGCCGGATCGGTGTCGTGCTCGACAACAAGGCATGCGCAATGCGCAACCGGCAGGATGCTGTGCGGGGCCGCCGTGCCGAATTTTTCCGCGGTCGCAGCCACCAGTACCCTCTTGCTCCTGGATGTTGCGAACCGCTTGAACTCGGCATCCTCGAAGCCGAATGTCGTGATGCCGGCCTCGAGATCGACGCCGCAGGCACCGAGAATGCAGAGATCCGGCGATAGCTGCTCCATGTCGCGCAGAGCCTTGGCGCCGAGCGACCCGCCCGTCTGCCGGTCGACCATTCCGCCGATCAGGATGACGTTGACGGCGGGCTTGTCGATGAGTGCTGCAGCGATCGCCGGCGCATTGGTCGCCGCCGTCAGTGGCAGGTCGGCGGCAAGGGCGTTGGCGATCGCCAGATTGGTGCTGCCGGCATCGAAGAACACAGTCAGGCCGGCGGAGATTTCGAGAGCGGCGGCGCGTGCGAGCACTTCCTTGCGATCGGCCGCAAAGGCGATGCGTTGCCGGAGATTGCCGGCGGCGGGCGAGACGGGCAGGGCGCCGCCATAGACACGCTCGCAGAGACCAGCCGCCGCCATCTCCCTGAGATCGCGGCGAACGGTGTCTTCCGAGACGCCGAATTCGGCGGCCAGTTCGGCGGCCAGCACGCGACCTCTGGTCTTCAACCTTTCGGCGATGACGCTTTGGCGCTCTCTCAGCAAGAAATCCTGCATGTTCATACCGATTCAAAAGAGGCAATAGGCAATTTTGCTGAAACGTGCATAAACACTTATGATCGTGCATGCAACGTGCACCAGCCACACATTTTCTGACGAGATGAAACAGAGCACGATCGCGGAGGCGAAATCTGACATATTGACGGCCTGCCGGAGCACTACTATCGGTCGAAATCCCTGCCGATTCCTGCCGGCGCAAGCCCGCGCCCTGGTGCATCCCCGTGAAGAATTCCGTTAGCCTGGGCATCTTGCTCACGACCCTCGCCTATATGGCGTTCACCTTCCACGACGCGGTCGTCAAGGTTTTGACCGCGACCATTCCGGTCTGGCAGATTCTATTCTTCCGCAGCCTGACCATCCTTGCCGGCTGCCTTGCTTTCGGGCGCGGCGCGCTTGTCCGGCGCACAATTTCCTCGCCGATCATCAAGCCGATGATCGCCCGCAGCATTTTGCTCCTCTGCGCCTGGCTCTCCTATTATTCGGCAGCGCGCAACCTGCAGCTTGCCGAGGTGACGACACTTTATTACGCAGCACCCGTCGTCGGCACCGTTCTTGCCTGGATCATCCTCAAGGAAGAGGTGACGCCGGCGCGCTGGCTCGCCGTCGGCGTTGGTTTTGTCGGCGTCCTTATCGCCTGCAACCCCATCGGCCTGACGATCTCCTGGTCGGTTTATCTGGCGCTCCAGGCGGCCGTGCTCTGGGCGCCCGCCATGGTCCTGCTGCGCAAGACCTCGCTGCATGAAAAGACCATCGTCCAGCTCTCCGTTTCCAACCTCTTCTTCCTGATCATGACCGGCGTCGCCGTCATCTATACCTGGACGACGCCGTCGCTCCGTGAACTGGTCCTGCTGATCGCTACCGGCGCCGTCGCGGGCTGCGCCCAGTTCATGCTCCTCGAGGGCATGCGCAAGGCGCCGGTCTCGGCTCTGGCGCCGTTCGAATATACCTCGCTCGTCTGGGCCTTCGTCTTGGGCTATCTGATCTGGGCCGACGTCCCGACCCACGACGTCATTGTCGGCGCCGTACTGATCCTTGGCGCCGGCCTTGTTATCATCGTCAGCGAGAGGTTGCGCCGCCGCGTCACGGCCTGAAATGCCGGCCCATCGGCATCACATCCCGGACGGAATTTGAGAAAAATATTTGCAATTGCTGAATTTCTTCGCAGTTTTCTACGCTTCGAAGACGGCATTTTTCTGCGATGTATCCTTCATCGACCCCAACCGAACAGAACGGATACAACAATGAACTGGTTGAAAACCGCAGCAGCAGCAGCCCTGATCCAGGCCGCAGCCTTGCTTCCCGCCCATGCCGGCGAAAACCTCGCCGCCATCAAATCGGCCGGCGTCTTCAAGATCGGCACCGAAGGCACCTATGCGCCCTTCACCTATCATGACGAAAGCGGCAAGCTCGTCGGCTTCGATGTCGAGATCGGCGAAGCTGTCGCCGCCAAGCTCGGCGTCAAGGCTGAGTTCGTCGAGGGCAAGTGGGATGGCCTGATCGCCGGCCTCGACGCCAGGCGCTACGACACCGTCATCAACCAGGTCGGCATCACCGAAGCCCGCAAGCAGAAATACGATTTCTCCGAACCCTATATCGCCTCCAAGGCCGTGCTGATCGTTCGTGATGGCGACGACAGCATCAAGACCTTCGCCGATCTGAAGGGCAAGAAAGCCGCCCAGTCGCTGACCAGCAATTTCGGCAAGCTCGCGACCGAAGCCGGCGCCGAACTCGTCGGCACCGACGGCTTCGACCAGTCGATCCAGCTCGTGCTGACCAAGCGCGCCGACGCGACGATCAACGACAGCCTCTCCTTCCTCGATTTCAAGAAGCATAAGCCGGATGCCCCGGTGAAGATCGTCGCCCAACAGGAAAATGCCGATTACTCCGGCGTCATCATCCGCAAGAACGAGCCGGAACTGCTCGCCGAAATCAACAAGGCGCTTGCCGACATCAAGGCCGACGGCACCTATCAGAAGATCGCCGACAAATATTTCGGCCAGGACGTTTCGAAGTAAGTTCCAGCTACGAAAAAGTCCCCTCCCCAAACCCCTTCCCACAAGGGGGAGGGACTAACTCGTGGCGTCCGCCCGTAGCAAACATCAGCCTTTCTGCGGATGAAACGATGAAGTGGAAAGCGTCGGGAGCGGCATCCAAGCCCCTCCCCCTTGTGGGGAGGTGTATTTCACTTCAACGCACAACCCAGAAAGAACGCCCTTGCCCCACTGGCTCCAATTGATGGTGGAATCGCTCCCCTCGCTCCTCTGGGCAGGGCTGATCTTCACCATCCCGCTGACCCTGCTGTCCTTCGCCTTCGGGCTTGCGCTCGGGCTCGCCACTGCGATCGGCCGTCTCTTCGGGCCGGCGCCGGTTTCCGCCATTGCGCGTTTCTACGTCTGGGTCATCCGCGGCACGCCGCTGCTCGTTCAGCTCTTCGTCATCTTCTACGGCCTGCCGAGCCTCGGCATTCTGCTCGATGCCTTTCCGGCCGCCCTCATCGGCTTCACGCTGAATATCGGCGCCTACAGTTCCGAGATCATCCGCGCCGTCATCTCCTCGGTGCCCAAAGGCCAGTGGGAAGCGGCCTATTCGATCGGCATGAGCTGGCGCCAGGCGATGAGCCGCACCATCCTGCCGCAAGCAGCCCGCGTCGCCGTGCCGCCGCTGTCGAACACCTTCATCTCGCTGGTCAAGGATACCTCGCTTGCCGCCGCCATCACCGTTCCGGAGCTCTTCCAGGCGGCGCAGCGCATCGTCGCCACCACCTATGAGCCGCTGATCCTCTATATCGAGGCAGCCCTTGTTTATCTCGTGCTGAGCTCCGTCCTCTCGACGCTGCAGGTGCGGCTGGAACGCCGCTTCGCGCGTTATGGCGGCATGCTGGAGGCAAATGCATGATCGAGCTTTCCAACATCGAAAAGCGCTTCGGCGACGCCGTCATCCTCAAGGACATCAGCATCCGCATCCCCGAGGGCAGCGTCACCGCACTGGTCGGTCCTTCCGGCGGCGGCAAGAGCACGCTGCTGCGCTGCATCAACCTGCTCGAAATCCCGACCGCCGGCTCCATCCGCCTCGGAGAGGAAAAACTGACCTTTGTATCAGGCAAGCGAACGAGCTGGCCGGCGATCCAGAAGATCCGCCGCCAGACCGGCATGGTCTTCCAGAACTTCCAGCTCTTCCCGCATCAGACCGCGATCGAAAACGTCATGGAAGGCCTGGTGACGGTGTTGAGATGGCAGAGAGAAAAGGCCCGCGAGCGCGCTATGGAATTGCTGACCAAGGTCGGCATGGCCCACAAGGCGGATGCCTGGCCTTCGACATTGTCGGGCGGACAGCAGCAGCGCGTCGCGATCGCCCGGGCGCTCGCGCCGTCGCCGCGCGTGCTTCTCTGCGACGAGCCGACATCCGCGCTCGATCCGGAGCTTTCAGCGGAAGTGGTGGATGTGCTCGGCAAGCTTGCCAGCGAGGGCACGACGATGGTTATGGCGACCCACGATCTCCGGCTCGCCTCGAAGATCGCCAATGACGTCGTCTTCCTGGAAGCCGGCAGCGTGGTGGAAACGGGCAGCGCCAAGGCGATCTTCACCGCGCCGGAGCGCGAACGCACCAAGCGCTTCATCTCGACGATCAACGCCGCTCACACCTATGATATCTGAAGCGCGCCGTAGCTGGATCATACGGCGCGCCGGAAGTCGGCGCTATCGCTCAAACCCGCCGCGCGGGTTTGAGCGGACGTGTCAGGCGGCTGTAACGACCGAGCGTGCGGCCTTTAGCGCATTGCCCCACCAGATGAGCTGGTCGAGCTGGTTCTTCGCAGCCTCGTTCAGATGCGCGTAGTCACTGAGGCTCTTGCCTTCCTTGAGGACACCGAGATATTCGCCAAGCGCGATATGCACGCCTGTCCTTACCGAAGCAGCACCCATTTCCACGAAGATCAGTCTCAGATGCTCGACCGAGCGTGCGCCGCCGACACCGCCATAACCGACGAAGGCGACCGGCTTTTGGATGAATTCGCCGAGATCGATTGCGTTCTTCAGAACGGCAGTCGGCGCGTGGTTATATTCGGCAGCGGTGAAGATATAGCCGTCGAATTCGCGCAGCTTCTTCTTCCAGCGTTCGGCGGTTTCGTTTTCGGCGTCGGTCGCGCGGGCCTCGCCAAAAAACGGCAACGAATAATCGCGCAGATCCAGCACCTCGACATCAAGTTCAGGCCGCTCCCCGGCAATGTCAGCAATCCATTTAGCCGGATGATCGGCAAAACGGCCGATGCGCGTGCTGCCGACGATGACGGCGATTTTCAACTGGCTCATGGGGTATCCTCCCTTTTTGAATGACGAGTTCGTCCGGACGATTCTATGGAACGGATTCCGCGCAGGGCAAGCCTGAGGACAACCGAACTGTTCGGAAACTCTGAGTTCCGATCGATCAATCGTACACAATTGAGTGATCGGCAACCAAAGACCATGCGCTGCCGGGAGTGGCCTTTCGACCTCCCCGGCACCGGATTATTTACCCGCCATAGACGACGAGCAGATCCTTGGCGTCGATCTGGTCGCCGGCGGCCACCAGCACCTCGGAAATCGTGCCGCCCTTCTCTGCATGCAGCGCCGTTTCCATCTTCATCGCCTCGATGGAGACAAGCACGTCGCCGGCACTGACGGTCTGGCCTGATGTGATGAAGACGCGCGAGATGACACCCGGCATCGGCGCGCCGACATGGGCGGCATTGCCGGGTTCGGCCTTGCGGCGGACGGCCGAGCCGGACGCACCGTGCGCACGGTCCGGCACCTTGATGCGGCGCGGCTGGCCATTGAGTTCGAAGAAGATGGTGACCATGCCCTGGCTGTCGGTGGCGCTCATTGCCTGATTGACGATGACAAGCGTCTTGCCGCGCTCGATATCGACAAAGAGCTCTTCGCCGTCCTGCAAACCATAGAAATAGGCAGGCGTCGGCAGCACCGAGACCGGGCCGTAGGTATCCGAGGCCAACGCGAAGTCGGTGAAGACCTTCGGATACATCAGGTAGGAGGCGAATTCGAAATCGCTGATCTCGCGCTCCAGCTTGGTCTCGATCGTCTTGCGTTCGGCGGCGAGATCCGCCTCCTTGAGCAGCGAGCCCGGACGGACCGTATAGGGCTTGTCGCCCTTCAGCGCCTTCTTCTGCAGCGCCTGCGGCCATCCCGACGGCGGCTGGCCGAGATCGCCCTTCAGCATCGAGACCACCGATTCCGGGAAGGAGACTTCCCGATCGGGGCTGACGACATCGGCGACCGTCAGGTCCTGGGAGACCATCATCAGCGCCATATCGCCGACGACCTTCGACGACGGCGTCACCTTGACGATGTCGCCGAACATCTGGTTGGCATCGGCATAGGCCTGCGCCACCTGGTGCCAGCGGCTCTCAAGGCCGAGAGAACGGGCCTGCTCCTTGAGATTGGTAAACTGGCCGCCGGGCATTTCATGCAGGTAGACTTCCGAGGCCGGACCCTTCAGATCGCTCTCGAAGGCGGCATACTGGTTGCGCGCCGCTTCCCAATAGAAGGAGATGCGGCGGATCCATTCGGGATCGAGGCCGGGATCGCGTTCTGTGCCGCGCAGCGCCTCGACGATCGAGCCGAGACAGGGCTGCGAGGTATTGCCGGAAAGCGCGTCCATCGCCGCATCGACGGCGTCGACGCCGGCATCCACCGCCGCAAGAACGGTGGCGGCAGAAATGCCCGACGTGTCATGCGTGTGGAAATGGATCGGCAGGCTGGTCGCCTCGCGCAGCGCCTTGAACAGCACCTTCGCCGCGGCAGGCTTCAGGAGGCCCGCCATATCCTTCAACGCGATGATATGGGCGCCGGCCTTTTCCAGCTGGACGGCGAGGTCGGTGTAATACTTCAGATCGTATTTCGGCCGCGCCGAGTTCAGGATATCGCCGGTATAGCAGATCGCCGCCTCGCAGAGCTTGTTCTCCTCGGCAATGGCATCCATCGACACGCGCATGTTCTCGACCCAGTTCAGGCAGTCGAAGACGCGGAAGAGGTCGATGCCGCCCTTGGCGGCCTGGCGGACGAAGTATTTGACGACATTGTCGGGATAATTGGTGTAGCCGACGCCGTTGGCGCCGCGCAAAAGCATCTGCAGCAAAAGGTTCGGCGCCCCCTCGCGGATCAGCGCCAGGCGTTCCCACGGGTCTTCGGTCAGGAAGCGCATGGAGACGTCGAAGGTCGCCCCGCCCCAGCATTCGAGCGACAGCAGGTTCGGCAGCGCGTGCGCATAAGTGCCGGCGATGCGGGCGATGTCGTATGTCCGCATCCGGGTCGCAAGCAGCGACTGGTGGCCGTCGCGCATCGTCGTATCGGTCAGGAGCACGCGCTTTTCATTGCGCATCCATTCGCCGAATTTCTTCGGGCCGAGCGTATCGAGCAGCTGCTTCGTGCCATCAGGAATACCCCCGCCATTGGTATAGGGCACAACAGGTTCGGCCGCATCCGCCGGAGGCCTCGGCCTGTCCTTGGCCTCGGGATGGCCATTGACGGTGACGTCGGCGAGATAGGTCAACAGCTTCGTCGCGCGGTCCTGGCGCTTCACCTGCTGGAATAGCTCCGGCGTCGTGTCGATGAAACGTGTCGTGTAGCTGTTATCCCGGAACTTCGGATGGCCGATGATCGCTTCGAGGAAGGTCAGGTTGGTCGCCACACCGCGGATACGGAATTCGCGCAGCGCGCGGTCCATGCGGGCGATCGCTTCGGAAGGATTGGGCGCCCACGCCGTCACCTTGACGAGAAGCGGGTCATAAAAGCGGGTGATGATGGCGCCGGAATAGGAAGTGCCGCCGTCGAGCCGGATGCCGAAGCCGGATGCCGAGCGGTAGGCGGTGATGCGGCCGTAATCCGGAATGAAATTATGCTCCGGATCCTCCGTGGTGATACGGCACTGCAGCGCATGGCCGTTAAGGCGGATATCCTCTTGGCTCGGAACGCCTGATTCCGGCGTGCCAATGGCAAAGCCGTCGAGAATGTGGATCTGCGCCTTGACGATATCGATGCCGGTGACGACTTCGGTCACCGTATGCTCGACCTGGATGCGCGGATTGACTTCGATGAAGTAGAATTTGCCGGTATCGGCATCCATCAGATATTCGACGGTGCCGGCGCCGATATAATTGGTCGCCGCCGCGATCTTCAGCGAATAGGCGGCAAGCTCCTGGCGCTGCGCCTCCGAGAGATAGGGCGCCGGCGCGCGCTCGACGACCTTCTGGTTGCGGCGCTGGATCGAGCAGTCGCGCTCAAAGAGATGCACGACATTGCCGTGCGTATCGCCGAGAACCTGGCTTTCGACATGGCGGGCGCGCTCGACGAGTTTTTCCAGATAGACCTCGTCCTTGCCGAAGGCGGCCATCGCCTCGCGCTTGGCCTCGGTCACCTCCTTGGCGAGATCCTTGGGATCGCGGATGGCGCGCATACCGCGGCCGCCGCCGCCCCAGGAGGCCTTGAGCATGACGGGATAACCGATCCCCTCGGCCATCTTCGCCACCTCGGCCATGTCCTCCGGCAACGGCCCGGTGGCCGGCACGACAGGCACGCCGACCGAGATCGCCAGATTGCGCGCGGCGACCTTGTTGCCGAGCTGGCGCATCGTATCGCCCTTCGGGCCGATGAAGATGATGCCGGCCTCGTTGCAGGCATCGACGAATTCGGGGCTTTCCGAAAGCAGGCCGTAACCCGGATGGATGGCATCGGCGCCGGAGAGCTTCGCGACGCGGATCACTTCCGCGATCGACAGATAGCTTTCGATCGGCCCCATATCCTTGGAAAGATGCGGACCGCGGCCGACCTGATAGCTCTCGTCCGCCTTGAAGCGGTGCAGCGCCAGTTTGTCCTCTTCCGCCCAGATCGCCACCGTCTTGATCCCCAGCTCGTTGGCGGCGCGGAAGACGCGGATGGCGATTTCGGAACGGTTGGCAACGAGTATCTTGGAAATGGGCAAAACGGTCTCCTCAAGACGGCCGGACACGGGCATGCTGCACCCGCGAAGGAAATTCTTAACTTCTTGTTACAGAAAGTTCAATTTCTCTTGCAGCGGCGAATGCAATTTCTCTTGTGAGACTAGCTTATCAAGCCGTGGCGGAAGGCCAAAGCCACGGCTTGCTGTCTGTTCTTCGCCTTCAGCTTGTCCTGCAGCCCGTTCATGTACCAGTCGACGGTGTGGTTGGAGATCTTAAGGAGCTTGCTGATCTCCATCGAAGTCATACCTTCGGCAAGATAATGCAGGATCTCCATCTCGCGCCGCGTCAGCGGCGTATCGGCCGGCAGCACGGTTTCCAGCGCTTTGGCCTCTCCCGTCATCTCCAGCAGCCGCCAGAAGGCCTTGCGCGCCACCGCCTCGAACAGCGCGATTTCCACCGGCGACAGCTCGACCGGCTTGCCGCCGAGGTTGAGGCTGCCCAGAATGCCGTTGCGCCCATGGATCGGGAAAATATAGCCATCCTCCAGCCCATGGCCGAAGGCGTCGACCATCATCTGCTCCATCCGGCGCTGGTGCGCATCCTTGTGGAAGGCGGCCATGCTGTCCCCCCACCGGAACGGTCGTTGCGCATGGGCGAGATAGCGCACCATGGGATCGATCAGGGCATATTTTTTCGCATCATAGATCCGCGGCCATTTTTCCGGCCAGCGGCCTGCCAGCGTCGCATCCGAAGGCTCAGGATTCTGCTTCGAATGCCGCAGCAGCTGATAATATTCGAATCCGCAACCCAGGATAACCTGCTCCAGTTCGGTGACGAAGGCTTCAGGATTTGAGCATTCTTCTAGAATTACAAGTAATTGAATTAACGAATGAATATTCACAAAATGCCCCTTGCCCGGACCTGATGCCTGCATCGACGCCGTTGGCGGCTTCCCAAATTGTCGCGAAGCGGTCTTCTTTTACGAATGCAGTCTCTAAAATTAATGGTTTGCTAAACATTTTTCAAAATGCAAGCGCAAATTGTTTTGTTTTAATAGCCGAGTAGCACTTTCAGCGCCATCGCTATCTCGTCGCATTCTGCGAGAGTAGGATAGCATGAATATCGTCACGTCGATTGAACCCTGAATACTCCGTTAATCGCCGGTTCAGGTAGCCTTTTGTAGCATCGCACCATCCCGTCCTTCGCAGATGCACAAGAGGTTCGACGTGTCGCTATTCAAGGTCTATGCAAGAGCTCTGCGCTATCTCGGCGCCTACAAGCTTCGCGTATCCCTGGTCGTTCTCGCAAACATTGTTCTGGCGACGATCACCATCGCGGAGCCGATCCTGTTCGGTCGCATCATCGATGCGATTTCGGGCAAGGGTGAGGTCAAGCCCATCCTCTTCATGTGGGCGACTTTCGCCGTCTTCAACACCATGGCCTTCGTCCTGGTGGCCCGCGAGGCCGACCGGCTGGCCCATGGGCGGCGGGCAACGCTGCTGACGGAAGCCTTCAGCCGCATCATTTCCATGCCGCTTGGCTGGCATCAGCAGCGCGGCACCTCCAACGCGCTGCATACGCTGCTACGCGCCTGCGAGACGCTGTTCGGCCTCTGGCTGGAATTCATGCGCAACCACCTCTCGACGGTCATCGCGCTTACCCTCCTGGTGCCGACCGCCATGTCGATGGACCTGCGCCTTTCGGCCGTGCTGATCGTGCTCGGTATCGCCTATTGGCTGATCGGCCGCGTCGTCATGAGCCGGACCAAGGACGGTCAGGCTTCGGTCGAGAACCATTATCACACCGTTTTCTCGCATGTCAGCGACTCGATCAGCAACGTTTCGGTCCTGCACAGCTACAACCGCATCGAGGCTGAAACCAAGGCGCTGAAATCCTTCGCCGACCGCCTGCTCGAAGCACAGTATCCCGTGCTCGACTGGTGGGCGATCGCCAGCGCGCTGAACCGCATGGCCTCGACCATCGCGATGATGGTGGTCCTGATCATCGGCACGCTGCTCGTTCAGTCCGGCCAGATCCGCGTCGGCGACGTCATCGCCTTCATCGGCTTCGCCAACCTGCTGATCGGCCGCCTCGATTTGATGCGCCAGTTCGCAACGCAGATTTTCGAAGCCCGCTCCAAGCTTGAGGACTTCTATGCACTGGAAGACTCGGTGCGTGAACGCGAAGAGCCGGCCGGCAACGGCGAGATCAAGGACGTCAAGGGTGCGATCGAGTTCCGCGACGTGTCCTTCGGCTTCGCCAACACCTCGCAGGGCCTGCACAATGTCTCCTTCTCGGTGAAGGCAGGCCAAACGGTTGCGATCGTCGGCCCGACCGGTGCCGGCAAGACGACGCTCGTCAACCTGCTGCAGCGTGTCTATGATCCCCAGGGCGGCCAGATCCTCGTCGACGGCACCGATATCACCAAGGTGACACGCAAGTCTCTGCGTCGCCACATTGCCACCGTCTTCCAGGATGCCGGCCTGCTGAACCGTTCGATCAGCGACAACATTCGCCTCGGCCGTGAAGGCGCCAGCGAAGAAGACATGCGCCGTGCGGCGGAAGCTGCCGCCGCCGCAGACTTCATCGAGACCCGCGAGGATCGCTACGAAACGCATGTCGGCGAACGCGGCAACAAGCTCTCCGGTGGCGAACGCCAGCGTATCGCCATTGCCCGCGCCATCCTCAAGGATGCGCCGATCCTGGTGCTCGACGAGGCAACCTCGGCGCTCGACGTCGAGACCGAAGCCCGAGTCAAGGCCGCGATCGACAATCTGCGCCAGAACCGCACCACCTTCATCATCGCTCACCGCCTGTCGACGGTCCGCGAAGCCGATATGGTGCTCTTCCTGGATGACGGCCGCGTCGCCGAGCAGGGCAGCTTCGATGAACTCAGCCACAGCAACGGCCGCTTCGCCGCCCTGCTGCGCGCCAGCGGCATCCTGACGGACGAAGAGGTCCGCAAGGCCCACACGACCGAAGCCGCCTGACCGGTTCGGGTTTCAAGC
>Ga0307515_10009144_pt1 | contig 19209 bp, 25 predicted proteins | sample 17_EM_MG_FD_194513 | JGI IMG/M metagenome (GOLD analysis project Ga0307515, IMG submission 194513) | Populus trichocarpa ectomycorrhiza microbial communities from riparian zone in the Pacific Northwest, United States - 17_EM | ecosystem: Host-associated > Plants > Roots > Unclassified | place...
GGCCTCCAAGTGCATCTCTGAGTTCACTCAATCTCGGTCTCCAAACTCGCTCGATCACGGCCTCCCAGTGCATCTCTGAGTTCACTCAATCTCGATCTCCAATTGCATCTCCAAACTCGCTCGATCACGGCCTCCAAGTGCATCTCTGAGATCACTCGATCGTCATTTTCAGGCGCACCTCGAATTGCTCTCAAGCACCGCCTGCAGCCAGTCAAGATATACCGTGTGTAGACGGGTAGCTATATAGATACATAGATACATAGATGAGAATACAAACTGAATACGTGAGTTTTAAAAATCGTTGAATGATTAGTAGTAGCTATGATTTCCAGGCGCCCCAGCAGCGTTCCCAAAGAAGAAGTTGTTTTCCCAGACTGCTCTACTGTGATTCGAGGTGCTCCCAGGTGGGCCCGGCACTACATCAGTCCAGTAAACTTGGACCCGTCGCCTGGGCGACGGGCAGCGTGTAATTCTCCGTCAGAGGGTACGAGGTTGCGTCAGAGCCGTCAGAGCCGTCCGGAACACCCGGGTGTTTCTGACGGAAACTAGAGTTGTTGCTGATGTATCATTAAGTCAGATATATTTAGATAGCTCCTTGTGGGGGATTCTCTCGCATCCGACAAATTGTCACCTGGTTTGATACCTCGCATGAACGGAGTGATGAACAAATGCAACACGATTGCCACTCTGACATTTCCAGAGGGTATCAGCATATTCGAGTTTATTGAATCTTTGACATACTATTGTTCGATATTTCAAGCGGATACGACCGCGAGTCTGGGCCTACGGACCTTTGGATCCCGCACATAGTGGATTGTCCATCAAAAGATATACCGAGCGAACAGCGTCACAGTCACTATACAGCAGCACCATATCCTTATACAGCTGTAGTTCAAAAGGCAAGGTGCGGGGAGAAGTGGTGCGGACAAGGCACTCAATTCGACAATATGTTGTTTCACGGAGATCGAGCACCACGAAACAATAGTTGGGTACATCAACAAGGATATTGCCCCTCCAAACTGTTACACACTTTTCTTTTGTGCGATAGACTCAATACAGGGGATGCCAACGCAAATGGGAGTGTAATGTGGGGGACAGTACATTACGACCTATTGTTCGTAGAGGATTTCAAGTATCTGTCGTCTGCAATGCAAATCAGAAGCGATTGAATGATAATGTGTTGAGATGCGCTGCAAAGTGTACAACGCATTGTAGAAGTTTCTTCATGTATTACACCCGTGCAACTTGTTCCAAGTGGCGAAGATAATCAATACCTTCTCAACGAGTACACATCATTGGGATCATACAACATGATATACTAGATCAATCGGATATGTTGATCTCAACAGGGATGCCTAGTATCCAGTTCCACCTTTGGCACCTTGTCAGAGCCAATCAGTCCCAGAGTCCATGTCAGAGTCGCCCTTGTCAGTCACATTTATCGCAGCCGGGACTGTCAGATCATGTCAGAGCGCAGTTGTCAGAGCCATGGTTATCAGAGCCGGGATGGTCTGAGACCTTGTCAGAGACCATGTCAGAGCTGCACATGTCAGAGCTACCTTAATCAGACCACAATTGTCAGAGACCATATCAGAGCCACACTTGTCACAGTAGCGCGGTGATGAATGCCAGGTAGTTGTTGCAGCACCAATCTCAAGAGAAAGATATCAATTATCTCAGGAAGGTCGCATACTGCTGATACACAGATCAAACCAAGTTCTCTTTGGTATATGCACATTGCCATTATTTGATGAACATGTGTCGAGTGTCCGCTACTCTCACACCCAATGTGCGTTCCGATGTAAACGGTGACCTTCAACCATGTTATAGAGTTGCCTTTTGAGATCGCTTCGCTGGAGTGGCGAGAGCTATTGCAGGAGTGGTAGAAGAGTCAAGCTTTGTGTATATATTTAGCTAAACAAATTTGACACCAAAAAAGTAGCATATATCTTGATTAATGACATGATTGCTTTGATATAAGATGTAATTGTGATGTATCGTTAATGAATGTGACCACCAACTTGTCGGCATCCGAATCGGTATTGAAAATTCTCTGCGTAAGTTGAGAATCTCACACACGAGATGCCATAATATCTTGCAAACGGTAGGAATATAACCGAACGTACCATACAATCCCGTAACTCACTGTAATAAACGGGCAATGTGCCGTGGCACGGCGCTCATATCATTCACTTATAGTAGTCCCATGGTAACGGCCATACAAAATTTTGGTTACAGTAACGCCAAAGCTTTTCCTGACAAAGATTGTGCTACCTAGCCGCCGGCAGTACAAGCCAGAAGATGTCCTGGCCATTAGACCACTGAATTGGGATGAGATGATAAACAACAATGATGATGATGAGAACAGCACGAATCCCAGACTGCCAAGCGTTGGAAGAACCCATCTTGGCGATGGCAATGACAATGATGACGGTGAGGGTGAGGAGGACACCCAGGGCGGTGAGAAGGGACTGGGAAAAGGATGGGAACGAAGGATGGGAAGATGGAAGGGAAGGCAACTGAGGACGGAAAAGGCAAAGGCAAAGGGATGAGAATGGGAAACGGTAGAGGGAAAGGAATTGTTAAACTAACCTCAGGGGAAGTTGATAGCTCTCGTGCTGTTCCTTTGCAGTTGCAGAAGGAAATATGTGAGGAATACTCGGACACGGGTAACTAGAGTGGGTATATTCAGAGCCGAAAGCATCGCCCGCGATGTCAATTACCTCCGATGACGATACTGACTCTACCGAGGAGTCGGATAGCAAATATGACTGAAAACATGATTTGGATGTAGATATGGGCATGGAGGATGTTGTGGACACACCGCACGGCATCGATTTGGACTGTGATGTGGACATGGAAAGGGACAGTGATGATGAAGATATGGAAGATGAAGAGGAGGAAGATGAGGAGGAGGTGAATGAGGATGAGGAGGAGGTTGAGGATGAGGATGATGGCAAAGAACTTCGGACTATTGACCAGGGAGCGATGGTAAATACATCAGATGACGATGTAGATTCCAGGGTAGACGATTAGTCAATTGTGCTACCTGAGCAAGGCCAGGAGATGCGCGAGCATACCCCACAGCCACAACCTCCGGCGCCTGCTCCATGGCCACAAACCCAGGAGCCTTGCCGACCACCACCAACACTGGAGACTCATCCCCTCAGTTGGCTGGGGGATTTGGGGCTTGTGACACCGCGAAACCTTGCTCAGCGGTGCCAACTCTGCAAGAAGCTGATGCAGCCGGAAACACCTCGGATGTGGATGTGGATCAGCAGCTACTCCCCAAATCGGCAGGTGGCGACAGTTTCCCTGATATCCCTCTCCCTGACATCCCTCTCCCTGATGTCCCTCTCCCTGAGGCGTTCCCAGATGACTCGGTAGGCAAGAAGTGAACCAGACCTCGTGTTGCAGAGATGGCGAAGGTTGTTGTGTTTGGGGTAGGGTTGGGTTCCTGTCATGTTCGCATCCTTTGTTCGATTCTGTTGATTCCAGGCATTGATTATTACATGTGTCGCGAGGTTTTCGGATCGTTCACGGTTCATTCTATATCTGGATTACGTATTGGTGGTATTTGATTCATTGTAGTTTGGGGCATCATGCATGCAGCGTTTTTGCAACTCCTGCCGTGTAAGAAACCTCCATCCATGTGATTATTTTGAGGCTCAATAAATCTCTCAAGTGAGTTGAATGTATCATGAGCTTACACACGAGGCTGCTCAGTCCCAGAACCAACGTTTGTCCCCGTCCACCGTGTATACTCCACTCCTCGCGTGTTGTCGACAATGCCAGAGAAAACCCCATTCTGTTGCCCCAAATTTTCATGCCAAAAGAAGTTCACCTCAGACAGCTGGCGACTTAGACATATCAAAATACACCATCCAGAACACCTTCAATATGCAGGCCAGGAGAATCTGACTATTTGCAGAGTGCCCCGACGCATTGGATCCACTCAGCTTCATGAATTCAACGCAAACAATGATCCAGGTGAAAAATTGGATGCGTTTCACTACCCAAACACGTTGAAAACATTGCAGACTCAGAGTCTCAACCACCGCCACCTTCTCTGTGGCAGACGAATACATACCCAGGCGCCGGCGCTCTGCTGAGCGATTACATTGCTGGGCCATGGGAGCGCGACACTCAGGGTTGCCTTAAGATGAACTTACAGAACAATCCCAACTACCCATTTGGAAAGCATGAAGAGTACGAATATATCCAGTATGGGATCAGGAAGATGGGCATGAAGACGTACTATGACAACATGCTGAAGAAAGGACACACAGCTCTGCGACTCCAAAGCTTCAGAAACGGGGATGGCGTCCAAAACCTCGTGGCGAGCATGCGGGATGATCAGGGTCTCGGGGAGTGCGAACCACACACTCCTGAGGATATAAGATGCGATGACAATCACCAACGCCCTATCACATACTGCAGTCCAAAGATCATCAAAAGCATGAGATGGTTGATGCGGTAGCCAGCCTATGCCCAGCATCTCATTTATGCCGCACAGCATTGGTTTAACAGCAATACGCCACTGGAGTGACTCTATACCGAAATGCACACTGCGGACTGGTTGGGGGAGACACAGGGAAGCAGAGATATTCATGGATAATACCGTGCCAATTGACGTTAAGTCAACACTCAGAGCGGTGGATACACTGGTTCCGGTGATTTTGATGTCTGACGGAACACATCTCTCGAATTCTGCTGGCAACAAAAAAGAGTGGCCTCTGTATATAACAATTGGCAATCTATCTTCGGAGATCCGCCAGATGCCCTCAACGCACCGGGTTGTAATGGTTGCTCTCCTGCAGATTCCGATCCACAACTGCAATATTCCTCAGAAACGGCCTGATGAGCCATGGCAACAAACTGAGAGGTGCTGAAAGAAGTACTCCGGCGGGTACTCCAGCCGCTTACCATTAAACAAAATCCCAACGCCCAGAGTGGGTACTACAACGTTCTCTGCGCAAATGGCAACTTCATCAGTGAAATGTAATTCGGTCTGGAAGCCATACGCAAACCTCCCAGACACTCCGGTTGCCCTCGCCAGTGCTTTTGAGTACTTCTTGATGCTCCCAGCCCCCCCTGGAACTTTGCAAAGTGCTCTCAGACTCTGCAGGAGCATTCTCACGTGCTCCTGAAAGCTCCTGCAGTGATGGAGGTGCATTCAGGATGCTACGAAATTTGACTATTAGCATAGTCAAATGTTGGAGATGCTGCAAGCTCTGTGCAGGTCTGTGGGAGACTTCGAGAGCAGCTAAGACCTCTGTACAATCTCTGTGGGAGACTTGGTGCCGTATTCGCACACCAGTGGTTCTTACAGTTCCATAACCACAATGCATTTCATTGATCATATTGGTCTGTTACAGTCACAAGATTCGCTGCATCATAATATGGCATGTATTATCTAAGTCTCTCTATATATATACTTATGGAGATACAGGGATAATGGAGATGGACTCAGTGACAGGAAGTATATATATTGAATACCCCGGGGTAGATAGACATCATCTCAACATACGAAATACACACTCTATCTTTCCCAGCTGTTGGGTGCATCCACTATTGCTGAGCTTTCGTAGATCCACGTGATAGGAGGGGTTCCTCATGGCTGGGTATCCCTTCATATCCTCTCACCCTCTTCCTACGCTCCTCAAACTAGAACCGCACTTTCTCACAAATTCCCTTCAGATACAATGCGAGGTGCAGCGGAGTGTTCATGATGGGCTGTCTGCCTTTTAGCTCCACAGTTTCACCACACCGTGATCGAGTGAACCTAGAGATGCACTGCGAGGCCGTAATCAAACCAGTTTGGAGATACACTTTTATGCTGTGATCGAGTGAGTTGGGAGATGCACTTTGAGGCGGTAATGGAGCATATTTGGAAAAACTCTTGGAGGCCATGATCAGGTGAACTTAGATATGAACTCCGAGATCGTGATCGAGCGAGTGTGTGGATGAACTTGGAGGCCATGATCGTGCAAACTTGGAGGCCGTAATCTAGCTAGTTTGGAGATACACTCGGAGGCCATGATTATGCAAGGTTGATGACCGTAACTGAGGGTGTTTGGAGACGCACTCCGAGGCTGTAATTGTGCAAGTTTGGAGATACACTTGGAGGCCGTGATCGAGCGAGTTTGGAAATGCACTTGGATGCCGTGACGGTGCAAACTTGGAGGCCGTGAGTGGGCGAGTTCAATGATACACTTGGAGGATGTGATCGAGCGTGTTTGGAGATGCACTTGGAGGCCATGATCGAGCGAGACTGGGGTAGTACTGGGAGGCGGAAAATCTGGAGGCGGTAGTTTGAAGGGAGGCGTGACGGAAGTTGAGACTCTATTCATTGGTTAACTCGTAATTGTGCGAATGTAGAGAATTGAGTACAATATCATTCGCTGAGAGACGAAAGACTGGCTGGGAGCGGGAGACAGTTCATCTTCGGATGCAGTACCCAGTATATGTTGTACTAGGTGTATGCTGGACTCAGTTTATGCTGTACTAGGTGTATGCTGTACTCTGTGTATGCTGTACTCGGTGTATGCTGTACTCGGTGTATGCTGTACTCGGTGTATGCTGTACTCGGTGTATGCTGTACTCGGTGTATGCTGTTATCGGTGTATGCTGTACTCGGTGTATGCTGTACTCGGTGTATGCTGTACTCGCTGTATGCTGTACTCGGTGTATGCTGTACTCGGTGTATGCTGTACTTGGTGTATGCTGGACTCGGTGTATGCTATACTTGGTGTATGCTGGACTCAGAGTATGCTGTACTCCGTGTATGCTATACTCGGTATTAACTCTTGATCATGGCAAGGAGAGATTGAGAGTGATGACTTAACTTCATGTTCTTAGGTGATGGTAGAGTTGAGGACAAGAAAGAGAGAGATGAGAGGGTATGGGGGAAATCGTCACGAGAAACTGGGACTTAAAAGAATTCTGGGTGCTAGTCAAATAACCATCCCCAATACAGCAAGTACGAGTCCTGAACCGGCGTGTAATTACCCTGATACGACATCTTCTAAACCCAATCAGTCAAGTCATATCCCAGATTTCCCATATCCTCTCTTATCCTCCACATCATTCTCGTCTTCATCCCCCATCTCTCTCTTTCTAGTCCACAACTCTACCATCATCGCAGCACACAAAGTTAAGTCATTACTCTCTATCTCTCCATGTCATGATTATGAGTTGACACCGACTACAACATACACCGAGTACAGCATCCACTGAGTACAGCCTCCATTGAGTACAGCATCCACCCAAGATTGTTTTTCTTCCCTTCATTTTCATGATAACAAGTTGACACCTGAATGTAGCTTCACCTTTCGGCATGCCTCTTTACACGATCGACTGCCATCAGCCAGCTCTCCATGAGAGCTCAAAGGTAAAGTTGCCATGTCACATTCCCATGGTTGCGAGTTGACACACTGATGAAAAGAGTCTCAGCACCATGTGCGCTGTCCATCGACTGCCTCTCAGTACTCAATCAAACTCAGTCGATTATGGCCTGCAAGTTCGCACGAGCATGGCCTCCAAGTGCATCTACACACTCGCTCGGTGATAATCTCGGAGTGCATCTCTAAGTTCACTCAATCATGGCCTCCAAATGTATCTCCAAATACACTCGATTACATCCTCCAGGTGCATGTCCCAATTCGCTTGATTACGGTCTCGACACTCGCTCCCTCAAGGCCTCCAAGTATATCTCCAAACTCGGGCGATTAAGGCCTCCGAGTTCGCATGATCATGGGCTGCAAGTGCATCCCTGATTTCACTCGATCTCGGCCTCCAAGTGTATCTCCAAATATGCTCGATTACCGCCTCCAAGTGCATCTCCAAACTCGCTCATTCACGGCCTCCAAGTGTATCCCCAAACTCGCTCGGTTACGGTCTCCAAACTCACTTGATCACGGCCTCCAAGTGTATCTCCAGATACACTCGATTACCCCCTCCAAGTGCATGTACACACTCGCTCGATCACGGTCTGGGAGTGTATCTCTGAGTGCACTCAATCCTTATTTTCAGGCGCACCTCGAATTGCTCTCAAGCACCGCCTGCAGCCAGTGGAGATATAGCGTGTGTAGATGGGTGGCTATATAGATACATAGATTCATCGATGAGAATACAAACTGAATACATGTGTTTTAACAATCGTTGAACGATAAGTAGTAGCTATGATTTCCAGGCGCTCCAGCAGCATTGCCAAAGAAGATGTTTTTCCCAGACTGCTCTACAGTGATTCGAGGTGCTCCCAGACTTGTCGCCAGCGCGCCCAGGTGCTCCCAGTCTTGTCGTCAGCACTCCCAGGCTGGTTGCCGGCGCTCCTAGTTACTCTGCAGGCCGGCAGGAATGCCCTCCAAGGGTCTCATACTCTTCTGCAATTGACGCATCTAAGTTTACACTCCACATCCTCTTGACTCTCCTGGAGGCTTCGAGTGACTAAAATACATTTTGCTGATGTTCAGGCATTGCAAACCGGTTTTAGCAGCATGGCTTGCAGAGTACCCTGAGTATAGCAACCTACATCATCTCGAGCGGCATGTCTGTTTTTGTTGCATGTGTCCAAAGAAAGAACTTCGAGATTATGTCCCTCCTGACAAGCAACACCCCTGGCGGAATCACAACCTATATAGAACGCTCAGTGAGGCTGACACCACGGCAGCCAACGCTGAACTCTCATCGCGCCATGTTGACAGAGGACTGAACGTGGTTCGACATAGTCCCTGTATCGTGAGCGACCTCCCGAACCCTGATCTCCTCCATACAATGCAGATCGGCATACTTGATCACCTCCAACAGTTGATTTTCCACTTCATGAACAAGCACGAACGGCTCGACAAGTACAATGCAATCTGGTTATCCGTGCCCTCTTACCACCACCTCACACCAACAAATGAGTCATATGAGGAAGTCTCTCAATGGAATGGGAAGGAGATGATGGAAATGAGCCAGTACCTGTGTGGAGTTGTGACCCAGTCTCCACAAGGCGGAAGCCCCGCTCAGCGTCCAGTATTCAATCACACAATCGAGTGCACATGGGCATTGTTAGAATGTGATTTGTATCCTCGATATCAATCTCACGATGATGCAACATTGAGCTACATGGAGTACAACTTGCATCATTTTCACACCTTCAAACATGATTCCTTACTCGGGCAAGACGGCAGAAAGGCCAAGGCCCAAGCCAATGCCCTGAGAACGGAACTTGTGATGATGTGAAAGGTAGAGGAGGAAAAAAAGACCAAGAAGCGGCGCGAAATGCACGCCTGGTTGGTTCATATCAGCCACGAGATGGATGTTTCCAAGGATTTCAGTACTGACTTCCACTGTCCGAAGATCGACTTGATGTCTCATTGGGTCGAACAGATTCGTGAATACAGAACTTTGCAACAGTATTCTGCCGAGAGACATGAACAAGCACTTGAAACGAACCGCAAGGATGGTTGGAACGCCTCCAATCACACTCTCAACTACCTGCCGCAAGGAATCACCTTTTAGCGTGACATTCTCTGCTTCATCATCTGAGAGCTCAATCTCCAATCCCTTGCTCAGCGTCGGGAGAATAGTGCTTCAGCCTGCAAAGTCCCCTCTTCTGGTGCTGCTGTGGCTGCACCCCTGAGCTCCCAGTCATATGCGAAGCCAGAATTCATGGGACCCCACAACCGTCGTGATGCAAAGCATCCCAACGCTATGATCAAAGACTTCAGAGCATTACTTGACAATACACCAGATGCACTGCACCGCATGGTAATAGACAGCGGCATGCAGGGGTTTATTAAGCATAAGAGTCGTAACAAGGCATATGTATTGGATGAACAACTGCACGCAATGGAGCTTTGTATTTACCCTGGTATCAAAGCTCAAGCTGAGGGTTTAGAAGGTGAACACATATGTCAGATGTGTCGATGCACAGGGAGCCAGAGCTCAAGCGGAGGGGATCGACCGAACGACTGGGTGTGGGTAACACAATGCGCGGGGAGGTGTTTTAGCACACGGAATGGGCGTCTCCCCTGGCAACTGCAACGACTATTCAAAATCGAGCTCCTAAACAAGGATGGCGCTTTTGTTGAGTACTGGTCATCCCTGGCGCTGACCTGAATACCTGAAAACTCGGGTAACTTGGATCCCGTCTCGAGAGTTGTACAAGTGAGAGAAGCACGGGCTGCTGTTGCTATGCAGGATTTCAGTGTGGGAAACATCGTCAACTGTGAGCACATGATTCCAGAGATAGTTCCTAGTAGTACGACAGGAGACGGAAGCAATGAGCGATGCATTGTCAATAGCCACATAGATCTGGCGAATTGGATTGATGTGAATAATTGGTAAAAAGAGAATTTCATTTTGTGCGCAGGTAGAAGGAACGCGAGGAGAGCATTTCGCAGGGTCACCAATTGCATTGCAATCCCGATGCATGCATGTACCCAATGAACCCCTTCCGATGTATGGTCACAGTTGCCAAACAACGCCAGAGTGTTCGTCTGGAATCGGAGACGGACAGAGCGACAAGAAAAGGCGCAACTGTGATCGGAGGAGGATATGCAACGCGACATGTGGTACTGATGCCGGGCGCGGAGAATTCCGCCACAGGGGTGTCTCTCATGTCTCTTATGGAGCGCATCCACTCTGCCGCAGCGGTTCTGCCCGGACAGAAATGTTATTTGCTGATGACCCTGGTATCTTCATTGTCCGCCGATGTATTTACCAACTCTCCCTAGCCAATCATCCAATGTTCTTTGCCATCATCCTCATCGTCCTCCTCCTCCTCCTCCTCCTCCTTCTCCTCCTCCTCCTCCTCCTCCTCCTCCTCCTTAACATCTTCGTACTATTCATCTTCCTCCTCTTCATCATCACAGTCCCTTTCCATACTCAAATCGCCATCTAAATCAACACTGTACGGTGCGTCCAGATCATCCTCCATGCGAATATCCACATCTGAATTGTGTCAACGTATTTACCATCTCTCCCTGGCCAATCATCCGAGGTTCTTTGCCATCATCCTCATCCTCCTCCCCCTCCTCCTCCTCTTCCTCCTCCTCCTCCTCATCTTCCTCCTCTTCATCTTCCTTCTCTTCATCATCACCATCCTTTTCCATATGCGCATCATCATCTTTATCGACACCGTACGGTGCGTCCAAATCATCCACCATGCGCATAGCCACATCAAAATGATGCTCTGAGTCATATTAGCCATTCGACTCCTCGGAAGAGTCTGTATCATCATCTGAGGAAATTGACACAGTGTGCGATGCTGCTGGCTTTAACTATGCTCGCTCTAGTTAGTACTCGGTATCCCATTCCCCTTGCTCCCTGCAGCCCATCCACCACTCGGGGAACTATCTACCCCTGGGATTGGTTTAACAATCCCGTTCCCTTCCCCGTTCCAGTTTCCTTTCTCTTTCCCCTTTCCTTCCTCTGTTGCCTTCCACATCCCCTTCCTGTCCTCAGTCACCTTTCGTTTCCCCCTCCCATCCATTATTTGCTTCTTTTTCCCGGTTTCTTTCCTCATGGCCCTGGGCGTCCTCCTCACCTTCACTCTCGTCATTTGAATTGGCATCACAAAGATGGCTCCTTCCACTGCTTGGCTCTCTGGGATCCGCCCATTACTCATCATCATCCTCCTGGTCGATTATCTCATCACAATTCAGTGGTCTAACTGCCAGGATGTTACCTGGCTGCCACTACTGGCAGCTTGGCCGGTCAATCTTTACCCTGGGATCATCGCTACCACACAAAGAGAAATGCTCACCTGTGCATTGGACCTTCCCCAAGCTGGTTCTCAGCAGATTTGAGTGATCGACTTAATCCCCGAAGGCACGGGGGTCTTCCCACCTCCAATTTTTCATTTGGTCATAGGTTTTGTCAAACATTGGCCCCATATATGAGTGGAAGGCTGACCCACCACTCCCGAGAAGGCGAACACCTGCTCCCGCGGTGTGGCCACATCAGCTGTAATTGTGTAAAGTGGTGAGTCGTAACCGGATCAAGAAAGATTACATCCTACAAGAGGTCCCATGCCCTCTCTTGCTTGACCCCACCAACATTGTATATCCATATGAGTCCACAGATGTGTTCCAAGATCAATCCGTTCAAACGGTCTCAATCCAACGATAGGTGTCCTCTTGAAACTAATGTCAGCATCTTTGCCCTAGCCTTCCCCGTTCCTTTGTGGCTGCCCCTTGGTGGCATCGCTGTGGATGAAAATGAATCTGCATCACAGGGGTAGCATTATAATACAGCTTTATGTAGCGGAAGGAAGCCCAGAAGAAATGTACAAGATTGTGTAGGTTATCGGGTGTGTTCTGAAACGAGAGGCGTTGTTTTGTGCAAGTCACGTGATGTCGACATTATTCAAGATCCTGGTGGTGTGTTTAATATGGGAGGAAAAGAGAAAGGAGGTGTAGGTGGGAAGAAAGGATATATATACTTGAGTTCCAGCGATTTCTTGGTTCAACTTGTGAGATATAATGATTTTGATTCATATCCTGCATTGTGAATGTTAACGAACACAAAACAGCCCATCCTTTATCTAGCGCAACCACCAGGCAGCTCATGAATAAGAAGCCTCGAGACGTGATTTACAACTCACTATGAGGAAAGTCTACGACAGCATGCGTGGCATTGGCGTCATACACCACTTTTACCGCTCAGGCCTCTTGGATCTCGGAGCAAACTGAGTTGTTCTCAGTTAGTCCAAACTGTGCAACCAACCAACACCGCTACCAACACGCCTAGTGGTTGAAAAAGCACATGCACCTGATGTCATAGGATAGAGAATCTGTTGTTGTTCGCTTTGCAATGCTGTTAGCTCTGCCAAAGGGGTAGTTCAACCGGGAAGCAGAAGATATACACAATTGATGTTTCGAAGTATTGTGCCAAGAATGAGTGAAATACTACCATAATGGCGCCAAGAATGAATAAACACCCTTCAAGCGGTGCAAATAGACCTTCAGACATTGCTGTAACAGTGAATATCAATGCTGAGTTCAATCTGAATTTAATCTGATGCCAATGAACCCCATGATGGAATGCTTTCCAAGATATCTCTTCCCCGAGTATCATCAGGTGCAATAGTGCTTTAGAGTCTAGTGCGGTCTCCACTGTGCCACCCTTGTTTCTGAATGTCTCCCTGGTCACTCACATAGGAGTCTACCTCACCTGCCATAGCATATGCATGCAGAGGGAATTATTCCGACATTCTTAATGTTGAACATCTCTATTGGACTATTCCTTCCTATGGCCCTCACCCTGACACGACTCTGGTCACAAACCATGAGCGGAAACAACACAAGGTTAGGGCTTTGGACAATTCTCAGCTTCCCTCTGCTCAGAGATGCCTTTCGGTGCCAGCTGGCGAGAGTAATTCTTCTCCAGGAGGGTGTTCTGTAGCCTCAACAGTCCATGGTCAGAACTCCACCCCCTCATCTTCACTGTATAATTCCCATGTTGCAGATATCACTCGACGTGTGACGTCCACCCCGTCAGCTACGCAGCAATGGTCAATAAATACTCCAACCAGTATGCCTGGTACAAGCTGTGGTAGCATACCAGCACCCGGAGGAACCTCCCAGACAGACTCAACATGTTGTGTTGTATCCAGTCCCACTTGGAGCATTGTTAGCACTCCCACTTCTCTCAGCGGTCGTGAAAGCCTGCCTACCCGTCAGGCAAAACATATTCTGTCATGTGTAATCTACCACAGGTTATATGGCCTACCGTAACCTCCCGTAACACCAATAACACCGCATAATGAATAACACCCCAGAGCTGTTTTCAGTAATGCACGATAATACACCTGCAATTTACTGATAGCATAACTGAATTATTACTTCAATCCAACTGTAGGGCATGTACTATATACTGCAATTTATGGATAATACTATATATTCAAGAGTTACTTATTTATTTACTACTCTGACAAGTGTACACTCTGACTCTCATGACTCCAACAAGCTCACTCCCACAACTCTGACATGCTCACTCTAACAACTCTGACATACTCGCTCCCACTCCAACTCTGACATGCTCACTCTCACCTCTCTGACAATGTGGCTTCGCTGGGAACAAGGTGGTAGTGGTGGATCTGGCTTCGCTAGTAGCAGTGGATCTGGCTTCGCTGGGAGCAAGCTGTCAGTGGTGGATCTAGCTTCGCTAGTAGCAGTGGAATGCTCACTCTCACCTCTCTGATGATCTGCCTTCGCTGGGAGCAAGCTGTTAGTGGTGGATCTGGTTTCGCTGGTAGCAGTGGATCTGGCTTCGCTGGGAGCAAGCTGGTAGCGGTGGAATGCTCACTCTCACCTCCGAGAATCTGGCTTCGCTGGGAGCGAGCTGGTAGCGGTGGAATGGTCACTCTCACCTCTCTGACAATCTGGCTTCGCTGGGAGCAAGCTGTTAGCGGTGGATCTGGCTTCTCTGGTTGCAGTGGATCTGGCTGCACTGGTAGCAGTGGATCAGGCTTCGCTGGGAGCAATCTGGTAGCGGTGGAATGCTCACTCTGACCTCTGACAATCTGGCATTGCTGGTAGCGGTCGAATACTCACTCTCAGCTCTCTGACGATCTGGCTAGGCTGTGAGCAAGCTGTTAGCGGTGGATCTGGCTTCGCTGGTAGCAGTGGATCTGGCTTGGCTGGGGGCAAGCTGGTAGCGGTGGAATGCTCACTCTCTCCTCTGACAATCTGGCTTCGCTGGGGGCAAGCTGTTAGTGGGGGATCTGGCTTCGCTCGTAGCAGCGGATCTGGCTTCGCTGGTAGAGGTGAAAGTAGCTTCGCTGGGAGCAAGCTGGTAGTGGTGGATTGGGTATTGCTGGTAGGGGAGTATTACATGATTTCGTGCGAAAACAATCAAAGTGTAAAATACCCGATGCTGGTGATTATAATGGCGGTGATGGTGATGGTGGTGATGGTGATGGTGGTGATGGTGATGGTGGTGGAGATGACGATTGAAAAAAGGGGTTGATCGAATGCATGCAGTATGAGAAATTTGTATCATTCTGTAATTTGATATTACATATGGTAACACCTGCATCACATTCTCATAACTCCACCCTAATGGCCAAAGCACAGGGTTGGCTGTCATAATCAATACGAAGCAACCATAACACAGTGGGAACAGGGATAATATATCTCGGTTACGGTTGCACCAAAGGTTTTCCTGACGCCCCCATCCCTAATCCAGAAGCCTGCGTGATCATCACAAATCCACTGCAAACGAGAGCTACAGAAAGGAATCAGAGACAGAGGTAGTGGCAATTGCAATGGCAGGCGGTGTCTACACCTGCATCAGTGGTCTCCGGCAGTCGCAGCATCCATCGATTTGGTCACTCAGACATGACGGATCTTCTATTTGCAATGGGTAGACTCATGGAACTCTGCATGTGGAACAGGCGGCCATTTATGAGTGCAAGCGACTTGGAGATTGTAAGTTATGCAACGCGACGCGTTGCGAAAGCATTAGCTTAAGCCCCACACTCACAGATAATTCAGAACTACTGGAGCACCGCTATGCCGCAAAACAACATTAGGTCCATAGCATTTGAGGCTTGCACAAAGGAAATCTTGAAAGAGGTATGCTGTAGCAACAGCCCATGTTGGACATTACACACTCAAACCGGTACCAGGTTCAAGCTCAAGTCAACATAGTTAATTCCCAATTCATTCAATCAGCAAGGGACAACATAGCAGAGCTTTATGATCTCCACTGCGTTCAATCTGATGCAGAGCATTTGGAATTCATTGATTCCCTTCTGGCAAACAATAAGAATCTTTTTCAGGCAGTAGAGATTGTGGAAGGTGGTGTACACGGTCCAATCCCAACACAGAGAGTGTCAAAAGCTGCTAACGAATGGCCAGCATCCACTGTGCTTCCTGGCGGAAGCAATCCTGGGGTTCAACTACATCAAATTATATCATCGGGCGAATAACCATGGTAAGTATGCTGAAGAATTTTATAAATCCAAGATTGACCACAAGGACGGTCACATACCCTTGCCACTCATCTTGTTTACCTGCACGGCATTGCGCCATGCTCTCCTTGAGTGGCAAGAGAACAATGGTGTTCATTTGAAAGATTCCGAGTGAAAGCTGAAAGCGGACTGACCTGATTGCTTGAACTACTTCAATGGCAAGATCGACAGTGGTAAGATTGCATCCTGCTGCGCTGCAACAGGTCGCAAGTTGGCAACATTACCTGGCATTGCAGACACAGATACATTCTTGATGAATACCTGGAACTCACAACCGGAGAGCTATCAACAGAGAGTGTACAAAATCACTCTTGCTACTGTCAAGCGTCAGATCCACCAGGTGGAAAACCCAATCCCTGCTGAGGTCATCAGCATGGAAGCAGCGTGTGTTGACAATTCTGGTCTTCTTGACTATTTTACCCTGCAGTGGCGCTTAACGAGCCTGACAGTGGAAGCACTTACCTAAATATCCTGATAGACAACCATTATACGGATAATGAACTGCATTTCGGGATGCCAGGGGGCAGCGATGATTATGAAGCTGATGGTGATGGAAGAGAGGAGGCTGATCCCATCCACACAGTCAGCCGGCAACGATGGCCTGCAACTGAACTCGAGCGGTTTTTCCAGGAAACCAGTGATGTCGAGAGGTATGTGGGTGACCATGGCGACAATTCGGATGCAGATGAGGAGGAAGAAACATCGGAATCCTATGATGGATCAACGCAGAATTCATAGAACTGAGGGCATAGTACTAGAGACTGAGGGCTTAGTACTAGAGAGTGTGAAGATTAGACAGTATATTTCAGACCTATAAAATACGATAATGGCAATGCAAATGGAATGGCAAGCAATGTATCTGCAGTGAAGACTGTGTTGTACTATGTGACAACACCTCAAAGTTAAACCTATATATGGGGAGAGTGCGGCATCAGATGAATAGCAATAACAGAGAGGTAAAATGTGGTACTCGGCCAGAGAAAGGCATAAACAGTGTTAGGTGTTGGGTAAACTGCTACAGCATAACTGGAGCCCCTGCGAAGAGTGCAACACAGGTGTCGTTCTAATGGTGTGTATACGTCGCCCCATTCTGCACCCAAAGTAATGAAAGCGCGATTCCAGGGCAGTGAGCATTCACAGGGTAATATACAATCTGACACGTCGCACGAATAAGAGGCATGGTATAGTAGCCCCCACAGGGTATGTAAGCAATGCGACGCATCACCTGCATGATGGATCACGTGTCATCCTCCGGCAGAGAGTACGAGGTTCCTCCAGAGCCATCAGAGCCATCAGGAACACCCTGGTGGGTCTAATAGAAACTCGGTTCGCTGCTGATGTGATAAAGGAGAAAGTACATGAAGAAGATAGAATGGCAGTCAAAACATAATTTCTGATATTCTATGCCAAATTGAATCCGTGCATATTCCGGAAATGCCAGTTGCAAAATGAGGGTCAATGAAGGGTGAATGATTTCTGGTCCAGTAAGTCCAGTAAGTCCGGTAATTAAAAAGTGACTTAGTCGCTGTTTTATATAATCGAAGTATTGGCCACCTTGATAGGCAAAAGAGAAATCTACACACTCCCTGCCCCATCTTGACAATGACCATCAACAGAGTGTCAACGATTTTTGGTCTTGTAAGTCAGGAAATTGATCAGAGACGTGGTCGATTTAATGCGTACTGAAAGTATGGGCAGCCTTGAAGGGCAAAAATGATACCTACGACATTGCAACTGTCTCCTAAACCTGAGCATCAATGGAGCATCAATGATTTTTGGTTATCCATCTTGGGTAATCTATCTGGCGCTTGATCTCAGACATCTGTAGACCAGGAGTTGGCAGCCTTGATGGGCAGATAAGCAAGAGATGTTCCCGTGACAGCCTCTTGGACATTCCCAACGTAATACATTTTCAAAGCTGCAATTCAGTGTTCACGAGCGTTTTAGGCTATAAGACCAGTCAAAACTTTGGATATAGACAGTCATGGCAATATCGCGCTGTGATTAACCATGATGCAAGGCCAGAAATTGGTGACACTGCGCCGACGCTCAGTTTCAAGATCGGGCAGGGAGCCTGTTGTTTTCTCTTTGGTCTATAAAGGCGGCCAATACTGTGAATATGTATTACAACAACCAAATCACTCATTTTTTACCTGATTTACAAGACCTAAAATAGTTGACGCTCTGTTGACGCTCATTTCTAGGAGATAGTAGCGATGTCGTAGCTAGCGTGTTTGTGCTTTAAGGTGGCCAATACTTTCAGTATGCATTACAACCACCACGGCTCTGATCAATTACCTGACTTACAAGACCAAAAATCGATGACACTCCGTTGACTCTCATTTTCAGGATGGGGAAGGGAGCGTATCTCTCTTGTTGTTGATTATAATGATGGCAAATACATCAAAAAGGGACAATAACATACCAATGTCAAAAGTTTGCAATTAGCAGTAGGATATTTGAATGCAGCCATAAATAGAAAAACCTGAAAACCGGAACTGGAGATTGGAACCAATGTGTCTAGCAAAACCCGGCAAAACCCAAGGGCTGACAGGTATTGGTCAGGGTTTGGCCCATCAAGAAGCAGTGGGTTGGGTTTTTGGACAGTTCTGGACCCAAACCAAACGTTTTTGTGGTCGAAACCCGGGCTCATTGCTAACACCAGACAGCATACATAGGAGAGAAAGTTCACCAGGCAGGGAGGTGCAATCAAGTGCATAGAGGAGTATACTTCATCACTTACATGGAAGCATGAAATAAATTACAACTGGCAGTATACTTTCAGGTTCATCATATACAGCACAATGTATAGTATCCAGTGATTGTTAGCAACGGGTCCAGGTCTGGACCGCAAAAACGGGTCGGTTCGGTTCCAGACCCGTCCAAAAACCTGACCCGCTAACTCTTGGTGGGCCAAACCCGGACCCGTACCTGTCAACCCGCGGGTTTCGCCAGGTTTGGCTAGACCCGTCGGTTCCAATCTCCGGTTCTGCGTTTCCGGTTTCACATTTATGGTTGCCTTCAGATATGCTACTGTTAATCGTAAAATATTAATGTTGGTACGTCACTGTTCATTTTCAACGTATTAGCCGCCTTCATGTGCAAAACAAGCATGCTCACGTGCCCAACCACATCCTGAAACTGAGCGTCAACAGAGCATCAACAGAGCGTCAACAGAGCGTCAACAGAGCGTCAACAGAGCGTCAACAGAGCGTCAACAGAGCGTCAACAGAGCGTCAACA
>Ga0307515_10009145_pt1 | contig 19209 bp, 8 predicted proteins | sample 17_EM_MG_FD_194513 | JGI IMG/M metagenome (GOLD analysis project Ga0307515, IMG submission 194513) | Populus trichocarpa ectomycorrhiza microbial communities from riparian zone in the Pacific Northwest, United States - 17_EM | ecosystem: Host-associated > Plants > Roots > Unclassified | place...
AACTAACGATATAATTATTTTAGGAGACAACTAGTTCTTAGCTTTTAAAAAAGACGAGCTAGTAAAGGTAAATCTTATAGCAGAGCTAAAGGAAAAGCTTAATTTAATAACACTATTACTTTTTAATAAATGCATCCTCTCCCTAAATAAGGATTCTATTACTTTACGCTAGAAGGGTTAAGGTAAGAAGATTAATATTATTAATATTAATTCTCTAAAGTAAGGATATATGGAGTAATACGCTCGCGGAGCTTATATTGCTTCTATCTATTAACCCAAGGCTTTATTTAATCTCTCTATTACCGCTTAACACTAGGAACTAACTAAGGATAACGTTCTTACCCTAAATAAGCATCTTTTTTAGCAAATAAACCATCTTAATTGGGGACTACTTTATATGCCTATTAATCTTTCTACCGCTAAGCCCTTTATATTTATTAATAGATTATTTATAAATAATAAAGATTTTAGCTCCTAGCTAGGATATAAGATTATTATCACGAATAAATCTACTAGAGAGAATAACTTTATAATCTATGGTAATCTTATTTATTAGAGCTTAACTAAGAGCAAGCGCGTTACTTGGAGCGTTCTAGCGTTAAAGATATATAGAATAGTTGGCGGAGTTAATATAGTAATTATAATTGGAACTACCCTAAAGATAATTATAGATTAACTTAAACTTTATATTATCCCTACAATCGTATACACCGACTTATATTCCCTTTATAAGTGTTTAGTTAAGCTTAGTACCATAAAGGAGAAGCGCCTTATAATTAATATTATAGCACTTTAGCAATCCTACGAGCGTTAAGAACTCTTTAAGATTTAATAGATTAATGGCTAAGATAACCTAGTAGATATAATAACAAAGGCGAACCCAAATAAGGCACTAAAGACGTTTATTAATATAAATACTCTACGTATATAAGTTAAAGGTTAGGTTAAAAGGGAGTCCTTAGAAATTTCTTAGTTACATAAGGTCTTAAGATGTCTAGGAATTTTAACCGCTAGTCGAAGTTGTCTAATTAGCCAGATTCTGCAGACCCTAACTTAACCTAGCTAATTAGGATTTTCCATCCCTGGGATGGAAAATCGCTATTGGCTCGCTTATAACTAGCGCCTTAGCGGCCCTAACACGACGTCTACCTACGACCCCTTAGTAAGAGAGCACTATGTGCTAAGAGGCAAGCTTTAGGACAGCGAGACTTATATTACAATGGCAATAGTAAGTAAGGAAGATTGGTATTTGTTACGCTAGTTAAGTAGTATATATATATAGGTGGCAACTATAAAAGAAGAGTTGCTAGTGTCGGGAATGAGGCAAGCGGTTGTTACGTGACGCCGCGGCACTAGCGTAGTGAGGAGTCTTAGGCTCTTCGCCCTCCCTCATTCTAATGAAGAAGCTTATTAACCAATATCACTGTAACCTACTCGAGTAGTCGTTATTGGTGAATTACCCTATGTGACCAACAATAAGTATAGTAAGAAACTATAGAGCCTAGAAAGTAAAAAGTTAGTAAATTATATAGCATAGGACTATAAGATAGAGTTAGAACTAGAAATAAGTTTAAGGTTCTTTCTAACCTATAAGCTTACTTAAAAGGAGTTAAGAGTATTTAAAGAGTTTATCTAGAAGAACTTATAAAAGGGATATATTAAACTATTATAGTTATTAATAAGATATCTAGTACTATTTATACTAAAAAAGAATGGAAAACTTAGGTTATGTATTAACTATAAGTAGTTAAATAGCATTACGCGAAAGGATAGGTATCCTTTACCCTTAATTAGCGAAATCTAAAATTAGATAGGTAACGTATAAATCTTTACAAAGATAGATCTAAGATAGGTATACTATTAGATTAGAATTAAGGAAGGCAATAAATAAAAGGCAGCCTTTAGGTTAAGAGAAGGACTATATAAACCATTAGTTATGCAATTTAGGTTAATAAATATACTAGGAATATTTTAAAAACGAATTAATAGTATATTAGGAGAACACCTTAATAAGTTTATTATAGCATACCTTAATAATATTATTATCTACTTAATAACTAAGGGAGAGTATAAGGAATATATTAAATAGGTTATAAGGAGACTATAGGAAGAATAGATGCTAGTAATAATTAAGAAATACAAGTTCTTTATAAGGAAAACCAATTTTGTTAAATTTATTATTAAATTAGGTTATATTAGTATAGACCTAAAGAAAATTAAAGCTATAGTAAATTGGCAGGAACTAGAGAATATAATATAGTTAAGGTTATTCTTAGGGTTTTGTAATTACTATAGAAGGTTTATAGTATAATAGTTAAGAAATATTAAACTATTTACTAGGCTTATAAAGAAAGAGAAACTATAAATATAGGAAGAGGAATAAAAGAAGTTATTTAAGGAACTTAAAGAGCTGTTTACCTAGGAGCTAATTCTTAAGATCTACTAACTAGGACTAGATACAGTTGTGGAAATAAATATATTAGACTATATACTAGGAGTATACTTGCTATAGAAATATAAGGATATATAGTATCTGGTATTATATTATAGTAGGAAGATAATACCACTAAAGTTAAACTATAACGTCTATAATAAAGAGTTATTAGGTACAGTTATAGTACTTAAAAAATAGAGAGCATTCTTATAAGGCGTAAAGAAACTATTTATAATTAAAATAGATTATAAGAACCTAACAGGGTTCTTAATAATAAAAGAACTTAACTAAAAATAGGTTAAATGGGCAAAGATGCTTATAGAATACCATTTTAAGATTTAGTATACTAAAGGAACTAAAAATATAAGGGTAGACGCACTTAGTAGAAAAGCTAAACTATAGAATAATAAGAAGCTATTAGAAGTAATACTATATAGAGATAAAAACGGATAGATTAGATATAACTACCCTAAACTAGTAGTAACTTAAGAGGATAATAAACTTAAAAAAGTCTATAAGACACTAAAAAGCTTTTAGGTATAAAGAATTCTAAAAGTATAGCTAAAAGATCTATAAATAGATATATACGAAAACTAAAAAGTAAAGTATATCCTAAAGAGTATAGCAGAATATTTTATAGAAGATTTCTATAAGGAAATAACTTAAGAACATAATAAAGTAATAGGCTTAGTGTTAAGACTTTAAAAAGAATACATTATTAATAAAATCTAAGATATTATAAGAAAAGTAATAAAGGAATATTTAGATTACTAAAGGAATAAACTAATAAGGTATAAGCTATATAGAGGACTATAACCTATTAAAATACCAGAGAGACTATAGGAGGTTATATTATAGGACTTTATTATTAAGTTACGAAAGTTAAGAGACTATATTACTAGATAAAAGCATAATATAATCTTAATAATAGTAGATAAGTTAACTAAATAGGGCTACTTTATAGCATGCATAGAAGAAATTTTAGCGGAAGATATCGCTAGAATCTATATTAAAGAAGTATTTATAAAATATAGAGTACTAAGTAAGATTATATTAGATAGAGATCTAAGATTTATAGTAGTATTTTAGGAAGTATTCTTAGCGGAATAAGGAGTTAGAGCAGCAACTTTTACCGTATATTATCCGCAGACAGACGGTTAAATAAAAAGGTTAAATTAGACGCTAGAACAGTATTTAAGACATTATATTAACCACGTATAGAATAATTAGGTATCGCTATTATTAGTTATGCAGTTTATATATAATATAACACTATAAGAAGGAATAGGTATATTACTATTTAAGGTAAATTATAGATATAAGCTAAGAATATTATTATTATTATTATAGTAAGTAAAGAAAATAAGTAGTATAGCTAAAGAAAGAATAAAGACATTAATAAATCTTTATATAGACCTTATAGAATTAGTAAAAAAGGTATAAAAAAGAATAAAAAAGTACTATAACGCTAAGAGATCTAAGGGACTAGATCTTAAGGAGGGAGATAAAGTATAGCTACTATATAAAAATTTTAAGAGTTAATAACTAAGTAAGAAGTTAAACTATATTAGATTAGGACCTTTTAAAATTATATAAAGGATTTTACTAATTATATTTAAGTTAAACTTACTAGCTAAAATAAAGATCTACCCTATATAGTATATTATAATACTAAAGCTAGTATATAGAAATATTAAGCTATTAGTTTATAAAGCAGATATATATAGAGGATAAAAAGAAGATAAATAGTAAGTTTTAAAAATCGTTAGTTATAAGAATATTAATAATAAAATATAGTATAAGGTTAAGTAGATAGGCTACACTAAAACTACCTAGGAACTACTATAAAATTTAAAAAATACTATAGGAAAGGTATAAGAGTATTAGAAGAAAATGGGTTAAGTAATATTAAAAAGGAGCTAAAAATAAAGAAATTAGTTAAAGGTAATAGATAAGCCGGATTACCTAAGGGATCCACCACTAGTATATAAACTATTTCCACCTCTCCTTAATTAGAATCCTTTTTAGCCTCTTTAGCCTTAAGCTTAAATAGACCTTACTTTACTAAACAAAGTTCCTTTAAGCGCACCTTTTTATAGACCTTTATTAGACGGCTTAGGCGAGTATAAGTATTTAGTTAAGCTTTTAGAGCCTAAGACGCCTTATTAAAACAATACTGCACTTTAATAAGGGCCTTAGCTAGCTTACTCTCTAGTCTTTTAGCCACTACTAATACGCGTAACCCTAAAAAAGATTAAATAAGGAACTAAATGGTTATAAAGAATAATAAGATACGTATATTTAGCGTTAGAGATAGATTAAATATTATAGGATAATTATATATTTACTTATATATATTTAGTATAGAACAAAGGTTAATAATTAAATAAAGACGCAATCGTAATATATACTAACTTCTTTTTAGTATAATAAGAATAGGATAGTATAACTTTACTAAGTAATAGAATAAACGTTACTAGCTAGTTATAATAATTAAATATAAAAGATCTAATAGGAGGTATTAGGAATAATAAAAGTTATTAAATTAAAGATAGGAATGCTATACCTCTAATAAATAACTTAGAAATAGGAGATATCTTTAAGAACAAAGATAAAGAAGAGGGAGATAGTGTTACGGACCTTATATTAGCAGTAGTGCGACTACTAAAAGAAGATATAAATGGGTTAGTTAAGATAGTATAGGAGGCACTAAAACTAATTAAGCTATAAAATAAAAAGGAGCTAAGTTATATAGCTAGTTACGTTATAAGTTTAGAATATAGGAACGTGGAAACGTGGGAATATAACGTACTAATGTATTAATATACTAACGTACTAAACCCTTTACTATAAGGGGGAGTTATATATTTAAAGACACACGGTCTTTATAGATAGTTTCTTTTCTTTATAGTAAATCTTAGAATATAATTAGAGTTAATCTATTAGGTAACTACTCCACTAGTTATATTTAGGTTATTAACTATTCTATACCTATATACCTAGCCCATTAATAAGTCCACTATAGTATTTTATATAAGGCTTTATTACAAGTAGCTAATAGTTAAGAAAAGGAGAGGCCTAAGGAAGCTAGTAGTAAAGCCTTAAACTCTTAAAGGAATTTAAGGATAATACTTAAATTTAAGAGTTAATTAGCGGGATTAATAGTTTAAAGCACTAATAGATTGTAGGGTAATAAGGAACTATATTTTACTAGTAGTAGTTAAAAGAATAGGACTACCTTATAGATAAAAGGAGTACCCTTATCTACTAATTATAATTTTAGAAGATCTAATAGCCTATAAAAAAGGCAATATTAATTATAAAACAGAACCTATTTAAATAACCATTAAAAAAGACTAATTAAGATATCTTTTAATATCTTACTATTAGGACAGGATAAAGCAGTATTAAGTATACCTTAGTTATAGGAATACAATATAAGGATTAATCAGGTTATAGGTTAGGTTAATATTAAAAATACTTAATACTATAAGATATAATAGGAAACGAAGTTAGAGCAATATATAAAAAGACTAAGTAAAGCTTAAATTACGTACTAAAGAGATACTATAAGTATAGTAAGAAGCTATAGAGCCTAGAAAGTAAAAAGCTATTAAAGTATATAGTATAGGACTATAAAATAGAGTTAGAACTAGGAACTAGTCTAAAGTTCTTTCTAATCTATAAGCTAACTAAAGAAGAATTAAAAGCACTTAAAGAGTTTGTCTAAGTCAACTTATAAAAGGGATATATTAGACCATTGTAGTTATTAGCAAAATATTTAGTACTATTTATATTAAAGAAAAACGGAAAACTTAGACTATATATTTACTATAAATAGTTAAATAGTATTACTTAGAAGGATAGATATCCTTTCTCCTTAATTAGTAAGATTTAAGATAGAATAGGTAATACGTAAATCTTTACGAAGATAGATCTAAGATAGGTATACTATTGGATTAGGATTAAAAAAGGCAATAAATAAAAGGCTGCCTTTAGGTTAAGGGAAGGACTATATAAACTATTAGTTATATAATTTAGGCTTATAAACGTACTAGCGATATTCTAGAAGCAAATTAATAGCGTATTAGAAGAACACCTTAATGAGTTTATTATAGTATATCTTAATAATATTATTATCCACTTAATAACTAAGGAAGAATATAGAGAACACGTTAAATAGGTCTTAAAGAGACTATAAAAAATAGATATTAGTAGCAATTAAGAAATATAGGTTATTTATAAGAAAGACTAATTTTATTAGATTTATTATTAAACTAGGTTATATTAGTATAGACTTAAAGAAAATAGAAGCTATAGTAAGTTAGTAAGAACTAAAGAATATAATATAGTTAAGGTTATTTTTTGGGGTTTTTAACTATTATAAAAGGTTTATTATATAATGGTTAAAAAATATTAAACCTTTTATAAGGCTTGTAAAGAAAGAGGAACTATAGGTATAGAGAAGTAAATAAAAGAAGCTATTTTAGGAACTTAAAGACTTATTTACCTAAAAACTAATCCTTAAGATTTACTAACTAAAGTTAGAGACAGTTATAGAAATATATATATTAAACTTTATACTAGGAGTATACTTACTATAGAAGTATTAAGAGGTATAGCATCTAGTAGTATACTATAGTTAGAAGATAACACTACTAGAGTTAAACTATAACATTTATAATAAGGAGTTATTAGGTATAATTATAGTACTTAAAAAATAGAAAGTATTCTTATAAGGTATAAAGAGCCTATTTATAGTTAAAACGGATTATAAGAACCTAATAGGGTTTTTAATAATAAAAGAACTTAATTATAAACAGGTTAGATAGGTAGAGATACTTAGAAAATACTATTTTAAAATTTAGTATATTAAGGGTATTAAAAATACAAGAGCTAACGCGCTAAGTAAAAAAGCAAAACTATGAAACAATAAGAAGCTATTAGGGGCTATATTATAAAAAGACAAAGATAAATTAATTAGATATAATTATCTAAAGATTATAACAACTTAAGAGAAATAGATCTATAAGGCACCTAAGAGTATATAATTATAAAAGATTTAAGAAGTATAGGATAAGGGTTTAGACTTAAAGCAGTATAAGAACTAAGAAGTAATATATATACCAAGAAGTATCGTAGAGAAGTTTATTAAAGACTTCTATAAAGGAATAATATAAGGATATAATAGAGCTATAGGCTTAGTATTAAGACTTTAAAAGAAGTATATTATTTAAAGAATCTAGGGACTAGTAAGGGAAGTTATAAAAGAATATCTAAATTATTAAAGGAATAAGCTATTAAGGTATAAGCCGTACAGAAAGATATAGCCTATTAAGACACTAGAAAGACTATAAAAGGTTATATTATAAGACTTTATTATTAAGTTACTAAAGTTAAAAGACCCTATTACCAGATAGGATTATAATATAATCCTAGTAATAGTAGATAAGTTAACTAAGTAGGGCTACTTTATAGTATATTTAGAGGAAATATTAGTAAAAGATATTAGTGTTACAAATAGTGACAATCTGGTAATAATTGGAGTAGAAAAGGACTTGCCGCCTTATACGGAGCCTAAGTAGACCTAAGTTAGAATAATAAGGTATATCTAGTCCGAGCTATAGATAGAATTGGACCGATTAGAGGCTTTGCCTTAATCTAGTAAAGTCCTAACTAGACGGCGTTAGATAAAACCATAAGTAGCTACTCTAGTAGGGAAATAGCTATTCGTAATGTGTTAAATATAGACAGTATCCTCTATTAACCAATCGTGCCGAGTTAAGACTTTTTTTACTATATTAACCTTAGGAACTCCCAGTTCCTTATATATGAATAGCTCCTTATAGTACTATAAGGTCCTTAGACGAATATAAACCTCTAACTACGTAATATAATATTAGGCGCGAACTAACTATAAATAAAGAAGAACGAACGAAATACGGTAGTGGGATTATTAAACTCTTAATTGGAATCTAATATAATTTAACTAAATTTAGAAAACTCTAATAATAAAGAATTAAAGGAAGAAGAATAAAATAAGTTAATTTTAACTAAATAGGGCGAGGACGACCTTAAATAAGGACCCTAAAGAGTTATATAAAGAGGAAAACTAGCTTAATTAGAGGTAGAAAACTAAAGTCTAGATAATAAGCTAGTAGCTATATAACTATAGCTAGAACTCGCTAAGAAATAATAGATATTATTATAAATAAGGTAAGAACTAGAGGAATATTAATAATCGCTAGAAGAGGACAGAAGAACACTAGTAAGATCTTTAACTATACTAACCCCTACCCTACCGGACCTAAGAAAAATTAATATACCTATTAAGGGCGCTATATTACAATCCTAATTACCTAAACTATAGCTATTAATAAAGTTTATAAGTAAAGGGAAACATAAATAGGATAAATAGAAGAAAGACTATAAGAAGTTCTTTATTTGGGTCCTATATATATTTAAAATAGAATTATAGCAGACTAAATTTATATATAAGTATTTAGGGGATACTTAGTAGGAAAGATAAGATAATATAAAGGCCGTATAGCCTATTACGAAACAAACCTAGGAAAGAATAAAAGAGTATATATTATTATCGCTTAGGATAGAATAGGAGCGTAAGGCCAATGCCTTTACTAGAATTAAAAGAGCAATATAAGGAAACCAGATCCTATTAGACCTATTATAATACCTCCGTATATAATAGAGAGAGCTAAGTATATAAGATAAGGAAATATAAATCCTAGAGTATAAAGCGGCCCTATTAAACGAAATATAAAAGAGGCTATTTTATATCCTAGGGGTAAAATACCACAATTTATCTAAAATGGAACTAGATGCTAAAGAAGCATATAAGGACATAAAGCGCGAATTATCTAAATCGGCCTAGAAATAAGCACCTTTAAAAATAAAGAACTTAAGGAAAAGATCTTAAAGCACTATAAATAACTTAAGAATATACCAGAATCGATAATAATAATTAAGTCTATTATTATCCTAAAAAAATTAGTTTAAAGAAGATTAGCCTAAACCTAATAAAAAAGGGAAGTTAAAGAGTAACTAACCTAGTCTGAGATGTTATAACTATAACCAACTAGGCTATATTACTAGGAATTACCGTAAGCTAAAAAAAGAAATAAAAAAGCGAACACTATAATGTAATAGCTCTATATATTATAGGCAAGGTTATATATATAAAGGAGTAATAAAAAGAAGCCTATAACTCTAGTAGATAAAGAGGCCTAGGTAGCTTATTAATTTAAGTTATAATAAGCGTAAAGGGCCTAAAGGGCGATATATTGGTCCGTGCCTTTATTAATTATAGAGTAGAAGCCAATATTATTACCTTATCCCTACTAGTATATAGCGGACTAAATTATAATAGATAGAGGCTAAAAGGGTATAAGACCCTTAATTATTAACCTCTAGTTATATATGGAACGGCTAGTATACTATATAAGATTACTAACTTATTTAGATTAAAGTAAGGTAAAATAAGCTCCTTTCTTATAGAAAAGGTAGCCGGATTTAATATAGTCCTAGGTATACCTTAGTTATTTAAATAGGACCTAGTTCTAAGCTTTATATAAAAAACTCTACGGCTCTAAAGGGCTAAAGGGAATAAGAAATACTAAAAGGTTATAATAAAAGAACTAAGATCCTTTATAGTAAGTCTATAATATATAGACTTAGATCTTTTTATTATATATATAACTATTACGGCACTTAAAGGGCTGGTAAATACTTTACTGGAAGCCTATAAGGACTATATAGATATATTTAATTTAAAAAAAAAGCTAGGTTATTACCGGACTACGGTCTATATAAGCTAGTAATTAAGTTAATAAAAGGTAAATAACCCCTATTTAGTCTACTATATAACCTTTTAAAAGCTAAACTAAAGGTTTTAAAAGAGTATCTAGATAAGAATCTATCCCTTGTATAGATAGGTGCTGTGTAGATATAGCCCGTGTACACCAAATAAAGAATATTAACTTCCTTAATACCAGTAGTAACTAGATAGCTTTATTAATTAAATAAACCACCAATATGGTTAGAAATCGTACGTCTAATAATAAGGACTTTATTCCGCTTACTTAATATCCTAAGTTATCGCGTTGGATGAAGAAAAAACCACCACCTGCGCTAAAACCACTGCCTTATTTCGAGCCTCTGCCTATCTATAATAAAAACACCTATAGCACCCCAAAGCTTCCACACTATATTAATTCTGGTAATCCCTATTAAATATTTAAACTGTTTTGGACTAACGAGCTGCTAAATAAGCTTATAAAGTTTATAAACCAAAATGCTAAGCTATACCTAACGCCTAAAGAGAAGAAACTAAAAGACAGTCCTCGGCTATGGAAACCGGTATATAGGCTAGAGCTTTATGCGTACTTAGCAGTGCTTATATATATAGGCTTGTATATAAAACCTACTATTAAGGATTACTGGTATAAAGACTTTAGCTATGGTATAATGCATATTGTTGGACAATACATAGGATGCGACCGGTGGCAGTAAATTGATTACTACTTTTACTGTACCGCACTAAGGGAGGAAGACGATAAGGACTTCTAGAGTACTTTTAAAAGAATATAGGACCTTAGTAAGCACCTTTGCCTTTGCTATAGGGAGTTCTATTAGCTAGGAATTAACCTCGCCGTTAATAAGATAATTAAAGGCTTTACCGGCCGTGCACCTAAAATAGTAAATATTCCTACTAAGCTAACGCTAGAGGGCTTCAAAATATGGGTACTAGGCAATTAGGGCTATATACTTAATTAGATGTTTTATATAAAAGGCAGCAAAGGAGGTCTATATAATTTAGATCTATACTGGCATTAAGATAAAGGCTTTTTAAAGACGTAGGTAGTAGTGCTTAATTTCCTTATATAGCGAGACAACGTTACTAGTAAGCGCCTTTATCCTCCCAATAAGCATATAGTTTGGCTTAATAATCTATTCACGTTTGTCCGACTTCTTTAATAACTTTAAGAGCTTAGAATTGGCGGTATAGGCACCGTTTATATAACTAGAATAAAACGTAAGGAGTAGGAGGAGGCTGGAGAGCAGAAAATAGTGTTAAATTTAGAAATAAATCTACCGCTAATTAAGCAAATTAACTTGTTGCTAGCCGACCTAAAATTAATACACAACTCTTAAATTCCTTAGGGTATATTATACGCAAAGACTTTAGAGGATAGTACGGTAATAGAGTTCGCCTAGAAGGACGCTTAGGTAGTTTTATTTATAAGTACTATTGCTAATAGTAAGTGTATTTAATTTCTAAAACCTTAACACTATGCCCGCGAGCTAATGACGTCATATATTACTAGCTTTAGAAAAGGTTAAGTAACTATAAAGACGGCCAGCTATAACGGCCAGCGGCGCTGCACAGACTTGGAAGATCTTTAGTAACGACGCTAGGAAGTAGTTATAGATACTAGCGTTTATTAACTTCTACAATCGCTTTATAAAAGGTGTTAATACTACTAACTAGATAAGGTTGTATTATTCCTCTCTTAAGCGTTACCGGAAGACTTGGAAACCGCTATTTTACTTCCTTATTAATATAATCGTCACCAACTGCTTTAAAATGTCCTCCTTTGCTGCTCCAGGCTGGCTAAACAAGGCTGGCTATAAAGCCTTTGTCGAACGACTCGTTAACTCCCTCTTTAAGCACTTAATGCGCGCCACTAAAGCCTCCCGCTAGCGCGTTCCTATAAGCCAAATATAATGGTACCTAGTGGTAGAGCATGGATATAAGCCAGAGAAGATAAATAATAAAGATGTAGCTTGCTCGGCGTGCTCTAAAGCAAGAAGGAAAGCTTTTACTAAGAGATTGGGTGGTAGGAAGCCTTTGGGCGATCTGGCAATGAATATTATTCGGAAACCTCATGAGCAGTAGAAGAGACCTTAGAGGACTGCTAGGACTAAATTCGGGTGTAGACTCTACCGAATACCGCTCTGTAAATCAGGGCCTTGCTGGCAGGAACATATCGATTAAATTAACACCAAAGATTGACTGTAGATAGACAATATTTATATATATTTGAAGCTTTATGCGAATCTTAAGTGTATGGTAGAACGCCTTACCGCCAACGAACGCAGCTGTTTGATTGGTTGAGCTCGGGCCACTATTCTATGGACGAATCTATCTATGCAAGGGATAAGGAGAACAGGAATTTAAAATCTTACAGGCAAAAAACCTATATAGAAATGGGACAAAAGGCACAGTAAGCTTATAAGAGGCGATGGCAAAGGAGTTAATTGGTATCGCTATATAACATTTATTCTCACGCCAAAGCTAATTCCGTTTGCTTAAGTTTGCTAAAAGAGTCTTCTAAATACGCTAATTTAAGAAGATAAGGCTCCCTCTTACGTTGCCAAGTATTACAACTTTTTAATAAGTACGGCAGAAGTTCAACGCCTTACTTAGTGTGGTAATTTACCCAATATAAATATAATAGAGCTAGCGTGGCCATACCTTAAGAGGGTTACTACTAAGAAGGGCGCCCTTATAGCTTAAAAGCCTACTAAGGAAGCCTGGTATAAAGCATAGAGGGAGCTAGAGTAGTGGCGAATTCAGTATTGGATTAAGAGGATCCCTTACTATATACAGGAGATAATAAGGCTTAAGGGAGGCAACGAGTATCGCGAAGGCTCATCAGATAAGCCACGTTAACTAGGGCCACCAGACCACTAAGTTCCGCAGCACAATTAGGAGGATATATCTAGTATTAAGGAGGAAGAGTTATAGCTAAAGCCAAAGCTAAAGCCACGGCAGCGTGCTCTAAAGAAGGCACCAGTAGCAGTAGCAGCTAAGAGCGCTACTGGCGCTGCTCTTACTGCTATCTTCGCGATATAAGAACTACCCCAAAAGCCTCTAGAGCCTCCTCCTAAATCACCTCCTAAACCACCATAAGCTCCACCTTCAGAGCTATAACGAAACCCACGACGCCGCCTACTAATTAAGCTACTTAATGAGACGTTTATGGAGCCCGAACAAGAACTACAATAGCAGCAGGAGCTACAGTAGGAGCTACAGCAGCAGCAGGCTGAGTTATTAAAAGGAAAGAAGCCACGGCGAGGTGGACGAGGTGGTGGACGAGGTGGTGGCCGAGGTGGTGGATAAGATGGTGGATGAGGTGGTGGGCAGAAGCAGTAATCCTATATATCACTACACCAGGTGGCTATTATAATGTCATATATCTACACTATCGTCGTAGAGAGCCAAAATCTATCTTCCATATCAGCCTCCTTCCTAATTTGGAACGCCAAGAAAGCGTTTTTGTGGCGCATTGGTGGCGCATTGGTGGCGCAGGGGGGGCCAGGAACTTTTAACCGCTGCCTCCGTATTATGGTAATAAAGCCTAGATTTTATATATAATTTAACTCTATTGTAGCTTAATTCGATTGAGGTGTTCCTGCTAGCAAGGCCTATGCACGCGGATATGTATATTGCATAATAGGTTGTGGAGACAATTGTTGGAGAATTTGTTGGATAAGGAGCAATACGCCTGTACTGTACGTGCGCGTAATGTCGCAATGCTGAGTTTATCTGATTGACCGACCAGGCAACCCGCCCTATCAGCCTACACCGACTCTTGGCTCTTCGTCTCCTGCCTAAACGGGAGATGCCAACCCTTCGACGTCATTCTTCAGCCTAACTCGCATAACTCTCCCGTAACTTCCTTAGAAAGCCCCGTCTTTCTTGGCACACGTGAAGGGTTCTTGGCGCTAGCGAAGGTCGTGTGATTGGCAGAATTTCATCTCAACGCAAGCACAAGACCACCGTGACCACCGTGACCACCAAGGCTGACGGAACCAATCTTCATAGTGGTTGAAGGCAAACGTTGCCTTTTATATATTGCCATGGGATGTACCAGGCTGCCCATACACATTGCTCGTACACGTTGCTGAGAAATTAACCTGCTTCAGTGCTGCTGATCCTCCAGATTCGGTATCAACACCATCTTGCGCAAATCACTTCCGTAATATTTCGACCCCGGCCTGCTAGAGAGATATCGGGCCCAGGTCCTTATATCACAGCCTTCTACAATAACTACTACAGCTTCTCGGGAATTTAACAGAAAGCGTACACACATTCACACACAAACAGACCCATCTAATCAATCGTCCATTCACCACCATCACAACCACCCGTCGCACAACATCCCCAACCATGACATCCCACTACTCACCACCTCAACAACAACACCACCAACAACAACCCTACTTCCCCCCACCACCATCCGCCCAATCCTCCCCTTACACCCCCAGCACCCCGCAACAGCACGCGCAACCTCTCAGCACGGCGCCAGCCTCGCAGACGCCGACGCGCCGCTCCTACGACTCGCACCACTCGCACCACTCGCACTCCGACCACAACCGCCCGGGATCGCGCCACTCGCACTACTCGCGCCACTCGAGCGGCGGCGGCGGCAGCGGCAGCGGTCACCGTAACAGCAGCAGCAGCAGCCGCTACGAGCACGAGCGGAGGCCGAGTGTTGGCGACACCATCGTGCTGATTTGGGATACCTTCTTGAATGCGCTGACCGGGCAGAGGAAATGAGGCGCTTGGCGATGTTTTTTTTGGGGGGTGGGGGACACGAGAGAGGAGGGGTGTGGGGAACGCGGAATGTAGGGGGTTAGAGTGTAAGAGTGTAAGATGAATGGACGGGAGAGAATGAGGGCACGAAAGCTGGATATTCTTAGAACTTAAGATTTACGAGTTACGAGTTACGAGTTTCGTACACACAGAGAGAGAGAGAGAGCCCTGAAGTTTCGAAGCCCGATCTTATGTGGATATTATCCGGAGTAAGATTGGGGCGTATTCCCCTATCGCGGACATTATTCGTATATTTTATTTTATATTTTATCTGAAACTCTCCTTGCCGACGCGGAGGCCCTGGCGTTGTAGGATCCAGGAATTTGTATTTTCGGATTTGTATCTTCTTTTCATATCTCTAAGGCGTGGAGGGGATAGCGTCGTCTTTCGCACTATGTTGCTTTACTCCTGCGGGTTCACGGTTTGGCGAATACTCCGTACCATGTACAGTACGCCGGATTAGCGAGACACGAAATCAGCTCGGGCAGCATGTAGCCCTCTTCACTATATGATAGTATTGCAAACCTGCAACGAGAGAAGCGCATTTCAAAACCAATGAGCTCAGTCAATGAGCATATCATAGATCGTTCCTGCAAGCACCGTATACTCATATCGTACCCTCTATGCCACTAGTCCTAACAAGCAATAAAACAAGTGCAGAAAAACTCCCCAGCGCCGCCCAACCAAAGAACCGAACCAACAGACAAAAGGCCCCGATTCAGCACTTGAACCCGGGAATACCGCGCCGTTTTGCCATATATCCTAACCCAAACTGCCTCCGCTACTTTCTTTCCCCTCCCCTCGCCCGCGTTGAAAATGCCCAACCTATCCCAGGACAAGGCTGTGGAGTGATCCTCCCCGGCCTAAAGTTCCATTCTATAAAGTTTGCAAAGGAATTGCTTTTCCGTGTTTTTTCCCGTTGTTTTTGTTATCCCGCTTGAGTGTGAATGCCAGTGCGCGCTCGCTCGCTCGAAAATGCAAGAAGGCGATGGTGAGAGAAATACAGATGTACACAAGGGTGTTTCTCGTCGCTTATCCAATCGATCGGTCTGAGGGTTTAGTGGTGAGGGGTCGGTCGAAAAGGCAGGTCCGCTAAGGGTCATTGTGTTATTTGAGAGTCGATTTAGATGACCTCGCCAATGTGTCGCTCTGCTTCCGGTTTCCAGGTGCCTGTGTAAGTAGAGAGGTTAGCATCCTTACTCGGAACTAGCTGGGGACGGGGGTCGAGGGGGCGTTGGAGTACGCCAAGGGTTGGCGCAGCTAGATGCAGTCATGTGTAACAAGCCGTTGAGTACATAAAGCGAGGACAGAAGGGTGTTGTACAGAGGCATCAGGGATACGTACCTTCAAAATTGTGTTTCACGAAAGCCATCGGGTCATCATCCTCGCCAGCACCCATCTGCCGCACGCCGGGGCTAAAGCTGGTGATGGGCAGAACGATAACATCGCCAGCTTTCTTAGCGGCCTTAATGTTGGTGAATTGCTCCCATGTAATGTTACCCTTGCTTGTGCTCATGTCGAAATATTCTGGGTCGTTGAAGAATGAGAAAATGATGTCCGTCCACAGCGCAGGACCAGTGAACTCAATAATATTTTTTGTATCTTTCGTTAGCCGTCCTTCAGCCTTTCGCTTAAGTGTCTCCTCCGTGATGTTGGCAACAATATTTCGCAGGGCCGGGTGTCCCGGCTTCGCCTGGATCGTCCATTGGCAGAACTGGATCCGCCTCGAATACCATTGAGCCCAGTCCTCACGGTCCGGATCAGCCTCAATACCAATGACAAGGCCGTATGAAGTCCGCGGCACATCCGTAGGCACCCAGTCCGTTGCCGACTTCAAAGCCGCAGTGTCGATATCCGAGTATATTCCTCCTCTTGCCAGCAAGATGAGATAGCGAAAAAAGTCGGCTTTCAGGACGGGTAGGGGCAGCGCATTGTACGCCTCCAGCACCTCCGGCACCGAAGCGTACAGATGACGCATCAGGTGCACGGCGACGGTGTCCGTGATCACTTCGTGTACGAATGTAGGATGGAGAATCGTCCAGCTGGCCTCCGCCTCGCGAAAAACCTCCTCGAACTCGCCGGACGCAGGTGTATACTTCCATGTCTGCCAGATGTAGGCAGGGAACTTGGTGTCGACATCGTAGGGGAATTGATATTCGAGCTGGTCGCGGAGCGGTCGTTTGCGGACGTCATCGAGGGATATTTGGGTCTTGGGTTTCTTGGAGTTTATCTGAGCACTCCCTGCTCCTTTCCATGCTCCATTTTCTTTAGGTTTGGCTTTCGGCGGGTCTGTTGTCTCTTGTCTGGCGGGCTGCTCAGCATTGGTTTTGGAGATAGGTTCGGGGTGGACTAGTGAGTCTGCTGTTAGGGCCTTAGGCTGGGTAGGTGATGAATGTGATGATCGGAAGATGAAAAGGAGTGTGAGAACGGCGGCGGAGATGATCAGGGCCCGTCGAAAGGTGAGCATTTTGACTAGGTGGGCTAGCTGCGGAGAGGGATGGAGACTGGGGAGCAAGAGACTGGGCGTGCCCAGAGGTTTTCTAGGAGGCGGATGAAGGGGGGGATGATAAGTAGTGATTGTTTTGGTGGGGATCCGAATTTGCAAGATAGCAAAATGACTATCATCAGCGTAGGCAAATCTTGTTGAAGGCCCTTGCTAGGTACATTAGAAAGACGGGCTGTCTGTTTAGCGCTGCAGGAAGGGTCAACTCTCGGGTGACGCTCAGACTGCGCGTTATCGACAGCCGCAATGTCAGGGTCTGACAGCCAAGGGTTTCAAAAGAGGCTGAAGGAAGCGATAGCTGAACGACCGCGGTGGGCTGTGGAAATGAGCAATTGGAGCGCCGTGAAGACGTCGAGAAGTCGCGGAGGGTTAAAACAGCTTGGAGGAGGATGAAGCGGCGCCTTCACAGCAGAAGGGTTACGGAAACGTCGGCCTCCAAAAAGTTCGTTGTCGTTTCTGGAATGCTTTCGCCTCGTATCAGTTGCCCATAGTCGGCGGAGCTAGCGTTACAGGTGGGTCGATCTCTGCTAGCCTCCCGGCTTGGAATTGAACATGCGGCGATCCACGGTGGTATATTCTCCACGAAGTCCGCAGGCTCCAGCTTCACCTAGAGTATTGCTTGGAGCATTCTTTGCGGCTGAGTCTTTTCGAAGCGCTGACCCGAGAGAGGCTTTCTCAGGATCTCACTCAGCCATCAACCAAAGCGGTTCCAGCTACGACCAGACCAGACAAGGGCCACGCGTTGTTGCGCAACGCCGAAGTAAAAGGGAGCGAGACGCCACCAGATCTGGCTTGAGGACTCTGGCCGGGTCGCTGATTCGCTGCGTCTCGTTACGCATGCAGCACTGCGTACCACAGACGAGTGTCTCAACCAAACCGCGTTAAAAAAAAGTATTTCAATCAAGCATTCAAGCATTAAGGCTTCCGCAGCAGGGGGGTCGTCTTCTGTCTTCCCAAAGTGCTTCTGACAGCCCGCATCCCGTCGCTTGTCCCTTGCATATCTCCTATTTGGCGCTCAGGCAGCCTCCTACCGTGGCTGCAAATAGACAGGGCCCACCCACAATACAATATCTCCGCCCGCAAAAGCGCACAATTCCGCCTCGTGTTGGCCCGTGGCTTTTTCCGGCCTAGCCACGGCAGCTTGCCATGGCGACATCCGCAATTTTTAGCACACATTGCAGCATATGATCCATGCCATTCGCTGCGTGAAGCCTCCATCGCTCAAGTTCATTCGACGAATCAGGCTTCACATAATTCATCCGAAGGCGATCACTTGTCTTAAATATGCGTCACCTGTCAGCAGAGCCCTCTGACACCACGAGCTCCACCCTCTGGTGCCTAGCGAGCAAGCTTCAACGAGCAAGCTTCAGCGCCCCCAATACAATACGAGTAAGTAGGTACGTATGTGTATCTCGTAGCACGCATCCAGACGAAAGCCCGTCATCAGACTACTCCTCTGCTCCTCCAAGGGAATTTTGCCGGCCAGCATCGAGTCCTCTCGTACTTATACTACCGGCGCATGTGCTGCGGTATTGTGATTCGGCCGTAGTCCTACGACGTCAGTCTTCGCTCCCAAAACCCCGGGAGGTCGGTCTTCGTGATGGAAAGGGAAAGCATCACAACCGATTTTCATCTGATCCACATGACAATCTA
>Ga0307515_10009146_pt1 | contig 19209 bp, 20 predicted proteins | sample 17_EM_MG_FD_194513 | JGI IMG/M metagenome (GOLD analysis project Ga0307515, IMG submission 194513) | Populus trichocarpa ectomycorrhiza microbial communities from riparian zone in the Pacific Northwest, United States - 17_EM | ecosystem: Host-associated > Plants > Roots > Unclassified | place...
TGCAGAGGAGGAAGAAGAAAGAGAAGTCAGCTCAGGACGAGAAGCGTGCTCTGGTCGCTCAGAAGGCTGCGAAAGGGAAAGACAAGCGAACCAAACTCTGGGACGACCTCTTAGCGAGTTCGCATCCTACGTTGGTAGGAAAACCTCTCCCACCGCGGGTCCAGCGTGTTCGGGGTGAATATCTACAAGCTCAGTCGACGGAGGACGAGAAGCAGTGGGAGCAAAGAATCGCGGCTGCGATCCAGGAGGATGCCATCGCTTGGCCGAAAGGACCTACGGCTATACCTGTTCCCCCTAACCCTTCAGTCCCGGCGGAGAAGAGTATAGCTCAACTCATAAACGAGCAGAATAAGATGAAGAGCTTTTCGGAGGCGCCTGCGAGGAAAAGGGGCGACAAGGAGAAGTCAGGTCAGTCCTACGTTCATGATCATCGAAGACCCTTTTTGACAATAAGTCTACAGAGGAATCGAAGAAGAGACGGAACCGATTCAAATGGAACCCCGACTTCGACGAACTCGCGAAAGACGCGTCGGTCATCATAAAAGCGCGCTGTCGGTCTGGGCAACGAATGGACTGGAGCGCGGTCACTCAGGTCTTTCCCGTGCTCGCCCAGAACTCCGTACGACAAAGGATGGATGGTCTGACGAGGGATTCTCAACCAACAAGAGCGTACCTTCAGCGACTGGAGGACGCTTGGTATAACCTCTGGATGCGTCATCGGGGGACTCCTCAGTTACCGGACCCGAATCCTAAGAGTGTGACGAATTTTGACCTCGTTGCCCACATGACGTTCCTCCGCGCTCATATCGATAAACCATCCCTGTGCGTTGTCCTGACCAGCTTTGCGTGGTGCAAATCGTTTACCGTTACTTTGCAGGGGAATCGGAAGTGATAGTCTAGCCCTTCCGTCGAATGTCGAAGAGCTGCTGCTTCTGGACGTTAAGGAGACACAACCTGTCACTCCAGCTTGGGATTTTATGTGGAACGCTGTGACTGATGATAGGCGGGAGAAACAGCTGTTTTCGAAATCGATGCTCGTGGATGAAATCAACCCATCCATTGAAGCCCTGTATGAGGCTGATGAGATGTACGTGACGGAGACCGCTGTTAAGGTACGTTCGGTCTGTAGCTACACGGGCATGACCTCATTAAGCCGGAAATTAGATGGTCGTCGGCACCCCGAGCGAGAGATACTCTGTCGAAACCGGGAACCAGTTGCTGAAAAAGTTCGGTGATGACGTCGTTTCCTCGGTCGCGGAAAGTATGCTTGAGAGGGGTGTGTTCTCAAAGATCGTCCGAGACCCGAGGAAGCCAAAGCCTGGCCGAACTCTCAAGATATCTGACCAGTAGGTGTATCGATCCCGGTAAAAACACACCTGGACGCTCAGAGTATTTCATAGAAATCAAGCGTTGCTCAGGGGTCCGATGCCTCGCGAAACCTTCCGTGATGCGTCTTTCTTGGAGGAGCTCTGGATTGAACAGGACGAGGGGGGGACCGAGTGGAGGGAATGGCCGTTGCTTGCCACCGATGGAGATATGGCGGCGCTCATTGAGCTTGTGTCTGAGAACAAGGTGAGTTCTTTGACATTGATGCGATGGGCGGCCTCTAACCGAGCGGGGTGAAGATCGACTTCAAAATTGACACCACCCAAGCTAAGGAATCGCGAACTTCAGTGGAGTATAACAGTAAGAAAGCCGGTTCGTAAGAGCTCGTCCCTCGTCGGGTGCGCTTGCTTAAATCCGACCCAGATGACGTTGAACTCGAAACGGCCCTTCAGGTCAGAAGTCACGACCTGTCGTGGTCCTCCATTCACACGGAAACGCCGGAAGAACCTCCATCACTGTCCTACCCTGCTATCCCAGGCGCGGATCATGGCTTTACGAGAGATAAAAGAAGCGGTTGTTGCGGCATGAATTCGTCGGGTTTGGTGGACTGTCAAGCCTGTCTCGATGACGAGACTGAAAGACTGTCTGAATATTTGAATGAGGAAGAGAAGGCTTGCATCTTGGAGATTGTTTCGTTGCTAGACGACGCGGGGCCTCGTGGCATAGGGAAGAAAGATATCCTGGTAAGGCTCTAGCGTATTCATAGTTCACAAAGGCCCCTGATGCCATCTAATCTTACAGGCCCGCATACAAACGCCGGAACATTCAGACGTGTGTAGCGCGATGGAGAAAGTTATCGCACGTCCCACACCCCTCTTCTTTTGGGCCGGTTACTTGTCCGTCGTGCTGGTGTCATCGACTTACCTACAGACATGGAGCATCGTTTTGCCGAGATCGCCGGTCATGGTAAAGCCACGGAGATGGACCGATATTAATGGTTCCCAGGTGCCCGAGATATGGGAGGCGGGATTGGGGGCGGTCATGGGGATGATCTTATCCAGGCCGGCGATTACCCAGGTGCGTCGGTAGACGGCGGGAAGCTGATGAGGGTGGCTAACCTTGGAGCAGGCTGAACTTCGGTGGAGGATGCAGAATGTGTACGATCGCTTGGAGTTGGAGGATCTCGTTCAGTATTTGGAGGAACACAAGGTGATCGAACGGCGAGGGTTGTCGGGATCGAAATGTGTGGGACCGCTGGACGACGGGGAGGAGTTCTCGGTCTGGTTGCTACCCGGCAGACAGCACTGGTACCACGTCTAGTTGTCTACGAATGCTTGTACCGTATTGTACTAGGTCGCGTCGAGCCCGTTGTCAGGCAACCGTCACGCCAGGACGGAATGAACGGGGATCCCCACTTGGACCCTGTGATATCGGGTCCTCTAACCTCTTCCTTTTCTTTCACCTTCCTCTCTTCCCTCTTCAGCCGGCTAAGGCTCACCTTCCTTGTCGTTTGTTCGCCCTAGCGGCACCCCTTCTTTTCTTCTTCCTTCTTTTTCAGCCAGGTGAGTTTTCGTTCATGTCATATCACGCAGACGGCGTATAAACCGATTTTCCAGGTAGCTGGCCTTGATCCCAACATGCGCTCAATTCCTGTGCCACATTTCATTTTCGACAAATACAAACTCTTCGTGAGTCCCGTAACCTTGTGGCGCAGTTCGCAACTCAAACCGTGTTTCCGAATGTTAGGCCGCGCGGGTTACTTTTTCCAAGTTGACCATTTGTTACTTTATTTTCTCTGTTGTGCATTGTATCATCCAGCTCGCTTTGCAGGGGCATGCATTTTCGGTGCGTTTGTAATTGTCGTGCCTGGCCGCTCGAGACTGACATCTACTTAGACCAATGCTAAAGCCGCTGATTTCTTGTGGGATATTGTTGTGCAGGGTGACGCCAAGGTTTATGGTGTGCTAAGTTTTGGGACCGACCTCCAAGTCTGCGATAGCTTTGAGAACGCCTTGTCCCGCGATTCTTGTCAATTGGTCTGGAATGCAGGCGCAACCAAATCCGTTGGGTCTGCCCCGCCCCCATCCTCGCTCGCGCAGGTATACCCTTCAACCCTCACCCCCATTCCATCTCCGAGCCTTCCAGCCACCTCCACCTCTTCCTCAATCCCTACTGTCACCCCCACCAGTGTCACACTCCCCCTTTCGAGTTCGTTCTCGTCGACCGCCACCCCCCTCACAAGGACCAATGTTCCTCTCCCGACAAGATCTCCCGGAGTACCCCTTTTGGTTGGAGGCGAAAGCAGCGATGACCCCGACGAACCTGAACTGGTGGTGTTGAAGCGTCGCGCACATGTACGTTTAGTCCCGTCTACTATTTCCAGCGCTGTAACCGACAACCGCAGGAGGGTCTTGGAAAGATCCACGCCATTGATACTGGCGGGCAAACTGTGGTGCAGATCGAAGAATTGGGTCGCGCGCATTCCACGGTGGTGCTCGGTCGCGGGTGCTTGATTTCCCTCAACTGGCCCGCAGCAACGTGAGTCGAAAATGAAAAATAGCTTAAAATCCTTCTGACGATCATGGTAGGCTGGATAATACCAAGCGAGAAGGTACATAAATTGAGTCCGGTACGATACCCCAAGGCTAATCCCTCTCCTAGACATTGTTTTCATCGCCTTCCAGTTTTGGGTGCTCGGAATGTCCATCGTGGCTGTAAGTTTTCTCCCACTAAACTTCCGTCATATGCTGAACGAATTGGTGTCAAGATCCTCAACGAATCCATCCCGCACCTCATTGCGTCCCTCTTCACGCACATGCTTGCCACCGGTAAGTGAACCACCCACGAATGCAATTGCACAGACCGGTTGAAACGACGACCAGGATGGGGCGCCTTCCAAATCATCCATACCAATCAATTCCGGACAAGTTTCTCCCGTTTGACCACTAACGGCGCGTGTGGAACCAACCTTTTACCTGGATACTGGGGTCCCAGAAGGTCCGCGGAGATCGCTAGTCTGACCTTGAACTCTCTCGCTCTTTTGATTGGGATTATCCTTTCCTTGCGACTGCTCAAGGTATTCACCTAGCTTTCCCTGATCCCCTCCCCTCTAATCCTCCGTAGGCCTTTGGCTGGAGAACGTTCAAGCGCATGGGTGCTTCCATGAAGATCCGCACGCAATACAGAGCTATCTTGATCCTCTCGGTTACCATTCAACTCGCGCTGTTCTTCATCGTCGCATCCGCTGGACTCTGGTTAGATCAGTTGATCAACGGCGTCGCCTCACAAATCACGAGGCATAAGGTGCTATACCAAGTGATGGCCGCCCTGGTCCTCGCCGTAAGTTCCTGCTCGCACTAATGATAAACCGCAGCTAATAACAATTTCAGTTGTTGATTCCGTGGCTCGCATTGGTACGCACTTGCCTGATCTTCCCTAGCTCCCCGCGCTAAAATACACTCCACAGGGATGGAACTCCGTTCGTAAGGAACAAAGGATACTGATGGCGGTCTTCCTCGGCATGTCCACTCTCTACTTGGCTAGCTGGGGTGCGATGTTCGTCAGTGCCACCTTCCGCTGGACCTTCCTGGAATGGCGTTTCTTCGGCCTCATGGCTTCAGCATCTGTATTGTTGGCTTGGTCGGCTCTCATCACCGGGGCTGTTTGCCGGTTAGGATTCGGCATGGGTCTCCCAGAACACTGTACGTGCTTCCTGTCCCTGTCGCTCTGAACTATCCTGACGTTGACACTTATTTAGTGAATGAGACCCGCCGCACGGAGGACGAAGATGCACTCTTCACGCCTTATATGCGGGATGACATCTCCGAGACCTCTACCGAGAAGGTGGAATTTCCTCCCCTGGGACATCCCGTCCCTACATTCTCCTCTGCCTTCAAGTCCAACGACAAGGAGACCCCGTCGGAAAAGCCACAATTCCCGAATCCACAGATGGGCCCTCGTTTCTTCCACGGGTCCACGCTTCCGGTCGACCAGCAGACTGTCCGTAAACCAGCCCCTGCTCATACTCGCAAACAACCCCCGACTTCGATTTTCGCCACTCCCCACTTGTATCAATACGACGGTGATTCCAACAACCACTCCCGTACAAATTCAGATGCCTCTGCAGATTCTAGCATCAGCAGGAGTGGCAGCGACAAGAAACGTTGGATCATAGAGTAAACTGTGTTTGTCTTGTGCTCCGCTTGTTACCGCGTCCGCTCTTTTTTTGCGTCAATTATTACTTTCTGTATTCGTGTAGCATGCTGCTGGGAATGACAGCATTGTTGGATATTTCCGGCCGGGTTTCCCGCTGATTAAAATCGTGTACATTTACATCTGTGGGTATGGCTACATGAGAAGTGGTGGTGACAATCGGGGATGGTTCTATAGCGGCAGCGGCGGAATGGATTCGAAAGGGGTGCCTGTCGGTGACATCGGTGAGATGGATCGAATCGCCTCGATCTCCTGCTCGTGAATGATTGCAGCTTGTCGGGCGACGGAGGCGTTGTCAAAGTTTTCGTCGACGTGAACGGGAGGGCTCGTCTGCATTTCCACCTCTTCGTAACTCATCAAAGCCTCTCTGAACTCGAGCATCCAAGGAGAATCCATAAGCTCCTGAGCAGACGGTCGTTGGAAGGGATCGATGGTGAGGCATTCCTTGAGGAAGTTGATGCCACCCTCGCTGAGTTGACCCGGTTCGGGTAATGGAGGGTGTTGGGTGGCGACGCCGATGTGGAACATGATGGCCCTAACCAGCGTCCTCAGAAACTGTGACATAAATTTGGAGTAAAAACAACTTTTCCGCACCATTCGTTATCGAGGTTGCTCCAGGGTTTCTTCCCGGTCGCACACTCCAATACCACACATCCCAACGACCAGATATCCATCGCTCCACTCCGACCGCGTTGACTGTTCCGGATAACCTCCGGAGACATGTACATCGGAGTGCCGGTCAAGCTGTTGTTCATACCCAGCCCCCCACCCTTCGTCCCGAGGCCGTCCATGGCACGTCGGGACAGTTGCATGGACCGTTGGTTCTTGGCTAGAATCTTGGCGGCTCCAAAATCGACAAACTTGATGACGCCCATGTGATCCAGCAAGATATCTACGAGCCCGAAGATTAGTGTCACACAGGACACAAGTCAGCATGCCACGAACTGTCAGGTTTCACGTCACGGTGGACGACCCCCTGCGTATGAAGATAGGCCAGCCCTTCGAGCATCTGCATGGTATACACCTGCATCAACCCCTCGTCTTCGATCCGCCCGTGCTCCAGGAGCGACGCCAAGCTACCGCCCTGACAATACTCCTCGAAGATGTAGACCTTGTCTCGATGAACCTCGATTCCGTAGTACTCCACAACGTTCGGGTGATGGAGCATCTCCATAACGGCAAGCTCGTCCTTGATTTGCGAATACAGATTCGGCAATCCCGCGACCTCCGTATACCTGATCTCCTTCACCGCCATGAGAGCGCCAGTGTCAAGATTGACGGCTAGGTAGACAGAGCCAAATGAGCCAGCGCCAATGAAGCGACCCTGCTGCCAACGGATGGAGATATTGGAGCTGGAAGCTGCGAGAGAGACAAGTGAACGGTCGACCATTTTCTCCTCGTCCAATACTCGACCGACAGTATCTTTAGAAACCACCTCGGCACGTCGTGTTTCTAGCTCCCTAACCGAGTTTGAGATCCTGTCCCAGAACATCCGTACTGCAGGGTCGACGTAGTACGAGGAATGAGGAATGTAGTGCATAGCATCGCTTTCGACTTCACTGATTGTGTTCTCAGCTTGTCTCTCAGAGAGCTCCTGCCTCTCCTTCTCCTGCGTCGCTTCTTGTCGTGCCCCGAGGATATCGAAATGGCTGATGAGGAGCGTCATGCAACTTGCGACCTTCTGTCGGAGAAGCTCGAACTGGTCGTCGGGGAGTTGTAGAATATTGTTCCTCTTCGTCCGTTGGAGAGCGAACTCGAGAGCATTGACAGCCCATTTGAAGGTTACCCGTTGGTTCGGATCACAATCGTCACAGATGAACGAGACCCAAGAGATGGCGAGTTTGATGAGGAGTTGGTTGAATTTCACCAGAGTCGGCCCGCTCATCTGCTTCAGGATATGCTGCCCGTGTTCTGAAGCAAAGAGGTACCAGTTCTCCAGGAGCTCTTGGTGGCCCTTCGCATGGTGCAACGAGGTCCGCACATGCTGAGCGGAGTCTACAATGGATTGCGCCAGTCGATTTGTCGCCCGCGTGATCTTCCTCAGCTCGTTATTGACATTGGGGAGATGGGACTGGCTTTCGACCGCGCAGGGTAATGGTCCACAGATTGGTTCGAGAGGTTCGCCATCCTCGTCCACGGGCATGAAAGCATCGCAAAACTGTCGTTTGGCAGCGTTTAACCGCGCTTGAGTACCATCGGCAATCAGACGAATCCTGTTCTCCTTCATGTCGAGGTCCAGGCGGGGTAACTCCAGCAACAGAACGAGACCGCTCCAAATGAAACGGCTGGTAGGGGAAAGGATAAGGATATAATCCACGAAGTCGATAGAGTCTGGATCTTCCTCCTTTGCCTCGAACATGCTGGCTTCCTCCTCCTCGCTAATGTGGAAGGCTTGAGTAAGCAAGCGGTTGATGGCACTGGGATTATCTCGCAGTGAAGGAGGGGCGATGATGTACGTGCTGTCCTCCTCGTACGTATGTGTGTAAACGAGGAAGTGATCCGACTCGATGAGCGCCGTCACCAAGTGTTCCATTTCCACACCCTCTATAGAGTACTCCGCAGACAATTGTAGGCGCTGAGCGAGTGCCCTGAAACATCGCATGTTCAGTCATAGCGGAGGATTGACAAACACAAATTAGTCAGCTCACCGGCCAAAGCGTTGCAGCTTCCTGTAACGGATCCGGACCCCATCAAGGATTGTTGCATACCAATTAACTACCTGTTCCTCGGATAGAGCGCTTCGTGCCCTTGAAGCGGTGGGTAACCCTGTTCCGTCCATGCCTCGGCGGTTTCTTGAACTGGCTGGCATACGGATTTGGTTTTCAAAATAGTTTGTCACCCGGACCATCATCTTGTTTGTGAGAGCGCTGATTGAGCGTGAAGTAACGCCTGTAGTGGGAATATAGCGCAACGTACCAGAGTTCCTCGGCGACCACAGCACTTCCCCCGGGGATGGTCAGACTGACATCCTGGAAGGTGGCCCAGTGACCCTCGATAATGTCGGTCTCCTTGAAGTAGATGCCTTTGACACCACTTTTGAGCTTCCAGTGGATGAGTTTGAAGAAGAAGACGAGTGCCTCCAGGATAATGCGATCGTAGTCGAGAGTGATACAGGGAGGTAGATTCCAGTTGCCATTACTGTCGGGAGCCAGGAATGCATCATATTGCCGCTTGAGTGTACAGGCGAAGCCGACCTTGACCTTGATGTCTTCGAGCATTTGGTCAATAATGAGGACTTCCGGGTCTTTGAGCTTCCTCGCGTACTCCAGGCGGACGCGCAACATGTGGTGAGAAAGGTTCGTGGCGAAGGAAACGAGGGGAACGAGGACAGTTTCGAACGTCGGAAGATTCATCTCGGTGAAGAGTTGCCACAGGTTGACCTGGGTATCGCGAGCCGCACCGACAAGAGCGTGGATAGTTGTCATAGATCCCTTTTCAAACTGCCGCTGTACGTTTTCTTCCTTTAAAAGTCGGTCGATGAAGGTGGACGCTTCGGGTTGGCTCGAGATGGGGTTCCCAAACGTTTCACCGACATTGCCGATGGTCTCCTGAATGACGTCGAGGCTGTCGTTTCCCGTCCACCGACGAAGGAGTTCTGTCTCGTGCCGTAATGAGGATAGGATATTCGACCAGGAGTTAAGCGTGTCGACGCGAGACTGGAAAGCCTTGGACTGGGCAGCAGGTTTGTCGGTGTAGAAAGCCCTTAGGCATGGGTACAGCGACATGGCGACGTCTAGGTGATGGATAACACGGTTCACCTGGAGCAATGCAGCCTCATAGGGATCATTTGTCGCCTCGCTCGTATCGACGCGAAAGTGGAGGACCTCGTCGAGGACACGGTCCACCACTCGTAGCCGGCGTTCCTCCAACAATTTCCTTTCTTCTTCCACAGTCCGACACCTCAGCTTGGCGCGCAAACCTATCCAGATGTCTTCATACATGTGGCTGAGCTCGTCGTTGGAGGTTTCCAATGCTGTGGCGATCCGGGATTTCTCTGTCCTGAGTACGTCTCCGGAAAGGACGGAAGCCAACATTGTTTGCCACTCCAGACGTTCCCTATCCTCTACCGTCTCGGGGCGAATGGTCTCCGAGTCGAACATTAGAGTGGAAGCGCGATCGCTCTCTCCTGAGGCAGCCAATATGGAAGAATCTTCGTCATCGCTATCCAGGCCGTCTGCGAGGACCCCCATACCGCGGAGGAAATAGTGGTTATCGTGAACATGGCGCTGGTCGTCGGCCTCGGGTTCGGAGCGGTAACGACGCAGGAATTTGTTGTAAATATCGGAGTAGTTGCGACTGTGAGGGGTTTGTTGCATGGATGATGATAAAGGCCGCTGTTTCAGCTTCGATAGCCGCTTCAGCGAGCCGGTACCGGAGGAAGACGACCCGTACGTGTGTGAGCCTTGTGAGCCAGACCAATCGTCGGCGGTGGGAGATTCGTGGTGGGTGTACAACGCAGGCGTGTGCCTTCGCATGGTCGTCGCCGGCCGTGGTTGCGGAGGGAAAGGCAAGCGCCGTCGATGTCGTCGTCGATGTCGTCAAAGATCCTTTGGGGTTTAGTTCACCGAACACGTCCCGCTGCCGCTCCGTAATCGATCTCTGATCACTCTTCTACCTAGCATCCACTGCTGCAACTATGGGTGTCGTCGAAAAGGTATACATGGACTACAAACCCCCGAAGTACAGTTCTGATATCTGGCTCCAAGATCAAAGAGATTGAGGAGGAGATGGCTCGGAGTAAGTCTCTCGCTGCCACACTAGACGGTCACTAACGGATCTGTCCGATAACTTGCAGCGCAAAAGAACAAGGTACGCCCGGCCGCAGTCGTTTCATGAGAACCGACTGTAATCCAGACCCCAGGCGACCGAGTATCATCTTGGCTTGTTGAAGGCCAAATTAGCGCGATATCGAGCCCAACTTTTGGAACCTGTAGGAAAATCGAGCGGAGGTGGCACAGGCTTCGATGTACAAAAATCTGGCGATGCTAGGGTTGCGCTCATTGGGTTTCCATCTGTCGGAAAGGCATGTAAACCGATTAACCGGCTCTCACTGCCACTTATCTCGGCCTCAATCTATCAGAGTACCCTCCTGAATAAATGCACGCACACAGCATCGGAGGCCGCTGCGTATGAGTTCACGACTCTTACGGTCCGCTTCCATAAGACCGAGTCGGGACTCATGAGACTGATACACCAGCGGTAGGCCATACCGGGCGTTATCGAGTATGAAGGGGCCCGGATTCAACTACTCGACCTGCCTGGAATTGTCGAAGGTGCCAGTCAAGGTGCGCCTGTCTATCTTCGTTCCGATCCCCCCGGTGGCTCATTACCCCTAAGGTCGTGGTCGTGGTCGACAGGTCGTTTCAACAGCAAAGACCGCCGACCTCATTTTGATAATGCTTGATGCTACCAAGTCAGACGAACAACGCCGACTGCTGGAAATCGAACTAGACGCGGTGGGGATACGGCTGAATAAGAAAAAGCCAGATGTCGTGTTTAAGCGCAAGACAACAGGAGGAGTGAGGCCAACTTTAGCCCATGCAAAGCGCTTTTTGTCACTAATATGAATCATGTGGCAGATCACGGTGGGGCCGCATGTACTTAAGCCTTCATTATCCCTCGAGCTTACGCATCGCGCGCAGTTGACCGCCACAGTAAAACTGACACGGACCGATGAGAAGACCATTCGGACGATTCTGGCGAGCTGTTTGTATTCGCTACCACAGCCTGGGGTCCCGGCTTACGCAGATTCCTCAAATCAGACAAACTGCACAATTGCGACGTGATGATTCGGGAGGACGTCAGTGCCCCTCAGATGCTGATACCGCTGATACTGCGGCGCACTCATCGACATCCTCCAGATAACCACCGATGAATTCATTGACGTCCTGATAGGAACTAGGAAATATATCCCGTGCATCTGTCAGTCCTCCATCGATCTGGGGGGGGTGGTCTCTCAACTTCTTGTCCTCCTTGCTCGTTCAGATGTGTACAACAAAATAGACGCGATCAGCCTTGAGCAGGTGGACAGGCTGGCTCGCCAGGACCACACGGTGGTGATTAGCGCCGAACAAGACCTCAAGTAAGTGTTGCAACCCCTTATTTTTTTGGTAACTCAAAACCTACAGTCTGGATTATCTGATTGAGCGCGTCTGGGCCGATTTGGGATTGGTCAAAGTGTATACGAAAAAACGAGGCGCTCAGCCAGATCTCAGTGATCCCATATGTCTGCGAACCGGTGCCACCATTGAGGTTCCTCAGAACTCTGGTGTATTGTCCCATTCAACTCACTGAATTCACGCCGCAGGGCGTATGTAATGGCGTTCACCGCTCCCTGGCTACCAATTTCCGATACGCCCTCGTCTGGTAAGATTCCGTTTATCCAGAAACCCAATAATCTGATCCGCAATTGTGCTTCTCTTGTAGGGTAGGTTTTCCAGCTACTGAAGGTTACGACATATCTCTCAACACTGAAACTTTTGGCAGGGAAAGTCTTCCAAGTTTGCGCCACACGCACAAAAGGTAGGTCTAAATCACCCGGTCCAGGATGACGACGTCGTTTCAAGTGAGTGTTTGGTGTTTGATCAACGCCGGAATACTGAGACAGCATAGTCTTTACCAAATAACAAAATTTGGACACTGTACTCTATTCACTGTCACTGTATTGTTGTACCGGTACCCTTACGACAATGCCAAACGCACGCCTTACCTTAACTACTCTATTTTCGGGTCGGTAACCGTAGGAGAGATCGGATCACTGATGTGGGAAAACGGAAATGCACACCTTATAAATCGCCGCGATGTCTACTAGATTTTGCCAACACCCTCATCCACTTTTCGACTCATGCCTTCTGCGTGCCAACAGAAACCAACCCTTCCGTTCGAGCTGATATTCTTGGGAACGGGTACCTCTGGAAGTGTACCGAATATCTCGTGTTTGACTGCCCCACCTGAGCAGGAACCGTGTCGGACGTGCCTTTCGACGCTAACCCCAGAGGGCAAGAAAAACGTTCGAAGAAACACGTCGGCAATTTTTCGCGTTGATGGTGCGGATGGGAGGAAGGTGTACGGCACGAATTTTCCGCCGCTCCCGTTCGGTGGCTGATCATCGTTTATCTTCATCTTCCCAGGACAATTCTTATCGATGCGGGAAAGAACTTCCAGGCTGCTGCACTCGAATGGTTTCCGAAATACGGACTGCGTCGCATTGATGCCGTGTTACTTACTCACGGCCATGCAGATGGTAAGGGCATACGCCCGTTTCTGCGTTACGTCGCTTATGTTCTCCCGCAATCTAGCCATCAACGGTTTAGATGACTTGCGGGGTATGTCACGCCGTGTGGGAGACTGTTTCCGACGCCAGGTCATCTGAACGTTGAAATTTCCAGCGTGGACGTTAAACGCTGCGATTCAGTCGCATATAGACCTATACGCCTCTCAGGCGACTTTCAACGAAGTCAAGAGGGCATTCCCATACCTAGGTTGGTGGTCGGCGTTGACTATCTTTGGTCGTGTGTTTACCCATCATTAGTGTCCAAGGAATTTGCGTCTGGCGGAGGCGATGTATGCGCGTCAACTCCATTGGATATGCAGGGACGCTGACATGAAACCCAGGTTCCAGACTTCAAGTGGCACATCATTAATGCTGGCATGCCGTTCGACATCGAGGGGACTGGCATCCAGGTTCGGCCGTTTTGTGGTATGTAATGCCCTCGTTCCCATGATAGTGGGACTAAATGTGCCTTCTCAGTGCATCACGGTCGCATCTTTTCGACGCCACCAGACGAATCGGATGCGGCGCCAGGCATAAACTTATACACCTCACTATCAACACTGCCTTCGACTCCGACCAAGTCGGGTCTATCTTTGCTCGCCGACAAGGTGACACCGTACACCGCCAACGGGTTCCTGATCCAGGGTTCCCTAATCTACATCTCTGACGCCTCGTTTATCCCCGACGAGACGTGGACTCTCTTGGAGGAGTCGCGGAAACGCAACGGACGACCTTCCGTCGCTATCATCGACTGCTTGCGACCCACGGCACATACTTCTCACTTTGGCCTGAGGGAAGCGGTTGCTACTGCGAGGGAGATTGGGGCGGTGCGGTCGTATTGTGTTGGGTTCGGTCACGAGGTGTCGCACGCGTCATACGAAAAGATATTTGGAGCGGTTGATGGACAGGACGATAGGGACGGATGGACCAAGACGGAACGGGATGGGATTGGGATGATCGAGGGGGGGGATCCGATCTGGATCCGACCAGCCTATGACGGACTGCAAGTCACCGTCTCGGAGGGTGGGATGGTTGTGAAGGACAGCGGGTATTGATCATCGGACGTTAAGTTATGTACACGATATCATCCAGTATATACGACCCGGGGTAGATCGCGGTACATTTACCAGTGTTTTCAGATTTTGTATCAGTACGTACTTATCCGCTATATCTTATCTTCCGGAGAGCGAGAGGCGGGGCAAGAGCGTGACGCCGAATCAGTCACAGCGTTCCGCAGTCACATCCGTCTCGACCTCCACCTTCTTGACGAAACCAGCTCCACCTTAATATTCCCGTCTCAAGCATTCCAGCCTATCCTTTCCTTCCGACAAGCCACCGGGATCGTTGGCAATGAGATTCTTCTCAAACTCTCACTTGTACGAGTGAGTATTACGTTGGAGCACGTTGTCAACCTTCCATGTGTGGAGTCTCACGACCTTCACAGCGATCCTTGGCCCATCGTTTCCCTCGCTTTCTTCCTCCGTTATCCCAACCCCTACGCCGCACACGTTCTCTCTTGCGACGTCATTTCTCGCACCCACACCCCACAAGGCACGCTGCTCACCACCCGTCTCATTCTGAAAAAAGGGTCACTCCCTAAATGGGCTCCGAGGGGGATCATCAGCCGTGCCGAGAGTTGGATCCTCGAGGAGAGCGAGGTAGACCCAGCGGGTCGGGTCGTGCGTTGCAAGACGAGGAATCTCGACCACGTAAAAGTAATGCGGATTGAGGAGATTACTACGCTCCGCCAGGAGGAGGACGGGTGGGTCTCTCTCGGAGGTCTGTAATGTGACCCTTCCCTGATCCCCGACGCGTCTTTCCCGTTTGTAGGAAGACCCTGCAGATCAATGAAGCACGCATAGTCTCCCGTTTCGGCTGGGGCTTAGCTAAGACAATTGAAAACCACGGCCTTGCCAAATTCAAGACCAACCTTCAAAGGGTCAGCGCCACCTCTATTACGACCCTTACGAGACTCCTAACCCGTTTCACAGTCACGCGAGGGACTTTCTCACATCCTCGACGCGCTCCGACAGACCCGGTTACAACATATGGTTGCCGGGGGTGCCTTGCACTCACCTATGACCGAGAGCTTCAGGGTCCATGAGACTTCCCCTTCAGTTTCACCGTCAATTTCTACGCCCGATATTCAAATTGTCTCTGACAAAACCGAGGAACAGTTTGGAGTCGATATCGAACAATCCGAGGACCGACCAGGGATGTTCCGCAGAATGTCGTACTGGTTCCGATCCCGTTGAGCTCCTCCCTCGAATAGTTTTCCGTAGGTACACTCCTCTGACTTGCTGTCTGTTCTGCCTTTGTTGCCCGTTGTACAATTAGTAGTCATTAGTTTTACAAGGATACGTTATTTAGTGGTGGGCTGAATATCCCTGTCGACCCCTGTTCCCCGGATACGTGGGAGTCCTGGGACGTTTTTGATCGGCGCCGCTCCCGGACCCCGATCGTTCCGTGCCTTCGCGGCTGAGGTTCAACGCGACGGGCAGAATGTATTTCCCCGTATTCGCAGCTAGGCAGCTATCGACCGTCCCAACACTGCCGAACGCTACGCCGGAAGAGGTCCTGTCGATCTCTCCTGGTCCAAAAAAACTCCTATTCTGCTCCTTGACAAGAGACAGCCTTTCTGTTTGGCGAGTGCGAGTGCGTCGATCCTAGATCCCCCGTGTATAACCTTGTTGACACCCCGTTCTCGATCGTACAAGCCCCCGGTGGTATTGGCCCACTTGACCCGTACGCAGAAATCGTTGGCGGAGCATGGAGAGAACGTCCAGGCAGAGTGGGCACCTGACGAATCCAAGATCGTGATCCAGGTTCGCGTTCCGTACCCCCTGCCGACGTGGTGCCTGACGAGTCCTGATCTGCAGACCGCGGGCTCTTACTTGGTGCTAGTGACAGTGGAGAACAAGTCTTATCTGCCAGTGTACCAATCACCGGCTTTGTCGTCTACCTCACAACGGAGCTTCCAACCAGGCCCCGGTGAAGCGCATCCCATCCAGTCGGTCAGTTTGCACTTTGAGGGGGTTATTTTTGTGGAGGGGCACCTCTTGAGGTCGGTGAGCGTGCTCTCTGGACTTGAGATGGGATTGAAACGCCACACTTTTGTATAAGCGTATCTCCGAGGCGGGGCTATATGCTCTTCTCGACTCGAAACCCTCGTGCAGTGCAAAGGATCCCGTGGCCTGACGCAGAAGGAGAGGAAACTACCGGTTTTCAGGGTAATTATGACTCTTGGAGCGTAGACGAGTTTAATTTCCCTTGGCTGGATTGTACCGACGGTATGTACGGTCCGGTCGCCGCAACTTTCACCACTCTGACAACGGAACGCGTCTAGTCGCGGTAACGAAGATAATGCAACCCAAAGCAAACATCGAAACTTGGATAACTTCCGAAGGAAACGCTTACTTTGTCCAGCTCCAAGACGACAATGACGTCGATCGTGGATCGAGTTTCTCCGGTGACGATCTCATGGTAGGATCTTGCCACTCTCGTCTGCTCGTAGGAGGTTGAGTTCTTATACTTCAGGGCGATGATATAGACCAGAGCAGCTTTCGGTTGCGTCGGAAACGCCAGGCCGGTCCAAATGGAAACGCTGGGTCACCTCCGACTTGGGTAGGGACATGTGTCCATACCTCGCCAATCCCACGTTCGATCCAAAAACGAAGGCAGCTCGACCTAGACGACACTTATCAAATATTTAACTATCCAGAACCTCGAAAGGCCGTGGAAGTTGCCATCAACGTCAAGTTCTCTTTGATCGCTGTAGGCATGGAGGGGTAACCATTCAACCCAAACCCCGCTTGACAGAAACTGACTTGGTCGCGGTAGAGGCTCGGTTGAAATTTCTAGCTTCCCCGCGGAAGGGTACACCCCCCAACCCCAGGTCCTTAGCGTGCCGAATATGTATACGCACGCCCCTACGGGACCTGTGCGTACAACCGACTGGAGCTCAGATGGTTACGTTCTCGCGGTTGGTTGGGAACATGGTTGGGCTGTGTGGAGTGTCGCTGGTCGATGTCTTTCTTGGGGGTTCGGGACCGAGTTCGCTGTCGATGAAAATAGGTAAGTGGTTTGGAATTGGTTGAAGGGGAAAATAGGTCTTCACATTTCCAAGGTCTCAGGATGCGTTTATGTACGGGATACGAGGGCTCGTGGGTCATTCGAATCGAGACTCATGGAGGAGAGGGCTAATGAACCCTAGTTCTGGGCATCAGGAAATTTCGAACTTTTTGTCCTCGCAGAAAGGGTTACAAACAGTAATTTTCCCGTTTATTATACATACCCGCGCTGATTGGGGGTGTGTCAGGGCCCGACAGTCAACTCTTCACGATTCCTTTTGCAAAAAGTGCAGCTACGGGCCAGCAATCGCCCGTGAGCCAATCTCCTAGGTCTCGTGGTGTTTATATCTAACATACGCTTTTAGGACAACACGCGGCATGCGTTCTTGCACCAAGATGACCGTGTGCTCGTGTACCGTGGTGCAGAACAACCCGACATGAGTGTAATCAACCCTGAGTCGGATGTATGGCAACACATCAAGGTAATTGACTCACCCCCCTCTACTCTCGCGGGATATTTATCTCTACTCTCTCTAGATCCCTGAAACATACATGGGAAAAAATTGGCCATTAAGATACTCAGCACTGAGTTCTGATGGCAGGCTTACCGCTGTTGCTGGAAAAAGGGGGTTAGTGCACTACAGTTCAACATCTGGAAGATGGAAGCTGTTCTCAGACGAAAGGCAAGAACAAGCGTTCGCAGTGAGGGGTGGGATGGTGTGGTTCCATCATGTCCTTATTGCGGCAGTCGAAGTCTCCAAATCCTATCAGGTAGCGTCGTCTTGGGGTTGTGGTCAGCTCCTGACTCACTTTGAGCGTGCTTAGATCAGGTTATACTCTCGAGACGCAGAACTTGCCAACAAAAATGTCCTACATCGCGAGATCCTTACATCTCCCATCATTGTATTGTCTCTAGTGGACAATTCCCTGTTGGTGTACACGGCCGATAACAACCTGCACCATTATTTGGTTGTCCCTACCCCTGATACGATCAAGACGCACTTCTGCGGGACGATCAATTTCAATGGGATAATCGCGAATCCGGGCTCGGTCCGAACCCTCAGCTGGATGTTACCCAGCGCCCAGAAACGTTTGTTCTTTTGTGGAATTCTCTCGTTTTTTTTTCTCACACACCCCGTAGAGTTTGGTGACCCAGTGGACGACCTTGCCGTTGCAACTGTCTTGATGATGGTGGGAGGAAAGTTGGTGCTTCTCCGTCCGAGGAAGGTGCGTTAGTCCTTCAGAAGGTCGACGATCTGAGGCTCACGAGGTATGATAGTCTCGAGATCAAGAAGTCAGATACGATCTCCAGATTCTTGCGGATCGGATCGAGTTCTGTTGGATACATCTCCAAGGGATCGGCTCTCTTGAAAACTCCTTGTGGGGGTATGACGGTCAGGGTCTAAGAGTTTGGCTGAACGCTCTCTCCATCGAAGCGCCCTCGGAAGAGTCAAATCCAAATCGTCTCTCAGAGCACGTTAAAGAAAGTTTGAACATCCCGCTCGACTTTTATCCTTTGTGTAAGTTCAGCCCTCCATTACTTGAGACCGGACCCCTCATACGCTTTCTAGCCGTGTTGATGGATAAGGGAATCATTATTGGGGTGGAACACGAAGCAGCTGTAAGGATCAACCTGCCATTCGTGATGTTCCGCCGATCCACAAGTGTCAGTGCATTCGGCAACAACTCCTTTTGCTTTACTGAAGATAGTCACAGTCCCACCTTTTCCTGCATCACATCCTGTTACATTACCTCGAAGCCGGCAGCACTGATGATGCCGTCACCTTCGCTTCTTACTACAAGGAACTGACCTTTTTCGCTCACGCGCTCGAGATCCTTCTGCACACCATTGTTGAGGCAGAGGCGGACCTGGAAAACATTGAGGCGGACCCGACGAGTGGGGTTCTTCCCGCTGTAGTCGAGTTCCTGGATCATTTCGATGCCGCGCTGGATGTAGTGGTTGGTTGTGCACGTAAGACGGAGATGACACGGTGGCGCCGACTTTTTGATATAGTAGGGAACCCCAAAGCGTTGTTCGAGGTTTGTGGACTCCGTTTCGGAACGTCCAGGAGCATTGTTGACCCGGATTACTCAGACATGCCTTCAATCGGGCCGCCTGAAGACTGCCGGTTCATACCTACTCGTTTTGCACAACTTGGAACAGCTGGACGAGAGCCACAGCCATGCTGCCCGGTTGTTATCCAACGCGGTTGCGACATGCGACTGGCAACTGTGCCGGGAGTTGATGCGGTTTTTGCACTCCATCGACGAAACCGGCGTGGCGCTCAATCGCGTCCTCTCCCAGACGAATCTGATGCCGGTGTTGGG
>Ga0307515_10009147_pt1 | contig 19208 bp, 19 predicted proteins | sample 17_EM_MG_FD_194513 | JGI IMG/M metagenome (GOLD analysis project Ga0307515, IMG submission 194513) | Populus trichocarpa ectomycorrhiza microbial communities from riparian zone in the Pacific Northwest, United States - 17_EM | ecosystem: Host-associated > Plants > Roots > Unclassified | place...
ACCACTGGTCCAGAATCAATATCACCCATACTGCGCAATCGACTGCGGCAATGAGCTCCCCGAGCAGCAATGCTGGACAAGGTTGCCTTGATGGACGTTGACACGGAAAACGACTCCGTCCTCAAGGCGTACTACGATTGGACAGGATGCTTTGTCAAGGAGTATGGCATTGACAGTCTGCGGACTGACGCCGCCCGGCATATTCAGGTGGATTTCTGGCAATCATTCACGGAGGCTGCCGGTGCTTCCTGTATCGGAAAGTCTTTGAGAATGACCCTGTGATAGCGCGTCCAAGTGGCAAGGGCCCCTCGACTCTATTCTGAACTTCCCTCTTCGTAAGGCTATCCTCGACGTGTTTACGATTCCGGGTCCCCAGAACATTTCCGCTCTTGAAACAACAATGAAGGCTAACTGGGACCTATTCAATGACGCTGTGCTACTGGGGAGCTTCTTGGAGAACCAAGATGTTCCGCGTTGGGCCAACCTGTCAGTTGGTCCCCAAAGTCTTTAGTTCGTGTCGTTCCTTCTTTCCATTTTCCTCGTCATTTCCAATTGACTATTCCTTAGTAACACAATGTCATTCATCTTTATGACCGACGGCATCCCCATCGTTTACTACGTTCAAGAATAATATAAGGCATGCACGGCAATTCCGACCCTACAATCGTGAAGCGCTGTGACCATCTGGATACCAAAACACCACCACTGTGCTTCTTATAGCCAAGCTCAACAGATTGCACCAGTGGGTGATCAAGACGGGCAGCCAATGCCTAACACAGCAGACGTCCATCTTGTGGACCACGGCTACTAGCATTGCCATTCAGAAGGGATACGTCACCTCCATCATCACTACCATCAGTTCGCCTGTACGTGACTGGCCGTCGTTCTGTGGTGTTGCTGACTTCGATATACTCTTAGCCGCAAAATATTAGCGTGGTCGTTTACACTCCCTACCGTCGCAATGTAGCAACCACCGAGTAAGCATCTCGATGGCCCTCTGCTTGATCTGTTTGCTGACTCCCACCTTTCAGTATCCTAAGCTGCAAGCAAAGCGAGGGTGCTATAGCTGTTCAGTATCCTACTGGAGGCCGCCCCACGGTGTGTCAGTAGTATCGTCCTCAGCGAAAGATCTACCTCATACCACTCTAGATCCTCGTCCCCAACACGTATCTTCGCGGATCTGGTTTAATGGACATTAATGTTGCGGAGGCGACCGTGGTGGAGCTCCAAGACAGCAATGCAATGCATTTAGGCGCCTCGTGGCTCGTCCTGCTCGTTGCTGGGATTGTTGTTTGTGCAGTAACCCAGAGACAATGACCCAACGTCTTCCCCCTGGCTTGCCCTTCGTGTTCTTGATGATGGACAGTCTCACGTTTGGTGCGTAGAAGACACGATAGGCTCGCTCGGCCCTCGCCTTGCTCCTTTTCAGGAGCCTACTTGACACACGACATCTTGTCGACCTTGTAACCTTTTAGTGTGCGGCTCTTCGCATCATTCACTATCTTTCCGTCATTACTGTCTTGCCCTTTGACGACTCCAATCGACTCTTATTCCCTCCTCGGTGTTGACTGGCGTTTGGGCTGTACCTATATTCGCGTACGAACTGATACCTTAGTTTTCTGCTGCTCCAGGGCTCAAAGGACGAGGGATTCACTACCCGCCAATTCTTCCGAAACCTTACTGGAGGGTGTGCTATGTCCGACGCACAATGATTTCTGGACCTATTGCCCCTGTCGTTCTTGGATACACCAGGTACCGCGACACTCGGCAAGCAACCTATGAAGCCCCCTGATGACCGATCGATCTGATTATTTGTCCTCAGAATGATCGCTCAAATACTGATAATGTGCTATGTATGCTTATTGCTAAAAGCACCTTTCTTTCAGTCGTTGTGACGATCATGCATTCCACTCGTCCACATATCATTGCCTAACGGTTCAAAAATATGTGGCTGCTGTTGTATTCAACGCAAGAATATACTCAGGATCAGTTTTGAATATCAACAATGATGCCCTGAAACATTTTTTCTCGCAAAACCAACATCATGTCAATTCAATTTTGGTATTTTAATGTTCGCTGGACAGCCAACTGTGAATACAGGATATATAGATGTAAGGCTAGCATATATATTGACTACAACGTTTCATGGGCACAAGGAGATGAAAGGAAATATAGCGGGAATTATGAAGCACGATGATGGCACAAATGGGACAGATATATCATTCACTGAGCCCTATTTCGTCTGAAAAACCATAGGATCTTGTCCCTCATTCTACGTACTGGCATGTTCACAGCCTCTCCAGTGGGCTTTGAGGTCTTGGCTGGGGTAAGGGAAGCATCAGCCCGCTGTGGGGAGGAGATAGCCCGAAGGACGGGGAGAGGCGGTGAAATATTCTATGGTAAATCGGGTATGATGCCTCTCTGGCACACGAAGCACCCGCTGAATACCGGTGCATAACCACAAATTTCTAGTACCCTCCCATGATTCCTTTCCAGAAATTCAGTGGCTGCAGTATTTGCTTCGGCATATTTGTCAAGAGCACGGAAAGAGTGGGCAATGGCGTGGAGAGCCACATTTAGATAAATTTCCTCCTCAGCGTTTGTTGCAGCAAGGGCACGCCGCATGGAGATAGATTCCTGATACACAAGCACAGCTTCCTCGTGCTGTCCAAGTAGAGCACAGTGATGACCATAGTTATAAAGAGCATCACAGAGTAAATTTGTACGCTCATTCCCTGTTTGAGCAAGGTTGCGAAAGAGTGAGATAGCCTGCTTTCCCACTACTACCGCTTCTGAGACTTGGTTTAAACTCTCAAGTGTGACCCCATAATCAAGGAGTGTTTCTGCTCTCAATTCATTGTATCGAAGTGGATCTTGAGTTGACATCGTCGTACAGATCTCCAGAACTTCCTTGTAAGCAACAATAGCATCATCATATTTTCCAATGTCATCAAGTGCTGAGCCCATATTGATGAGTGTCTCAGCAAAGTAGTAATTGTGCTTCGCCGGATCATTATCAACCAATGTGCGGCGAATTGAAATTGCCTCATGGTATGCCTCAAAAGCACTGGAATATAGCTTGAGCTGGTGGAGGCCAGTTCCATAGTTGCTATAGATGGCGCTGCGGAAATGAGGATTCACCATTGTTGGTGGAAGTTCTTTCGTCATGAGTTGTACAGCATGTCCCAGCCATTGCGCACCAAGGTGACCTGTGGCCCAGGAGCCAGCTCTGCCTAACACAACAAGGAGCTTATATTTATCTGAGTGTGAGGCATCATTTTCAACAACTTCCTCACAGATGGAGATGGCCTGGATGAAGAGAGTACGAGCACGGGGCTGATATACAGAGAGCCCAGCAACGAGTGCAAGTGTTTCAGCCTGCTCGTGTCTGAACTCGAGTGACCGTCGACCCAAGGCCTCGGCAAGATCAAGTGCACAATCACCAGTTATGCGGCATTCATCATACAGTTTCAGGTTGTCTAGGACCTCTGCGAGGTCCCGAAGATGATATAGGACGACAATCGTAGAGATATCACGCGTTTGGACAACATTCTGCAGCAATATTTCAGCCTGATCCAGATATTCTTCCATTTTGTTTGCTTGCTTTCGGCAGATAACAGTCTTGCCATTCTCGGTGGAAAGCTCGATCGTATCCGAGTCAGAGGCAAGGAGGGTACGGTACTCCTCTAGGCGAAGCTTGATACGATCATATGAAAGAGAGGCATCAGGGGACAATACGGTGAAGGTAACAATGGATGTAGTTGGATTGGCCACGACCTGAGAATGATACCCATCAGCATGTGCCTTTACGCGTGTGTGACAACCCACCCTCGTCGTCTGGCTATTGAAGCCAACGGGCTCGACTTGCGAGTGCATTGAGAGACTACGAGAGCGTTGGCGGACCTGCCCTTGCTGGAGCATGGTGAGCATCTGTTCGAACCTAGCTGCCATTTCGGTCTGAGCAGCAAGAATCATGTTCGTCGATACGAATGTATGAAGGTGCAGTCGCGTCTAGCCGTGACGGTGGTCAGCACAGTCCGCCTCCAAACCTGAGCGGTTCCCCCCATACCTGCCATCGAGCACGGACACTACTGATTTTCGCATTTGATGCGGTCAATTTCTCACGTAGATCTCCGGCTTTCCACAGTTCCTTAACACCCGGCAGCTTCTTCTTCTTGCCCAGGTTCGGATTGACCAAGTTCAGCCATTCGTCGAGGTCGCGTAGGATTCTACGCCGTCGTGTCAGGCAAGTCCGCGAACGGCAAACGGGAGGCAAGAACCACTCGTACTCTGCAAGCTCCTTCAGATCGGTGTTGAGTTCATGCTGGTCCAATAATTCCTTGTTGTTGTTGTAGAGTGACTCGAGGAGATTGATATCCTTTTCGTATTCGATGAGCGCTGCCGAGAGTTCCTCTTTCTCCGATGCGACCTGCGAACACGGGCATAGAATATAGAATAACCATGAGTGCTCTGATGGTACGCACAGGGCTCGAAGGATAATGGGCGTACCAATTTGATCTTGTCCCGTAATTCTTTTGCGCATTTGAAGACTGGGATGGCCAGTCCAACGACCGCGCTAGTTGCGCCGAGGGCTTCCATCGGTGGTCGAGATGAACGAGTTGACTGGGAGAGTTGTTGGGGGGTACAGTTTACAGACTCGGAGCAGGGTGGAAATAGGCGTCTAGCGGAAATTAAGAGAAGGTCTCCAACCGGACTCCCAGAGGAGACGGCGGCTTAGTTGACAGCAGGTGCATGCTGTGCACACTGGCACAGACTCAAAGTAGAGGGTGCACACTGGGCTGCGTAGTACGTTCTCGTCGACAACGCACTGAGCCGGGACCCACACAGCTGGAATGTAACCAGTCCAGTTTCGTCTAGCACTGCATAGTAACATACAGATCTATGACTTACGCTGCCCCTGCAAGGCTGTGACGACGCCGTCTCCAACCGTGAACGAACAATGAGGGCACAGGACAGTCAGGCAATCACTTGGGTCTCTGCCACGCATATGCACCAATATCTTGAAGGGCTGCAAAGTGTACGGCGTTCCATTCCATTGGCTGTCATCAAAATAAATTCGTATTCTACCCAAATGGACCACAAGGGGATATAAAAGGACCATTTTCAAAGATTCATACAGATGCGGCGGAGGGGAAAGAGGAGGGGGCTGATGGGAGAGGGCGAAAGGTGAGCACAACCAGATAACAGCACAATGGAATGGTCCTTTGCATGATAAGATGTCTACTATAGGTTACAAGGGACGGAGAGAGCGTGGTATACGGGGGAGGGTATCATGATCATCCAACTGGGTGAGGGGTGGGCTCAAGCAGAATCGTTCGCAGGTCCAGCTGATGGAGGAAGCGCTAGGTTGATGTTGCCACTCGATCATCGCTGCTATTTCATGGCGAGCTCGGTGGGGCTGCCGAGACCACCAGAGGGGGCGAGAGGTCGTGTCGGCGGGGGGAGCCCTGCGACGCTGGTTATGGAGTTACGCCCTTGATACCGCAAGTGGCGCCTGTAGCAATGATAGCCGGTACCGACGTCTCGCAAGGCTGCTGCCGTTGCGATTGCGCTTCTTGATCACGTCCGTCTTGAGGGACAGAGGCCGAGTGATACCGTGGAGTTTCTGCCGAGGTGAAAAGACCAGGTCGGTATGATTCCCAATCACGGCTAGCATTTGGAGAACACTCACGAAGAATAAGCCACACGCATTGCACAGCGGTTGGCCCTGTGGACACGTTTCCACAGGGGCGTAGTGGCAGTCTTGCAGTTCGTGCACTGGGTCTGTCCTCCTCCGCCAGTGGAGACACAGCCAGGTCCAACCCGAAGCAGCAGCGACGACACTCGCTCTCCGGATATGGACAACTTGCACTCGACAGTAACACCCTTCCGGACGTTCCCATCCTCGTGCTTCCTCTCCTTTGTTGGCGAATAGGCCCGACGCTGGTGCGTGTGGGCGCACTCCCAATAGCGTGCGCAGCAGCCACAGACGAGACGAGCCTTATCCTCCTCACATTAGCGTGGGTTTTCGGCGGTCCCGAGTGCTCAGACGTCCCCGAGCTAGTAGTGTCCGGACTCGCCCAGAGCCATTCCTACTCCCGACGGAGCCAGTTTGCGGGATGTGCCCAAAAGCCGCACCGTTGCTCCCCACTCAGTCGGGATGCCAACAAGTCCACCGATCTCGGTGCCAGCTCCGGCGGCAGAGCCGACAACAGACGCAGACGCAGTAGTAGTGGAGTCGAATCCTCCAAATGCCTGGAACGGGAGCATGTTGAGCATCGCCACCCCGCTGAGGTTGAACGGGTTGATCCCGCCAAACGGCGCGCTGTCTCGTCCAAAGGAGAGCACGCCGCTTTCTGCATACGGCGCGAATCGGCCAGCGGCTTCATACACAGCTGCCTGAGTGGCAGCGACAAGGTCCTGTGTGCCTCCGGTTGTGCTTGGGCGCGCGGAAGTCGGAGGGGACAACTCATCAAACGGGAGCTGGGTGAAGCCGCCGACCCCGCCCTCTATACATTGCTGCTGCTGTAGCTGCTGTAGTTGAGATCGCCTATCGAAGGAGAAGCTGAATGGGGTGTCGGGGTAACTTGGCTCACTGGTGCAAGGGAGAGCGGGAACAAACCCTATCGATCCATTCGCAGATGGGAAAGTAGCGAGGGGAGGTAGCGAGGTGCTGAGCTGTACGAAGGTTGCTGTTGTTGTTGCGTTGCAATGGCCGACTTGGGTGGGTCGCCACGGGCAGGGAACCAAGGAGCGGTTCTTCAACCCAGCGCTTGCCCTGGTGGTTGAAATACATATCATTCAGTCCCACTCTCCGCTTACGCATTCATCGAGTGACTTACCAGCGTACTCTCTCCGGGACTTTAGGAGGAAGTGGCCTTCGATGACCTCCAGGACGTTCCGAGGCAGTGCTGCCGTCCCCAGAAAGGGCTTGGTCAAGGATCATGCTGCGCACATGCCTGGAGAATGGGCTCACAGTCACAGTCGCAGTCGCCGGCAGGGGTTGAGCAAACGAAAATCCAAGGTGGAACGCAGGAAGACTGAAAGACATAAATCCTCCAAAGCCCTCCTCGTCCTGCGCTTCCTGTTGTTCGGTTTGCTGTTGCTCTTCGTCGCTCGACACCGCGTGTTGGCGCTGTACGACCTCACCGATCTGGCGCTGCTGCTGCGGACCAGCAAGACAGCTGATGTTCGTCCATCCAACCACAGGAGGGCTCTCGCTGAACATTTTCGAGCTCCTCGTTCACAGACTCCGTCCGCTCCCCTGCTGCCCGCTCCACCCGCTCCCTGGCCGTTCACGTGGACACTCGGCGGCATAGCGACTCCCCCATCGATATTGGCAGTGGTGCTGACGCTGCCGTTGTTACTGGCGTTATCGTCAAATTCGAGGCCATGTATGCCAGTGGTTTGAAGGTAAAGTTGAGATGAGCAAGATCGACTCTGGCTCCTGCTCCCAGGACGCCAGTCCATCCCTATCCCCTTCCCCACTCCCATCCCTACCCCTGAGCCGCGAGCGCAAAGTCGCACGCCAGTCCATCCCATATTCCGCAACTTCCGCTTCACAATCCCTATGCACCAAACCATGACACCAGTACATGGACCATCCATACAACCAGACGAAGGAAATAAAATCCATCCGCTGCGCATGTGGCAAGTCGGCCTTGGTACAGCCTCCACATCTGGATCGGGAGTGGTCCTCCTTCTGCAGCCCTCCGAGCTCCATTCTTCCACGCCAGGACCCGTGCTGGCGCCAGCTTCGGACTGGAAATCGGAGAACATGCTCGCCGAGACCCGAGACAGCAGAAAGTGGTGGCGGCTGGTGGTGATAGTGGGGGCTATTCTGCGCATCGGCGCCGAGACCGTCGAGGCCAGAGGGGAAGTTCGAAAAGGAAGAAGGCGCGATGGAAAGCGCGTGCTTGTGTTCGCGTTCGCGCTCGTCATCGTGCTCATGACAGGGGTCAGGACACTCCCGTCTGCAGCGCGTAGCGCCAAAGCTGAGACTCGTGCTGGCGAGGCTCATACTGGTGGTGGTACTGTTCGAGGGGGAGAGGGTTTGTCCCTGGCTGAGCGGGGAGGCCGCTGCTGCTGTTGCTAGTGGTTTCCATACATCGGATCCTGTTGCTGCTACAGTGGTGGTGATAGCTGTCGTTTCTGCGCCTGCGCAAGGCCCTGATGGATAATAGGAACCCAGGTCTGGAGCCAGGGGCAGGTTCATTGGGCTCATCCACGGAGTGGGTGGAAGAAGACTCGGGTGGACACGCATCGACGATCCATGTGCATACGTGGGTCTGCGTGCTCCAGGACGTCCAGGGCCATTAGGAGGACCAAGAGGACGAGGGCCGCTGCCCGAATTTTTGGCGACTCCGCCGACTGAACGCCGCTGGTACCGGCCGTGCACGTTTGTGTTTGCACCGCTCGTGCTGGTGGTAGTGCGACTGGAAATGCTCCCGTGACTGTGGCTGTTACCCGCTGATTGCGGCCTGGGCGAGGATGCAGTGAAGGCGAGATCGCCGACGGCCTGTGAGTAGCATTGGCCTTGTGCTTGTGTGTATGCGGGTGCGAGGCGAAGTTGACAAAGCCAGTTGGACATGCTGCGGGGACGACTGGGAGAGGGCAGGAATGCGGTGAACTGGGATGGTGCGGGTTCGGAAAGTGGTTTGTGCATGGGCTTGCACATGTGTAGGATCAAAGGTGAAGGATCGGGGGTCGTGAGTGTCAGCAGCTTGGGCATGGTTTTGGGTGGAGGATGGGTGGGTGGAAGAAGAATCGGAGTAGAAGGGTGGGGGGTACATGGGGTTTGGAGATTGTAGGACGTGTAATGGAGCCATTATGTTGGATGAGCGGAGAAGAAGAAAGGGCGAGGAACTGGGTATGCTGGGTTTGAAGGCGGTCTTCCACCCGCGTTGATAGTGGGACATTTGAACGTTGTTGTTCTGTTGTGTGTAGGCCTGGGGTGTTGAAAGGATTTACGCGAGTCTGGGCTAGTATACAACAACGTATGAAAGGATGTGTTCGTATTTCGACAAGGCTGCACGCGATGCTGTGAGCACGGACTAAACGGGACGCCAGCGATGAGAAGGGTCGGTGTTAGGAGTGAAGATACCAAGCAGGTGGTGGCAGCAGACTGCTGGGTACAGTGGATAGTCTAGCTGGGTGGAGTGTGAACGAGTAGAAACCGTACAGGTGGGTCGCGCGCGTCGCAAGCGGGGGAAATGGTCAACAACGTAGGGCAGTATCGGAGGATAAAGCGTAGATAGGCGGAGGTCTCATTTGAGGGGAGTATACGTGAGGTAGAATTCGGACGAGGTTGTGCGCGAGGTGGCTGCTCCATACAGATCGTGGCTGGACGGCTGGGCGAGAGGTGGGGGCGATATCGCCGTCGTCCCGCCTTATCGGCGAACAGGAGGGCCGAGCAGCTTAGATTGATGGAGCGCTGTAGTAAGAAACGAGTGGTTTTAGCACTTCAGTTTACGAGCTGATTTAGACCTTGTCTTGATCAGTGCTCATGGTCTGAAAGGACGAGTCCTCACCCTTCAACTGTTGACCAATGACCACAGAACGTTGATATGGTGCCCTTTTGTGATGGCGGTAGACAGCTGGCGAAACGGAGGGGATTTATCAATCGTTTTTCTCAAGATGGTAAAGTGGTGAGACGCGAGATGAATATAAAGAATATCCATCTATCTCTGCCATCATCGCTAGCGGCGTCGTAGGCGTCAAGTCTAAGGTTGGTCGGTAAACAGCCATTGCTTTGAGAACCACCTCTGCCTTCTGGCGAGTACGAAAGTATATTTGAACAGCATTAATTTGGGATTACTGAACCCTCGTTACTTGGTATAAGTGCAGTCGTGGAGAGTCTGTAGTGATGAGGTGCCGCCCTGACCCAGAGAGGCGCTCATCCATCGCCCTGCAATGTTGAAGTTATGGACAAAATGCAAGGAACCACGTTAAGCAAGGCGCTCCTGACACGGTCACACCTCCAAAGGAACATCCTCTCGAATGCGCTCTCTCAGGCGTTGGAAGACCGACACCATGGGAAATGAGGGAGACCACTGCCATGCTCCACGACTAGATTCCCTATCGGAACAAACTCGTATCGTCCTCTGTCTGCATACTAGGCCATTCTTCTCACCAAGTACCCTCACTTCTCACACCTTTGAACCTCCAATCATCCTTGTTCAAACCTCACAATTACGCCCGCCACGCAGATCCACTTGCCCAATGCTTGGATTTCTCCATGTACCACCAACGTGTACAGTGTAGCATGTCGTCCGTGTCGGCGTCTGCGTTGAGCTCGGCGACGAGTACATCAGGAATCACTACGAAGGTGCCGACGCCGTGTTCTACGCTTTTTGCAATCGTGGTGGTGTTGACAGGTCTTTGCTAGCGTACTTGTGTTGCTAAGCCGTGGAACCTGGTTCACGCCAAGAGGTCGGTCGTTTTTATTCCGTTCCCTCTTGGTAGGTACTGATAACTCTTACTCTAGAGGGCAGAAGGGAATATGGATACTACTCCCCACACTCCCCATGCCTCGCTCGGCTCGCGTCAAACACCCCTTGCACACTTTACAACGACCTTCTCGCCCTTGATCAACAATCTCACGGCGATCACCGCTGAGCCTCAGTGAGCGAGGCCACCGGAACGCCATGCATGACACTCATCCGCATATCATTGCTGACCGTTCATATCAAAAAATTGTGGCTACTGTTGTATTCAACACAAGAATAGATTCGGAATCCGTTTTGAATACCAATGATGATGTCCTGAACTATTTTTGCTTCGCAAAATCAATCTCGCGTTAATTTAAATTTGACATTTTAATGTTCGCTGCCATCTGTGAATAAAGGACATAAATGCAATGCGAGCATGTATATTGACTACATCGTTTCATGGGCATAAGGAGATAAAAGGAAGTATAGCAGGAGTTATGAGGCACGATGATAGCGCAAAGGGGACAGTCTAGACATATCATTCACTGAGCCCTATTTCGTCTGAAAAACCCTAGGATCTTGACCCCCTTTGTACGTACTGGCATGCTCACAGTCTCTCCATTGGGCTTTGAGGTCTCGGCTGGGGTAAGGGAGGCATCAGCCCCGGCCCGCTGTGGGGAGGAGATAGGCTGAGTGACAGGGAGAGGTGGTGAAATATTCTGTAGTGAATCGGGTATAACGCCTCGCTGGCACACGAAACACCCACTGAAGTCTGGTGCATAATCACAATTTTCTAGTACCTTCCCACCATTCCTTTCCAGAAATTCCGTGGCTGCAGTATTGGCCTCGGTATGTTTGTCAAGAGCACGGAAGGAGTTGGCAATATCATGTAGAGACCACATTAAATAGTTTTCGGCCTCAGAGTCTGTTGCAGCAAGGGCACGCCGCAGGGGGATAGAATCCTGAAATGCGAGCACAGCTTCTTCGTGCTGTCCAAGTGAAGCACAGCTCATACCATAGTTATAAAGAGCACAACAGAGTAAATCTGTGCACTCGTTCCCTGTTTGAGCAAGGTTGCGAAGGAGTGAGATAGCCTGCTTTTCCATTGCTGCTCCTTCAGAGACTTGGTTTAAACTCCCAAGTGTGACCCCATAATTAAAGAGAGTCCTTGCTCTCAATTCATTGTACCGAAGTGGATCTTGCGTTGACATAGTCGTACAGATCCCCAGAACTTCCTTGTAAGCAACAATAGCATCATCATATTTTCGAATGTCATTAAGTGCTATGCCCATATTCATGAGTGCCGCGGCAATATAGAAATTGTGCTTCGCCGGGTCATTATCAACCAATGTGCGGCGAATTGAAACTGCCTCGTGGTATGCCTCAAAGGCATTGGAATATTGCTTGAGCTGGCGGAGGCCATTTCCATAGTTGTAGTAGATGACGCTGCAGAGATGAGGGTCCACCATTGTTGGTGGAAGTTCTTTCGTCATGAGTTGTATAGCACGTTCCAGCCATTGTGCAGAAAGGTGACCCGAGGCCCAGGAGCCAGCTTTGCGCAGCACAATAAGGAGCTTGTATTTTGAGGCATTATTCTCCAGGACTTCCTCACAGATGGAGATGGCCTGGATGAAGAGAGTACGAGCACGGGGCTGATATACAGAGAGCCCAGCAATATGTGCAAGTGTCTCAGCCTGCTCATGTCTGAACTCGAGCGACCGTCGGCCCAATGCCTCGGCAAGATCAAGTGCGCAGTTGCCCGTTAGGTGGCATTCATCATACAGTTTCAGGTTGTCCAGGACCTCTGCGAGGTCACGGAGATGATGCAGGACGACGAGCGTAGAGATATCACGCGATTGGACAACATCCTGCAGCAAGTTTTCGGCCTGATTCAGGTATTTTTCCATTTCGTTTGCTTGCTTTCGGCAGATAACAGTCTTGCCATTCTCGGTAGAAAGCTCGATCGTATCCGAGTCAGAGGCAAGGAGGGTACGGTATTCCTCTAGGCGTAGCTTGATACGATCATATGAAAGAGAGGCGTCAGGGGATAATATGGAGAAGGCGACAGTGGATGTCGTTGTATTGGCCACGACCTGAGAATGATACCTATTAGTATATATCTATAAGTGTGGATGGTGACGCACCCTTGTTGTCTGGCTATTGAAGCCAGCCGGTTCGACTTGCGAGTGCATTGATAGACTACGAGAGCGTTGGCGGACCTGCCCCTGCTGGAGCATGGTGAACATCTGTTGGAACTGCGCTGCCATTTCGGTCTGAACGGAGTCCAGTCGTCCAAGCATCACATTTGACAATACGAGTGTGGAAACTTGAAGTCGTGCCTGACCGTGATGGTGATCAGCATAATCCGCCTCCGAAACCTGAGCGCCTACCCCCCACATACCTGCCATCGAGCGCGAACGCTACTGATCTTCGCGTTTGACGCGGTCAATTTCTCACGCAGATTTCCGGCGTTCCACAGTTCCTTAACACCCGGCAGCTTCTTCTTCTTGCCCAGTTTCGGATTGACCGAGTTCAGCCATTCATCGAGGTCGCGTAGGACTCTGCACCGTCATGTCAGGCCCGTCTGCAAACGGCGAACGGGAAGCAAGAACAACACGTACTCTGCGAGCTCCTTCAGGTCGGTGTCAAGTTCGTGCTGGTCCAATAGTGCCTTGTTGTTGTTGTAGAGTGACTCGAGGAGGTTGATATCCTTTTCGTATTCGATGAGCGCTGCCAAGAGTTCCGCTTTCTCCGATGCGACCTGCGAGTACGGATATTGAATATAGAATAATCATGGGCGCTCTGGTGGTACGCAGAGGGTTCGGAGGATAACGGACGTACCAGTTGGATCCTGTCCCGTAATTCTTTCGCGCATTTGAAGACTGGAATGGCCAGTCCGACGGCCGCGCTAGTTATACTGAGGGGGTCCATAGGTGGTCGAGATGAACGCGTTGATTGGGAGAGTTGTTGGGGGGTACAGTTTACAGGCTCGGAGCGGTTCAAGCTGTGGTGGGGATAACCGGGCGTCTAACGGAATAAGAGAAGTGGCCAGTCTCCAGCCAGACTCTAGACGAGACGGTGGCTCTGTTGATAGTAGGTGTGTGCTGTTGATAGCAGGTGCACGGTGTTCGCAGCAGGTGCGTGCTGTTGGTAGCAGGTACATGCTGTTTGCAGCAGGTACGTGCTATTGATGGCAAGTGCATGCTGTGCACACTAGCCGAGCTATTGAGAGGCTCGAAGTAGGGGGTACACATTGGGCTGTGTAGTACGTTCTCGTCGTCAGTTAGAGAACTACGCACTGAAGGACCCACACAGCCGGGACGTAAGCACTCCGGCTTCGATTAGTACTATGACTTATGCTGCTCCTAAAGGCTGTGGCAACACCGTCTTCGTCCATGAATGAACAAAGAGAGGAAAGTCAGACAAATTACACTTCGGGTCTGCCGCGCAGCCTCTGGGTAATACCACATATGCACCAATATCGTGGAGTGGCTGCAGACTGTACGATGTTCCATTTCATTGGGCTGTCATCAAAATAAATTCCCATTCTACCCAAATGGACCACAAAGAGAGAGAGAAAAAAGAGGACGAGATAAGAAAGATCATTTGCCGAGCAATCGGAGTCGTGGGACCAGAGAAGAGGGGGGGTTGCATAGCGAAGGAGAAAAAAAAAGGTCGAAAATGATGAGGAAGAACCATACAGGGGGGTGAATCAAGGTTTTCATACAGATGAGGCAGAGGCGAAAGATCACGGATGGCGTCTTGGTGATGATGAGGCTGATGGGAGAGGGCGAAAGATGAGCACAACCAGATAACAGCACAATGGAATGGTCCGTTGCATGATGAGGGCAAGCGATGTCTACTATAGGTTACAAGGCGCAGAAAGAGCGTGGTATACGGGGGCGGGTATCATGATCATCCAACTGGGTGAGGGGTGAGGGGTGGGTTCACGCGGAATCGTTCGCAGGTCCAGCGGATGGAGGAAGCACTAGGCTGACGCTGCCACTCGATCGTCGCTGCCGTTTCATCGCAAGCTCGGTGGGGCTCCCGAGACCACCAGAGAGGGCAAGGGGTCGTGTCGGCGGGGGGAGCCCTGCAGCGCTGGTCATGGAGTTACGCCCTTTGGCGGTAACGATACCGCGAGTGGCGCCTGTAGCGGTGATAGCCGGCACCGTCTTTCTCGAGCTAGCTGCGAGGCTGCTGCCGTTGCCGTTGCGCTTCTTGATCACGTCCGTCTTGAGGGACAGAGGCCGAGTGACACCGTGGAGTTTCTGCCGAGGTGAAAAGACTGGAATCAGTATAATTCCCAATCACCGCTATCAGTTGGGAGAACACTCACGAAGAACAAGCCACACGTATTGCACAGCGGTTGGCCCTGTGGGTCACGTCTCCAGAGGGGCGTAGTAGCAGTCTTGCAGTTCGTGCACTGGGTCTGCCCTTCTCCACCAGTGGGGGATATCCCACCAATGGAGACACTACTCGATCCACCCGACGCAGCAGCGACGACAGTCGCCTCTCCAGATACGGACAACTTGCGCTCGACAGTAACGCCCCCGGACGTTCCCATGCTCGTGCTTCCTCTCCTCTGTTGGCGAATAGGCCCGACACCAGTGCGTGTGGGCGCACTCCCAATGGCGTGTGCAGCACCCGCAGACGAGCTGAGCCTTCTCCTCCTCGCGTTGGCGGTCGGCGGTCCCGTGTGCTCAGACGTCCCCGAGCCAGGAGTATCTGGACTTGCCGTGCCACCAGAGCCATTCCTACTCCGAGGGAGCCAGTTTGCGGGATATGCCCAAGGGACGCGCCGTTGCTCCCCCACTCAGTCGGGCTGCCAACAAGTCCACCGCCGAGGATATTCGGATCGACGTGGATGTATGGTGTGCTCATAATCTCGTTTCCAGCTCCGGAGGCAGCAGCAGACGCAGACGCAGTAGTGGTGGAGTCGAACCCTCCAAATGCCTGGAACGGGAACATGTTGAGCGTCGCCCCGCTGAGGTTGAACGGATCGAGCCCGCCAAACGGCGCGCTGTCTCCTCCAAAGGAGGGTACACTGCTTTCTGCATAGGGCGCGAATCGGCCGACGGCCTCATCCACAGCGGCTTGGGTAGCAGCGACAAGGTCCTGTGTGCCTCCGGCTGTGCTTGGGCGCGCGGAAGTCGGAGGGGACAACTCATCAAACGGGAGCTGGGTGAAGCCGCCGATCCCGCCGTCTATACATTGCTGTTGCTGCTGTAGTTGCTGCTATTGAGACTGCCCATCGAAGGAGAAGCTGAATAGGGTGTTGGGGTGACTTGTCTCGGTGGTGTAAGGGAGCGCGGGAACGAAATCTGTCGATCCATTCCCAGATGGGAAAATAGCGAGGGGAGGTAGCGACGTACTGAGTTGTACGAAAGGATGCTGCTGCTGTTGCGTTGCAAAGGCCGACTTGGGCGGGTCGCCACGGGCCAGCGAATCAACGAGCGATTCTTCAGCCCTGCGTTTGCCCTGGGGGTTGAAATACATATCATTTAGTCCCACTCTCCGCGTACATATACATCGGGTGACTTACCAGCGTACTCTCCGGGACTTTAGGAGGAAGTGGCCTTTGGTGACCTCCAGGACGTTCCGAGGCAGCGCTGCCGTCCCCAGAGAGGGTCTGATCAAGGCTCATCCTGCGCACATGCCTGGAGAATGGGCACACGGTTGCAGTCGAAGTCGCAGTTGCAGTCGAAGTCGCCGCCAGGGGTTGACGAACGAAAATCCAAGGTGGAACGCAGGAAGACTAGAAGACAGAAACCCTCCGAAATCCTCCTCGTCTTGCTCTTCCCACTGGTCTGCTTGCTGTTGCTCCTCGTCGCTCGACACGGTGTGTTGGGGCTGCAGGATCTCGCCGATCTGGCGCACGTGCTGCTGCTGTGGCGGCGGAGCACCAAGTCGGCTGAGACCCGTCCACCCGCCATACCCAACCACAGGAGGGCTCTCGCTAAACACTTGCAAGCTCCTCGTCAGCAGACTCCGTCCGCTCCCACTGCCCACGCTCTACCCGCTCCTTGGCCGCTCGCGTGGACACTCGGCGGTATAGCGACTCCCCCCTCGACATTGGCGGCGGTGCTGGCGCTGCCGTTGTTACTGGTGGTGTCGTCAAAGTCGAAGCCATGTATGCCGGTGGTTTGGAGGTGGAGTTGAGATGGGCGAGATCGACTCTGGCTCCTGCTCCCAGGACGCCAATCCATCCCTACCCCCATCCCCACTCCCATCCCCATCCCAGAGCCACGAACACGAGACTGCGAGCGTGAGGCCGTACGCCAGTCCATCCCTTGATCCACACCTTCCGCTTCATGATCCCTGTGCACCAAAACCATGACATCAGTACATGGACCTTCCATACAAACAGACGAAGGAAATAAAAATAAAATAGAAATACGCACCCATAGCCATCGCTCTCGTCAGGCATTTCAAAGCCCTCAACACGCGCATTCGCCTTGACCCTCGTGATCGTCGGCGCCGACGTGGTGGTCATAGAACCGGGAACTGCCGCAGATCCACCATACTTCTGCAGCCTGCGTCCTCGATCGGGGATATCTGCCTGTTCGTCGACTGGCACGACTTTACGTTCCTCCTGCTCCTGCTCCATCTTCATCTGCATCATCTGGTCGTGTGGGTACTGTTGTCGTGGGTGTTGGCGCGCCTGCATCTGCTCTTCGAGTCGTTGTCGTCTCAGAGCCATGCCCACCATCCGCCACGTGAGATTCTCCATCCGCTGCGCATGTGGTAAGTTCCCCTTGGTGCGCGTACAGCCTCCACATCTGGATCGAGAGTGGGTCCTCCTTCTACAGCTCCTCCGGACTCCATTCCTCCACGCCAGGACCAGTGCTGGCGCCAGCCTCTGAGAGGAGATCGGAGAACATGCCCGCCGAGGCACCCGAGACAGCAGGAAGTGGTGGGGCTGGTGGTGGTAGTGGTTCTGCGGATCGGCGCCGAGACCTTCGAGGCCAGAGGGGAGGTTCGAATAAGAAGAAGGTACAATAGAAAGTGCGTGCTTGCGCTCGCGTTCGTGGTCGTCTTCGTCGATCGTGCTCATGACAGGAGCCAGGATACTCGAGTCCCGTCTGCCGCGCGTGGCGCCAAAGCCGAGACTCGTGTTGGCGAGACTCAAACTGGTGGTGATACTGCTCGAGGGGGAGAGGCGTTGTTCCTGAGTGAGCGGGAGAGGCTGCTGCTGCTGCTGTTGTAGTTGGTGATTTCCATACAGCTGGTTCTACTGCTGCTACTGCTGCCGTAGTGGTGGTAGTGGTGGTGGCTGTCGTTTCTGCGCCTGCTCAAGGCCCTGCTGGATCTTAGGAAACCCAGGTCTGGGGCTAGGGACGGGTTCGTTGGACTCATCCATAGAGTGGGTGGAAGACTCGGGTACACACGCACCGATGAACCATGTGCATGCATCGGCCTGCGTGCTCCAGGACGTCCAGGGTCATTAGGGGGATGAGGGCCGCTGCCCGAATTTGTGGCGACTCCGCAGTTCCAGTTACTGGACGCTGCCGCCGCTGCCGGAGCCGGAGCCGGAGTCGATGCCGAGCACGTTTGTGTACCGCTCGTGCTGGTGTTGGTGCGACTGGGAATGCTCCCGTGACCGTGACTGCCTCCCGCCGATCGCGGACTGGGCGAGGGGGCAGTCACAGGGGCGGGGGCGAGATCGCCGTCGTCCTGTGAGCTGCATTGGGCTTGGGCTTGTGTACACGGGGGTGCGAGGCAAGGTCGACAAAGCCAAGCTGGACATGCTGCGGGGACGACTGGGAGAGGGCTGGAGTAAAGGGTGATGCGGTGAACTGGGGTGGCACGGATTCGGAAATGGGATTGTGCATGGGCTGGACATGTGTGGAATCAAAGGTAAATGATCGGCAGTCGTAGGGTTCGGCGGCTTGGGCATGATATTGGGTGGAGGATGGACGAGTGGAAGAAGAATTGGAGTAGAAAGGTGGTGAGTCGAGGGTAGATTGGGGGGTATATGGGTTTTAGAGACTATCGTAGGAGGTGTATTTTGATGATGGGTTGTGTTGGAGCAGCGGAGAGGAAATGGGAGGTGAGGCGAGGAACTGGGTATGGCGGTCCATAGGGAAGAGAGTTCTTCTATCTGTGCACATACACGAACTGTGCTGATAGCGGGACGTTTGGACTTAGAAGTTGAATCGCGTGCGTAGGGTCGGGGTTTTGAAGAGATTCCGGCGAGTGCAGGCCAGCATACAACAATGTATGAGAGGGTGTGTTCGGAGTTCGAGCGGGCGGTAGAAGATCGCGCGCTGCGCTGTGAGGACGGACTGAAAAGAGAGGTGAGCGATGAGGAGGGCGGGTGTTGGGAGTGAAGTTACTAAGTCGGTGGTGAAAGTAGAGTGCTGAGTACGGTGGATCGTCTAGCTGGGTGGGATGTGAACGTGTAGACGTCGTATGGGTGGGTCGCAAGCGGAAGAAGCGGAGGAAATCGTCAGAGGTTTTTTGGGAGGCCTACCAGAGGAGCAGGCGTAGGTGTAGGTGGATGAAGGTCTAATTTGCGGGAGGTAAACGCGAGATCGAAACCGGCCGAGGTGGTGCGCGAGGTCGCTGCTCCACACAGATCGCAGCTGGGCGAGAGGCGGGGGCGATATCACCGTCGTCCTGTCTTATCGGCGAACAGGAGGGTCGAGCAACTTGGATTGACGCAGCGCTGTAGTAAGAAACGAGTGGTTTTAGCACTCAAGCCACGAGCTGACTTAAAACTCGTCCTGATCAGTACTCGTGCACTAACAGAATAAGACCTCGCCCTTCAACAAT
>Ga0307515_10009148_pt1 | contig 19203 bp, 3 predicted proteins | sample 17_EM_MG_FD_194513 | JGI IMG/M metagenome (GOLD analysis project Ga0307515, IMG submission 194513) | Populus trichocarpa ectomycorrhiza microbial communities from riparian zone in the Pacific Northwest, United States - 17_EM | ecosystem: Host-associated > Plants > Roots > Unclassified | place...
TATATTTCTATATATAGTATCTTAAAATAGATATAGAGTTAATATAACCGCCCTTATTAACACTAGAGTAAATAGCTTTACCTTTATAAATACTGCCTATATAAATAATGTTACTAAGTTTCTAAATATAGAAGCTATCTAACTAGAGAAGCCTATCTAGGTAAAAGGCTATAATAGCTAAGCTAGTTGGCCCGTTACCCATATCTTAAAGTTATATATCGCTCTTAACGAATAACACTAATACGGTATCCCCTTTTATATCCTAGACCTAGGGTCTTATAATATAATCCTTAGACGAAAATGGATGTCCTATTTTAATATCTGGTTAAATATATAATAAAAACGGTTTATCTAGCTAGAGGATAAACTAAGGTTGCCCTCCTTATTAGGGAGATCTAAACTAACTATAAGACACTAGCCGCAAGGGCTAACCCTACCTACTAGTAAAATATCCGGGCCCGTGACCTAGCCTTTACCTAAAAAGACGCCCACTATAAAGCTAGAAAGAACTCCGTACTAATAAAGATACTCTTCTAAAGCGCTATATTTAAAGAGGACTCTACGTATAAAAGTGGGATAGATAGTAACGTAGACAACGTCTAAATCGCACGGATCTAACCGGTATAGAAAAGAACGTATTAATAGGATATAAGGGATAACCTCTAAAAAATATAATAGGAGCTAAAAGGGGTAACGATAACGCTAGTACCCTAGAAGTCCCTAAAATTATATACGCCCCTATTATTAGGCAACCCCCCTACTATAGATATCGCCGCAATTAGCGCTATAGTGTTCCACTTTAATATATACTAGAAGGATAATAAGGTTTTTACAACGAGCCTATATAAGATTAACCAAATTATTAATAATAGAGAGGAAAGGCTAGCTAAGGAAACCGACAAGGAACTAGTTAAACGCCTCCTTTTTACCATTTATATAAACTACAAGGATGCATTCTTAAAGGCGGCCTTAGATAAGTTACCCCCCTATTAGACGTATAATTATAAGATTTAATTAGAAGCTAATAACTCGCTAAGTTATAGCCCCCTCTACTATTAATTAACGGATAAGCTAAAAGCAATAAAGCAGTACTTAATTAATAACCTAAATAAAGGGTTTATTAAGCTAAGTTAAGCCCCTTTTACTTCCTCTATCCTATTTATAAAAAAGCCTAATAGAGGCCTTTATTTTTATATTAACTATTAAAAACTAAATGCTATTACTTAAAAGGACCGGTATCCTATTCCTTTAATTAACGAGACCCTTATACGTCTAAGCTAGGCAAAAATCTTTACTAAACTTAATATCTGCTAAGCTTTCTACTAAATTAGAATAAACCCTATATTTAAAGATTTAACAACGTTCTATACCCATTATAGTTCTTATAAATATAAAGTTCTTCCTTTTAGACTAATAAACGGACCGGCTACGTACCAAAGGTATATAAATAACGTTCTTTTTAATTACCTTAACGAATTCTGCACGGTATACCTAGACGACATTCTTATATACTTAGACGACGAACTTAAGTATTAAGTTTATATTAAAAAGGTCCTAAAGAGACTATAGAACGCGGGCTTATAAGTTAATATTAAGAAATGCGAGTTTAGAGTAAAACGTATAAAATACCTTAGGTTTATCGTAACTATAGAAGGAATTAAGGTTAACCCTAAGAAGGTAGAGGCAATCCGTAACTAAAAGCCCCCTTATACAGTAAAAGGAATTTAGTCCTTCTTTAGCTTCTACAACTTCTACTATTAGTTTATCTATAACTATAGAATTGCGGTAAAACCTCTTATATAACTAACCAGAAAGGATACGCCTTTTATCTTTAATAATAGCTATATAGAAGCCTTTAAAGAGATAAAGGATCGGCTTATCTCTTCCTTAATCCTTTGTTACTATAACCTAGACCTTAAATTAATGCTAAAAATAGACGCCTCTAATAGGGTCGTAGCGGGAATTCTATTATAGTTATATCTAGATAGTAAATAGTACCCTATAGCTTTTTTCTTAAAGATAATAAACCCGGCTAAGTGTAACTATAAAGTATACAACAAAGAAATGCTAGCTATTATTTAATCACTCTCCTAATAGCGCGCAGAGCTTAAAGGTACAAATTCCTAGATTAAGATATATACAGATTATAAAGCCCTAGAGTACTTTATAACTATAAAGCAGCTTACTAAATAATAGGCCTAGTAGGCTAAAATACTCTCCTAATTCTTCTTTATAATTATATATTATTCTAGTAAGTAAAACTTTAAGGCTAATACCCTAACCTAAAGAGAATAAGATGTAGGACCTTAGGATAAGCTAAAGACCTAATATTAGACGCGTGCCCTCCTCTATCTAGAATAGCTTAACCTACGGATCCTTAAGAAGCTAGACTCCTAGTAAAACGAGCTAGTACTAATAGAGGAGTCCTTAGATAAGCTAATAGGGCTAATTAACTGCCTTCTAACTGTAAACCGTACGGCTAACGCCCTAAGGGCCCTCCGCGAATAAGCTATAAAAGAAAACCCTAATTTTAAGACGGAGGAAGGATTACTCCTATACCAGGAGCGGCTTATAGTCCCTAACGTTAACAATTTATGGACTAAACTAATCCGCGAAGCTTATTACTAAGTCTTTACGGTATACCCTAGCAAGAATAAGACCTATAAAATTATTAACTACCACTACTACTAGCCGAAAATAGTTATAGATATTAATTGATATATATGGAACTGTAAAGACTGCTAGAGAGCTATAATCCTATGGGATAAGACCCTAGGACTACTTAAGCCACTCCTAATACTAAAGCGCCCTTAGCAGTATATTTTTATAGACTTTTATAAACTACCTAGGGACCGTAACGGATATGATATAGTTATAGTTATAGTTAACCGCTTTAGTAAACACCCGTTTTTAATTCCATATTATAAGAATATTAATGCTAAAGAGGTAGCCTAGCTATATATTTATTACGTCTACTAAATCTATAAACCACTAGATACTATTATATCTAATTATAGGCTATAGTTTATATTGGCCTTTTGGAATAAGTTTACCTAAATCCTAGGCATTAAGCTAAAGCTTTCTACGGCTTATTACCCCCAGATAGACGGTAGATAGAGATTGTAAATTAATACCTAGACCAGAGGCTTAGGCCCTTTATTAACTATTTCTAGAATAACTGGTTTAAACTACTACCCTTAATAGACTATGCGCAAGTAACCTTACCCTATAACTCTATAGGGTTTGCCCTAATTTAGCTAGAAATAGAATACTTACCCTATATAAGCTTTAACTAGAAAAGGCTAGAAGAACCCTAGACTGTATAAAAGAAGCTATCCTATACTAAGGCCTAACAGTACGCTAAATAATTAGAGGAGGCCTAGATGGTAGCCCGTAAGAACCTAGAAAAAGCTTAAAGGTTAATAAAATAGCAGGCGAACAAACACCATTAAGAGCCTGATTTTACCCCTAGTAATATAGTCTGGGTTATAATAAGGAATTAAAAAACTAAACAACCCAGCTATAAGCTAGACTACTAAATAGTAGGACTATATAAAGTTCTTAAGAAGATAGGCAACTTGTATAAGATAAAGCTCCTAGATTTAATTAGGGTTTACCCTATCTTCTTGTTAAATAAGTTATAGAAAGCTATAAACGACCTATTGCCTAGACAAAAAAATAAGCTTCCCCTACCAGTTTAAGTAAATGGTGATAGCGAATAGGAGGTTAACGAAATACTAGCCTATAAGATAGTATGGGGAACGCTAAAATACCGTATCTAATAGAAGGGCTATAATCCTAACCTAACCTGGTACCCTACGTGGAACTTTATAGGCTACCCCTAGAAGCTTAAAAATTTTTATAATTAATACCCTAATATACCTAGACCCCCGAAGTACCTAGACAAATAGATAAAATGCTAGTATAATAAAGATGATAAGTTACTAAAAGAATATAGGGATAAAAACGCCTTAAAGCCCTAATACAGCTATCTGCCAAATTCTGCCATATTCTGCCGTTTTCTGCCAGTACTATAAAATATCAGATATCCAGGAACTTTAACCGCCGGTTAAAGTTATCTAATTAGTTAGATCCGTGCTAAGACTTTTAGCGGCTACTCTTTTTAGCCTAGTGCTTCCACTTAGCCTATAATCGCCCTTTATACTTAGTCTAGACGTACTTATATCCCCTTTATCTCCTTATCTTATATTTTATAATCCCACGTTTATAAGCCTAGTGCTACCCTATTTCTAACTAAGCCTAAGGGCAGGCTTTCTTTAAAAAGGGGGGTAATATAACGGCGCTATCGCACGTTACCTACTAAATTCTGCCATATTCTGCCGACCTATAATTGGCCCGCCCAAAGCTAGCGCCTTAGCGGCTCACTCTATATATTTATTTACATCGGTCCTAGCGACCCCTTTTCCTTCTCTTTAGCTTAGTATCTTCGTAATACAGCATTCGTTTAAGCTTCGGTTTAGAGGCATTTATTTAAGCCGTGACAGTATCTTAGATAAATTTTAGTAGACTAGTAACTATTATATTATATACTAATAACTTTACCTAGCTGCCTTAGATGCCGTTAATAGTAAAGACCTTAATCTCGCTAACTACTAGCGCAAATTCCCGCCACTTACTACCATTTTACTAGGTATAGTACTATTCTTTAAGCGTATATAGCGCTGCGGAGTAAATAGCAAGTTAGGCTATATATAGAACGGTAAAGCTAACCTCTAATAGCTTAAATCTAAAGTCTATTAGCGCTATAGCTACCTAAAATATGCATTAAGCGTGGACCAGGTTATACGTTAATTAGCTAAGCTTATTTACTTATATAGTACTATTAACGGTAAAGAAGGCAATAGGGTGGTTATAGCGCAGCACATCCTTAAAAAAGCTCGCCGCCAGCTTTAACTGCTCTCGGTTCTTAACTATTAGGCTTATTTAAAGCTAGCCATATAGTAGGACGGCATTTACGAGATATATAATATCTTTAATAAATTAATATTATAGTAAGAACTATACTATATCCGCACTAGCCGTAAGGAGATATATATAGAGGGAGATAGATTTCTAATAGTGGAACGGATCATCGAAATTGGGACTAAGAATTAGTTTTAGTTAGTATATATTACTAAAGAAAACCTAAGGTATAGGGTCGCTAGCCTAGATCTATAGACCTCCCTAAATTAAATATAGTTTACTTTAGGCGAACCTAGCAAGACTACCTAGCTTAGACGCCTTCCTAGCCTTATTATAAAAAACTATATATATAGCGCTAATAGAATATATATAAGTCTATAAGACTATATTAGGTATTATAAAAATAACATTAGCCTTCTTAGCTAGGTTTGCGATAACTATATTAGCTATAAATATTAATCCCATCTTATTATCTTCCGTTATATTATTACTAAGTATAAATTAGTATAAGTATTGGCGGAATTCGGCGTATTTAGTTATATTAGGGTTTATAATAGGATATAAGTTTCTATTACTATCTAGAATACCTATAAGGCGTAATAACTACTAACCTTTAGATAAATCTATAACCTATAACCGCTTATTAAAGCTAGTAGTATTACTAGCCTTAAATATACAGTAGAGTAGGAATGCTATATTTAGTATAGACGCGTTCTTATTAATTATAGCATAGTTATCCTATTCCTTAAAATACTTAGGATAAGTATTAATGCCTGCCGCTATTTACTATATAACGGTATCCCGCTTATAGACCTTAGTTTCCATTAAGCGCATATAGCGGCAAAAGACAATAGAAAATTTAGCGGGACGGCCTTATATAATTAATACCTTATAGTCCTTTATAAGCGCATTATTAATTATCTTAACTAGCATATCTAATTAGCAATTAAGCGGCGATAGGACCCAGATTTTAGTAGAATCCTACTAGGGCAACCTAAGTTAATACTAGTATCGTACTAAGATAGTTAAGAAGGTTAATTTCCTAATACTACCAGGGCCTTATATTAGCAAAATACCGCCTATTATATATTTAAGCGTAGTATAGGCACCTATTTACTCTTTATTAAGTAGTAGTAAGACGGCCTTAAGGGCATTATTAACTAAGTTCTTCCTATACTTAGTAATATTATAGTTAAAGTAATTAATACATAGGAGATCTATAAAGTTATTAGATAGTATAATTTGGCGCTTAATATAGAAACTATCGCCTCCTTACTATAGGTGGCGTAGAGTATTAATCTCTTAGGAGATTTTAACCTTAGGGACACGCTTAGTTATAAGATATTTAATACCCTATGCCGTAATTAGGGCCTTACTTAGGTTACTAACTATTATAAAGTTATTACTGCTTAGGATATACTCCAGAGCAAATATAGGGTTTAGTATAAACTTATAACCTACCTATAGTTAAAAAATAAAAGTATAGTAGTTATAGCCGGAGCTAAAGGAAGTAGTATTAATAATAACTTTTTTTTAGCTAGCCTAGCTATCTGCGTCTTTACGTAGGAATAAGATATTAATAATAGAGTTAGTACAAAGGGTAAGACTATTAACTATTTAGATAGCAGCGTAGTAGACTTAGTCTGCGCTACTTAAGAAGGTAATAAAATAAATAATAGTAAGTACCTAGGGGTTCTAATTAATAGCCTTAAGGCTTATAACTATGGTATAGAACTAGACTATAAAATACTTAAGAACGCTATTAAACTAATACCTTACGGGGATTTTATATAATGGTTAGTCCTCTACTAAAAGCTATATACTAAGCTAAACATTTATATTATAGTTCTTCCACTAGCAACCTAAAGGATTATTAACGCTCTGCTATTATAGGCTCGCGTTTAGGCTCGCAATATAACTATTAAGCCATTTAGTGCCTAGTATAAAAAAGTAGACAATAACCGTAGGACTATTTAACAGCATATCCTAAGCTTTATAGATTTACGGCATAAATGGGCTAAAGTCCCTATTAATAAAGAAATACTTACTAAGTAATATACGCGTACCTAGTATAAGTTTATTAGAGGCGACAACAAACTTAATATAGTAAAGTTATAGGGTTATAGTATCTTACGGGAGAATATAAGTAAGATACTTAAGTATAGTTAGATATAACAGTTATTAAGTAACTAGAGAAGTAGCATTAGCAGTATTAACCTTAACATCGCTAGCAATATTAGCATCCATAAATTAGATAGACGCTATCTTATATAAACAATAAGTAGGTATTCTACCGGTCTTATAAGACACCTAGAACGTAATACTATATACTATAATATATTTTTTAATAATTTACATAACAAACTAAACTATAAAATAGTTATTATTTGGAAGCTAGAGTATATCTAAAGGTTCGGCCATTATGGAATTGCTATCCTCTATATAGGTATCTAGATCATTTACTAGGCCATTCGCTACTAGATAGAAGCCGGCTATATTAAAAGGTTTAGGCGACAGAGAGGTAGTAGCTATACTTAAAGTGGTAGCACCTAGTGTATCTACCTTACCTAGAGCGGTTACGGCGTCTATTACCTAAATTAAAGTAGGTCCACTTATGCAATTATTAATATTATACCCTATAACTCTATAGTTCTTATATACCTAACTATAGAAGACAGTTTAATGGTCTAGGGAGCTATAGTTTAGGTAAGTCCGCTTCTTCTTACCCAATAGCTAGGGACAGTCTTGCTTTCTATAGCCTATAGCACTATATTAGTTATATATTACACTAAAATAGTTACTCTTAAAATAACTAGCTTCCCTATAATTATTATATATAGGGTTAGAGTAGTTAACTTTAAGATAACTAGCCTTACTGTAGCCGCGATAAAGTTAAAAAGCTTTTTTAAGAGGATAATTAGTGCGTATATAGCTAGTGGACAAATAAAAATAGCATTTTAGAGCGTCGTTGGCTAAGAGGTATAGACTGCTAAGCTCTAAAAGAAGAGGCTTATTAAGTATAGGGCCCTTACTATTACCTTATAAGATACTAAAGCCTATAAACGCTATAGTTAAGGCAATCTTAAAAACCATAACATCCTTAGTAAACTTTTTATAGTTATAGACATAGTTAACGTCGCAAGTTATAAAATAATTAATAGGTAGGTCTATTTTGGTAGTAGGCTATATTAAGTAGTAGTCTATATAAACATATTAATAAATATAAATTCTCCGTTATATAGCTAAGGCCGAAAATAAGGTAGCTAACTTACTATATTATAAGGCTCTATAGCTTAGATAGATCTATAAAGGTACTAGTTATAGAGGTAGATGCTAGTAGGGTAGGAGTAAGGGTAGGTAGTTAGTAGAGTTAGGTTAATTAGTAAAGGTAAGGAAATAAGGCGCGCCCTAATAAAATTATATAAGTAAGGCCTTAGCGGTAAAGTATATAATTATATACTCTATAGGTTAAACGCGTATAAGGGTAAATCTATAGTAATAAAACTAACCTATAAAGGAAGACGCGGTATAGTATAAGTTATGGGGACTACCCTACCTAGCCTATCTCTTAATATAGGCTAGGTAATAGTCTAGCACTATTAAGCTCTTATAGTTTATAATATAAGTATATAGATATATAGAAGGGTAAGAGAAAAAAGAAGTAAGTAGTAAAGTAAAAGCCTTTACTATAGGTAGGCTAATTACGTTATAGGTAAACGGAAACTTAAATACCGTAATCTGTTAAAAATGTTACTAATAAGCATAGCCTACTACTACTAGAAAGTATAAGTCTTTTCCTTCCTTAATTAGTAAAAGAAAAGGTATTATTAACTAAATAATCTCTTACTAGAGTATAGGGTAGAAGGTAGGATATTATAAAACTATATATAGTTCTAAATAGATCTAAAATAAAGATATTAAATTTAAGAGACTTTAACGCAATAAATACTATAGTAGAATATTAACCTCTTATATAATACCAAATAGATAAATAGCAAGATAAGTTAATATTGTTAAGTAGCTAGATGCTAGTATATATAATATATCTACTATCCTAAAATACCCTAAAATGCCGCAAAATGCCGTAAAATGTTATTAATTATATAAACTTATAATATAAGATATAAAACCTCCTACTACCTTTTACGGTAGATATGCGTTTAAATAAGCACTAGATATTTATGCATAGACATAAATCCTATATACTAGATAATTATTATTCTAAATAGACTTATCTAGTAGGCCCTTAAGTGCTATATAGTATAATAATAATACCAGCGATTATAAAGTAAGTATAATATATTGCCGTTTACTAGAAGTACTACCTATTATATACTAAGCATTTTATAGTAATAGAGTTCGTATATATAGATATAGGCTAGCCCTCTAACTTTAGTAGCGCGTATATTTACCGACTTTATATAATAATAAGAAATATAATAATACCTATAATAAGTATAATATATTACTATCTACTAAAAATACTACCTATTATATAATAAATACTTTATAGCGATAGAGCCCGCATATATAGATATAGGCTAGCCCTTTAACTCTAGCGGCGCGTATATATACCAACTCTATATAATAATAAGAAATATAGTAACGCCCACAACCTCTTATATTCTACTATACCGTAATAACTAGTTACTCCTTTATAGGCACTTAATAAATCGCTTATATTAAAAACTATAAGAGTTTAGTAGTACTAGACCGCCACCTAGCCCTAAATAGGCTAGGTAGGGTAGTCCCTATAAGTTATATAATTATACCCTTATTTAACTACACAGTACTAAGTCTAGCCGCATTTACCCTAACTAGTAGCAGTAAACTATAGCCAATTTTACCTCTATACGGGCACGTATGGGTAATTATAAGATTTACCTCTTTACCTCTTCTTAATTAACTTTACTTATTCTACCTTTTATCTCTTCTATAACTAACCTCTAACTACGTCTAATACTAGAGTTATACTAGTATAGCGCTAGCTAGCTACTATATAAAGCCCTTCTATTTTAATAGTTACCTTCTACTTAATATATACCGCAATATTATATATACCTAATTAAATAAGCGACTTAATAATAATGTAAATATAGGTAAAGCTAGATATATAGTATAAGGCAAACCTAAAGCTAACTAAAGATATAGATATTGCCTAAGGCTTTAGAATAAGCATTAAAAACTATAATAGACTAAAAGAGACGGTTAAAGATATTATAATTAAAGTTAAGCCTAAGCATGTAATATATCGCGGTAACTCTATAATAATAAAAAAAGGGTATATTAAGGAGTTTTATAAGCAACTTCTATAATTTACTAATGCTCTACCAAATTAGAAACTGCAAGTAATTCTAAAAATTATAGGAAGTACTTATTCTAATTATATAAGGAGGGTACTAAGTACCTCTAAGAGTGGGCACGCTTTATATAAATATATATTACCCCTAAAGACTAAAGTATAAGATAAGACAACGCTACCTTAGCTGCTGTATATAATATAGCCTATAGACGTTACTATAACCCCACTATATAGTATCCCTTTACCTTAGCTAGTAACCCTAGCGGTAAGCAACGCAATTAATATAGAAGATATTAAGATTAAAATTTAATCCATAGGCTTAACGGGTAGGTTAATAGTTAGGGTAGTTTAAGTCTTATATCTAATAAGCGGAAACCTATATATAGCTTTAAGCAAGCTATAGAAGGAACTGCGAGCCTATATAGAGCTTAATATTAATAGTCCGCCTAAAAAAAATATCTATATATTGCTATAAAGATATAAAAACCTCACAATACGATTAGAGGGTATACTTATTATAGCTCTTAGCTCTTAGCGAGAAATAGTATAAAGGAGGCTGTACTTATAGTATTACTCTTACCTTCTAGCTTAAACTCCTAAGTCGCTACCACTAATAATACACCGCTAGCCATTAAATCTAAGGCGCCTAGACGCGATAAACGCAGCGTAAAAGATAGCTAGTAAGTCCTAATACCGCATAAGGCCAGTAGTAAGAGTAAATTGGGAGAAGGTAAGAAGCGGAGTTAATTAGGATTAGTAGTATATAGCTCTAAGGAAGATAGTAAAGGCGAGCCTATTAGATATAAGAAATTAGATAATAGTAAGACTAAATTAAATAGATATAATAAATAGCCTTAACTAAGATTAGTAATAAGTACTCTGGTAGAAAATAATAAAAGTAAGCTAGCTATACCTAGGAAGTTAAATAGTTATAAGGCCAGCCTAAATAGAAGTAGGAAACGCCCTTAAGTAGAATTAGCAGTAGACACCCTTACGGAAAATAGTAATAATAAGCTAGTTATGCGCAGAAGGTAATTAGTAAAGGGAAGATATAACCTATCTACCTATAAGCCTATATTAGCGAGTAACAGCAGTACTAAAGAAATTACCATAGATAATAGCAAATTGCCGTAACCTATTACTGAACCTAAAGGTATATATTAGCCTAATGATATAATAGACGACCCTACTACCGCATCACCAACTATTAATACCCCTTAAGATATTACCGTAGAGGATAGTAAATTGCCGTAATATGCCAGTGGATATAATAATTAGTTCTTATATTATACTAACTTTAAGAATGTGGAGAGTAGAAATAAAGATAAGGATTTAATTAATAATAATAACTAAGACAAGGATTTAGTTAATAATAACGACTAAAATAAGGATTTAGTTAATAATAATAACCAAAATATAGACGCAGAGGAAGAGCTTAACTAGTAATCTTTTTTAGCCTAGCTCTATAAGGCCGGGAAAAATAACCTAGATAGCGCACTAGCGTATATAATAGAGGCGGATCTTCTACTTACTTTAGAGTATTTCCTACTTATCTTATTAAAAGCACTCTTTAAAACTACCCTAATCGAACTCCTAATTAGGGCCTTGCATTAGGCTTTAAATTTAGCCTATACTAAGTGGTATATATAGCTTAGGCATTTAAGTAAGAGAGAATAATTAAAGGAGGTGGCATTTATATAGATAAACCTAGCGCGGGCAAGATTATATAAATAATTACTTAATAGCTAATAAATTACTTTTATTATTAGAACGTAATAGACGTTTAAAAAGCCTAAGCTACTAGGGATATAACCCACCACCTACCTAAGATGTATTTACCGGATATAAAATGCCTATAGGTAGTAAAGTAGCCGATTATATGCTACTATAAAAATAACTTTAAGAAACTATACCCTACAGACCCATAGCGAGGCTGCTTAGTTATTCTTACGCTAACCTTAGGCCTACTAGGATTCCTAAAGGACGTAAGTATAATATTATAAGACGGCGCGATTATAAAGTGCCCTAACCCGCCCTAGATTACAATTCTCGCCCCTAGCTATAATAAAGTTAAAATATTTAGTAAACTAAAAAAGAATAAATAGCCGTAAATCCGTAAGGCTCTTAAGTAGACTAATAAGGAATAATAGGAAAATAATAATAACACATATCTAGTTGGCAAGACTCTCCTATTATACCCATAGGGTAAAGCTAGGTTTAAAAATAATTATTACCTTACCTCTAATATGATAGAACTATTAGCGCTAAGATACTTAACCTAATTCCTTCTAATTACTACGCGAAATTATATTACTATATAACTAATACGCGGGTTTATTACTATATAAACCAGTATATAGAAACACCTAAAGGGTAAAACCCCTAAATTGCATTAGAAATTAAAGAGTATAATATAGGTTAGGCGTATTCTCTAAGATAAATACTACTTAGACGCAACCGGTAGAGTCTTAATATTATTTATTAAGGATATAGTTAAGGAGTACTATATTATATATAATTACAGCCCTACTATATAGGGTGCGTTTAGTACGCCTAATAATGGGATCCTAATATAACTAATATAGTTTATTATAGCAGGATTAAAGAGGCCTAAGTAAGAAGAAGTAGATAAGCTAAAGGGAACGGAGTTTAAAGTACTACTTAAGCTCAAAGAAGAAAACATCTAGCTAAAGAAGAAGGAATTTAACTGTCTCTATAAGGATACAAAGACTAACCTATCTAGAGTAATAGTAGATAAGAAATTCGGCGAACTAGCTATATTTTTCCGTATAGTTATTTTAATATTTTAGATATATAGAGGGGAGTTAACACTCTAGTTTAACTAGCAAAAGCTTATCCTAAAGAACAGCTATCTTAAATTAGTTATGTTATAGGCTGACCCTAATAATACTAAGGCGGCTATAATTATAGCTATAGAGGACTAAGTAAGGATAGAGTAGAGGCGCTAATATAAGGAACTTTTGGCTATATAGGAGGAAGATAGCAGCGATCTAAATACTAAACCTAAGATACTAAAACTTACCTAAGCTAAGTTATATACTAACGCGAAAACGATAGTAAGTATAGCCTAGGTTATCCAATACTAGGACTAGTATGCCCTTATTATAATTAAGTCTAATAGGTCTAATAAGTCCAACAATAAACGCCTAAAAACTTAAAGTTGTACACTTAAGGACCTAATTATCGCTAAGTGGACTACTAACCCGCTTAGTAAGGAGTTTACCAATATACTTAACCGCTATTTTTAACAGAATATAAAGTTCTTTAAAGCTAAAAAAAATCTATAATTACGTTTATAACGAAAAATGGACAAATAGTTCAGTATATAAGATTATTATTACTACTCGCTTACCTCTTATACTAGCTTATTAGTTTAATAGGCTATATAAAGAATACGGTAAAGATAAGGTACTCTACTATATAGCCGGCATATCTAATATTAAAAAAGCTAAGGTTAGGCAAACCTTCAATACTAATAACTTTAAGTAGATTCTACTTTGCACCTTTATATTAATTAGGCTGGCTATTAACCTATAACGCGTAAATTATACTATTATAATTAAGCTAAGCCATAAGCTCTTAGAGGTAAAGTAACTATTTACTTAGATAAATCGATGAGAATAGACCGAGCCCGTCTACTATAGTACTATTATAGCTAATTAGAAGTTAAGTATCGAGCAGAGGATATTAAAGTTAACTAAATTTACGTTATTACTGTAGAAGTTAGTGTATAAAAAGAAGGCTAATTTAAGCTTAAAAGTAGGCTAAGGTAAGAAGGAAGACACCAAAACTATCTGTATAATTACAGCACCTATCGTACCAACCGCGTGCCCACGCGGTCGGTACGCCGAGTACGCGTTTACGCGTTCGGTGCACCAACCACCCGCTTACGCGTCTGGTGCACTCCTGAAGCACTAACTAATTAGGGGGAGGTCGCATTAGTATATAGACCACGTAGTCTGCTTTAATATAAGAGACAGTCACTACTATCCCAAAGAGCATATAATACTATACGTATTTCGTGCCCCGGGATATAACTTACTCGTGCTATTAAGTTAGTATAAACACTAATCAGTGAGCGCACACAGATTAGCAATTACTTGATACCTCCTACCGAGAGATACACAATAGTAACCACCTATTTAGACTCCTAGTACGACCTACTAGAAGGTTGGAAGTTGGGGATTACGGACCAATTACCAACTCTGTATACTTATTTAAGTCTTAGTACGGTTTACCGGAAGTTTATAGACGTGAATACAGACCTTTATGGAACCCCCTACCCTCCCGCAAACCACTACGGACCTACTAATTACCTTTACGGACCGTTACAAGACCTTACGGAAACCCCCTACCCTTCTGCAAACCGCTATAGATATTAACCGCCTTTACGGACCACCACAAGACCTTTCCCACCTACTACGTACTACACTATACACATAGTATGGCAGACATTAGCAAGCAAGTCAGCGAAGGTCAAAAGAAGTGGAGATAAGGAGTCGACGTTACGTCTACAAACGACGTCAACGACTATATTAAGTTCAAAATCCTTAAATATGGATACTTTAAGCTTATAAACGATGACCTGTAGGAGCAATACTAGGAAGACTTTGCGGACTTTACGGAAGCTATTTTTAAGACTTATAACCGTATAGCTACCTATAATTTACGAACCCTTTTACGTTACTAAGGTGTATGGGTTAATAAGCGAGTTACTATTATACAGTCTTTATACAATACATTATGCGAGGAGGACTAAACGGAATAGACTAAAGAGGAAGTCCTAGACTATATCAATACCAATAGATTCTTTACCTCTTATAAACTCAACGGAATCTTTATAGAACCTTTAATATATACAAATCCACCATTGCCTAGAGAAATAGGACTTTTGCCATATATAACGTTATATTCGCAGCCTACTTAGTAGCCTGGCTAACAGCAGTATACCCTACAGTAGAACGGTTCTACGGAACGTTCTAGGGGGGTAGTTATGCTAAAGGAAGAGCTAGATAAGACGTTAAATAAGGACGAGACACAGGTAAACTCTAGAAATTAATAAGTAGACTCTAGCGGAAATTAAGACTAAGCGAACGACCAAGGGAAGCTTAACTCTTAAGACAATAATATAATAGGCCCGTAAGCCTTAAAGGACGATCCTCTATCTAACCTTCCTACTCTATCTACTTAAGCTCCGCCTATGCAAGCTCCGTCTATACAAGTCCCGTCTATATAAGCTCCGTCCGCACAAGCTTCGCCTACACAACCTCCGTCTATACAAGCTCCGTCTATACATGCTCCACCTACACAAACTCCGCCCGTATAAGCTCCGCCCGTACAAGCCCCGTCTACACAAGCTCCATCTATGTAAGCTTCGTCTACGCAAGCTCCGCCTACACAAGCTCCGCCTACGTAAGCTCCGTTAGCTTTGTCTTTATTAACTAAAGCTAAGGAGCCACAATAGCTAAGCTTGTATGAACCTCCACAACCTGCCTAGTAATTACTGCCTACGGTAACTGCCCTTACCCTACCTAGTCTTCCTCCCGCCTAGTATCTTTACCCTAGTACTACTAACACCAAACCTACTAAACCTGCCGTAAAGCGTGGCCGAGGACACCCCCGAAAGCACCCTATAACTAAGAACCCCGCAATAAAGAATTACCTAACCTCCGCAGACACATCCGTAAGGCAATCTCCGCCTATAGATATATTAGTTCTAGTATAGGGAAAACCTTTTACGGACTTACAACGCAAGGAGATTAATAGACTACTTAAAAAGGATGTTCCTACGGTTATAACGGAGAGAGACATTCCACAAGGCGGAAAGGACTTAGTCCTTACGTAATCGCCTACAATTTAACGAGTTAGTTAACGGTCCTCCATTATAATATATAAAGTCTTAAACCCGCTAGGTAGTACTTAAGCCTTCGCTATAGACCTATAAAACCCGCAAATTAACTTAGATGCCCACTTTACGGACCGCCGCTACTGCTAGCAGTACTAAAATCCATCACCTATACCGCCGTTTCGACCACCCCTTAAGCTTAACCTACATTTAAGAATCTTTTAACTATAACCCGTGCTACCCTACTAGTGCTGAGATCCACCGCCTGCACTACTGCTTCAGCCACACACCAGCTAAAAAGCTATGCTATAGCTATAGCTACTTTAATAAAAGCCGTTCCAGTTAAGGTGTATTAGCCCGTTAGGCTTATTAAGTAAGCTTACCTAGCTTTACGGAGAGCCTACCAGATTATTACGGACGAGTATAGGGATATCTAAAAGGAACTAGCTTTATAGATGGCCGTAAAAGCCGTTAATAACACCGCTAGCCCAGACGGACTAGTACCTACCCTTTTAGTTTACGGAGCCTACCTAAGGATAAGCAACCCAGACCCTCCTACCCTACCCATTATAGATTAAGTAGCTGTAATACGGAAGGCAATAGCTAAATATAGTTAAGCTATAGGTTACCGAACGGGTAAAGAGAAAGGGAGACAAGGAAAATAGTACAAGTAAGTTAATTAATCGCCGTATAGTTCGTCTACGGCCCATCAGAAAGCTATATAGTTTACTTTATAACTATAAACAGGACTTACGGTTTATTTACGGCCCATTAGAAGGCCGTATAGTTCGTTTACAGCCCATTAGAAGGCTGTACGGTTCATTTTACGGACCGTAAGCAGGACTTACGGCTAACTTAGAGCACCGGTACCTCGGGAAGGAATTTCCTATATATTTCTTTTATATTTTATAGTTTTATTAAAGCAAATTACGGAGGCTATACATAAGCGGTTCTATTTTTAAGTACCGCTAGTATATAATTATAGCACCTACTATATAGAGGAATCTCCTATATATTTCTTATATTTTACAGTTTTATTTCTTGCGTATTTCTTTTATATTTTATAGTTTTATTAAAGTAATTACGGAGGCTATATATAGGTGGTTTCATTTTCCAAGTACCGCTAGTGTATAATTACAGCACCTGTTATACCAACCGCGTGCTTACGCGGTTGGTACGCTAAGTACGCGTTTACGCGTTCGGTGCACCAACCACCCGCTTACGCGTCTAGTGCACTCCTAAAGCACTAACTAATTAGGGGGAGGTCGCATTAGTATATAGACCACGTAGTCTGCTTTAATACAAGAGACAGTCACCACTATCCTAAAGAGCATACAATACTATACGTATTTCGTGCCCCGGGATACGACTCACTCATACTATTAAGTTAGTACGAATACTATCTAATGCTGGTAACGATTATAAAAGTATAATATAACTATAGATAGTTCCGAACACTATATATAGTTGCTATATAGCAAAACCTATTATAATTATATAGTGGCGTATATATAGGTTAAGGGACGTATCTTCTAGTAACTTATAAGTAGTAGCGTAGCGTATATAGTAAATTTAGTTAACTAAAATATTTCTAGTATTATTATTTCTAAGAGAGCATTAAGTTGTGTTATGGGACTAATATATATTATTATAATTTAGCTTATAAGTATACGCGTATATATAAGCACGGATCTAACCCCTAAGCAACGCGTATATATACTATTTTACCTTTTATATAAATCTTTACGCGACATTAATTATATACTTTTACCTCGTACCTTAATAGTTAGCTCGTACTATAATAGTCGGCTTATACTATAACAAGCTGCAGCTTATAGTACTGTTATTATTAAGGCAGCGTTTAGCCGTAAATTATAGCATTATTATTAGTGGTGTAGTATATAGCCGCAAAATGCAACTAAATACGGCTAAATACCGAAATTGCTAGATTAGCATAAACCTAACTTAAGATGCTAGTAAATTTTTTTGTAATGCTAGAGCCTTAGCGAGATTTTTATAGGGGTAGTAACTTTAATATTTATTAATAAAATATAAAATATAAAATATAAAAATTATTAAAATCACTAAAATTATAAAATTATACTTTTATATATACTTACTAATATTAATAAAGTATATATAAAATATAAAATTTATAAAATTTATACTTTTATGTATGCTTAGTAATCTTATAGTTAGCACTTAGTAGCTAAATACAGCATTTATAATTAAGTCTTAGCATTTAGCTACTAAATGCTAGGAAATGCTGGAAATGCTAGGAAATGCTAGGAAATGCTAAAATGGCTAAAAAGTAAAAATTAATGCTGGTAAATTTTTTCCTAACGTAAGCTATATAGAGGGCTATAACCTATTAAAATACCAGAGAGACTATAGGAGGTTATATTATAGGACTTTATTATAAAGCTACTAAAGTTAAGAGATCCTATTACCGGATAAGATTATAACGTAATTTTAGTAATAGTAGACAAGCTTATAAAGTAGGGATACTTTATAGCATGCATAAAAGAAATCTTAGCAAAAGATATCGCTAAAATCTATATTAAAGAAGTGTTTATAAGACACGGAGTATTAAGTAAGATTATATTAGATAGAGATTTAAGATTTATAGTAGCATTCTAGGAGGTATTTTTAGCGGAGTAAGGAGTTTAAGCAGCAACTTCCACTATATATTATCCGCAGACAGATAGTTAAATAGAAAGATTAAATTAGACGCTAAAGTAGTATCTAAGGCATTATATTAATTATATATAGAATAATTAGGTATCGTTATTACTAATTATATAGTTTATATATAATACAATATCTTAAGAAGGAATAGGCATATTACTATTTAAGGCAAATTATGGATATAAGCTAAGAATATTGTTATTACTATAGGAAGTAAAGAAAACGAGTAGTATAGCTAAAGAAAGAATAAAGATGTTAATAAATCTTTATATAAACCTTATAGAATTAGTAAAGGGAGTATAAAAGAGAATAAAAAGGTATTATAATATTAAGAGATCTAAGGGACTAGATCTTAAAGAGGGAGATAAAGTATAGCTACTATATAAAAAATTTAAAAGTTAACGACTAAGTAAGAAGTTAAACT
>Ga0307515_10009149_pt1 | contig 19202 bp, 32 predicted proteins | sample 17_EM_MG_FD_194513 | JGI IMG/M metagenome (GOLD analysis project Ga0307515, IMG submission 194513) | Populus trichocarpa ectomycorrhiza microbial communities from riparian zone in the Pacific Northwest, United States - 17_EM | ecosystem: Host-associated > Plants > Roots > Unclassified | place...
CAACAAATGACATGATATCTAGCTTTGTTATCACAAATTCTCATAGGTTTACCTTTGTTCTCTGGGCTATAATTTGACTCACAAGCAAAATTTGACCTTCTGTGAATCAGTTTTTTTGCTCACTGTATATCGAGTATCTAGTACTTTAGTCTAGGTACTTAATACAGAGCTGTTTCCCCCGAAACGCTGAGCTTACTTTAGTCTAGGCTATTTACGTCAATGAGCCGCCCATTGAGCGGCAGGTGGTAATTCAACCTTCGATCCCGTCCACGTCTCAGAAAATGTCAAGCATGGAAGAATACAGGATAATCTGCTTCATCCCCAGGAGCAAAGATGCCTTCTCGGTCAACATTGAGAAGTCTAGGCTGGTAGACGAATTGAAGGATATGATCAAGGCGAAGAAATCGCCGACGTTCACCAACGTCGAGGCGGACACCCTCAATTTATATTGAGTTATAATCGATGGATCCCTCACCACGGGGCAGTTCGTTGACCAACTCAATCAATTATCCCAAAACTCTCGTTCAAGTTTTGGGATAATCGATTGAGTTGGTCAACGAACTGCTTCGTATCGAGGGATCCATTGACTGTGACTCGATATAAATTGAGGGTGGCCGCCTCGACATCGGCGAGCTTCTGCTGTCTCTCCTCCGACGATCCTCTCCTGCAAATCGTCTACCAGCCCAGACTTCTCAACCTTGACCGGGAAGTCATTTTGTTCCCCGGGTATGAAGCAGAATATCCTGTATTCTTCCGTGTTTGGCATTTCAGAGGTTCAAGGGATTGAATTACCACCCGCCACGCAAATGGGCGATGCTCTCCAGGGCGTTGACATCAACGCCTGTATATCCTTCGGCAGTTCTGGTTCGGGAAAGAACAAGACCAGCTGCTCGTCGCCCAACCCTGCCATCCAACTCAGCACCTCTTTCCCCTCGACAATCCTTTTCAGTTCCGAACCATGCGAGATCTGCCACGCTTGCTATTTCCACTGTTGCTCCTGGGCCGTCCTCACACTACACAAACGACGCTAACTATGAACTCGCGACTCCCTCCAGACACACCGATAGATGGACTACTCCCCGGCTCGGCTCCTATCAACCCCACACCCAAATAGTAACGACCATCTTCAGCTTCGCACTTCGGAGTGCAGACGGTGAGACCGCTTCCAAGAAGGGTATGGCAAGGGTCTGAACGTGTCACTTTAAGATCCTGGTCCGGCCAATCACTGGTGCTGCTCATCGTGCTGCGCTTGCAGGTTTTATGATTAGAGTTGTATCACCGAAGACGAACCGAAAGACAAAGGTGCGGAGATGACTTACTGTGCCCTATTCTTGTCTCCATTGTTAAACTTGACCTCTTCTCCGCTTTGCCAATACAATACATCCCGTAGATACCACGTAGCTTCCTACCTGTGCACCGGTGCTACCCGGTGAATGGCCTGACGCTACCTGTCCAGCAGGGGGATCGACGGACGACCGGACCCCATACGTCCTCAGAGGGCCCTCTGGAATTCGCCTCATTAAAGGTACATGGCCCTCTCGAAACAGGGGCATTCGACAGGCGGCCGGATTGCTGGAGCTGACGGCGCGCCGGGAAGACTCGACAGAAAAAGGACCAAGGTGGTTAATGTATAACCCCCCTATATTCCGTGGGTCTGTATTCAAAGGCTGGAACCCACGGCGGGCCATTATTATAGAGAAAATCAATTGAACCCCGAAGAGTCGGCCAGGGTGGAGGATCGGGGACGACTGAAAGGTGTACACTGGTCGTCCTTGTGTATCCCTCGGGTGGTAATCTGCTATTCTCTGCATGCGTCGCGTGGCCGGGGATTGGAGGGATGGGTAAATACTGTGCGCCTGTTACACGTGGACCTCTTGCATCCTGTAAGTAACGAGCTGCTTGGGGGCTATTCAAGAAGCGCATTGGCTTATCGACTCGCCGGACTGGCATGGGTTACTTACCCACTGAACCAGAATGCACTGGACGGTGGAAGGGTAGACCCTGTAAGTTGAGTTGATTGTATAAGTAACCATCACTGTTGTTTGCCTGTGGCTCTTAGGTAGCGTCCATGCGTGTACAGCAACAAGAAGGGGATGGGGACGGCGAGTGGTCAACGATTCCGACTGGACCATTATAAGAAGAGCTAGGAAGCGGTATCCGAGTAACGTGCGTGCAAGACTGGATTATTATCTATGACTCATGAAGCTGAATTGTCGGGTTGCCTCGTTCTCTGTCAGGAGAACCTCTAGATTGTCTGGGGTGTCAGGTTGCTGCAACAAAGGAGGGTCCGTGGTTTGGCAAAAACTAACACAACCCAGCCTCCCGATGAAGCAACAAGGATTAGAACCGCTGTGCAGAGCCATGCACCTTGTCTACCACCCTATGTAGCATTGATTCACCATCACTTTCGGAGTCTTGTCGATCAGCGCAACAGCTCCCTCCAAGATATAGCGGAAGCGCTCCGGGTATATTCCTAGGCTGGTACCACATGTTTATTTGCTGGACTAGTCAGTAGGTAGCGAAAAGCGGATATTGTTGGATTGCTATGACACATCAGGCCAGCCTCATACTTGTCCCCGCTCTAGCCTCACCTTTGTCTGGTCACACTCCCTGTTTTATGGTCGCCCAGTCACACGGCCATGATCTCTGTTGTGAGGCCAACTTTATTATAGCCACAAGTACAGATAATACAGTCGTTGATGTGCTTTGTTTTCTGATTCATTATGCACAAGTCGTATGTCGCTATCAACCAAAGTTTGCCGAATCTGCATGCAGCGGATAAGTTCACTGCAAGCCAGATACGCTCACCAGCTCTTCCCGTAGTAGGTGGCATGTTTACATGTGGTGGCTCGCCAGCACGAAAACGCTGATATGCCCTGGCCCATTACTGCCTTGGTATGTTTTCGGACCAAAAAAGTCTCCTTGGAAGGTCCTTTCAACGGAGTCATGAGACAGAGAACGTGGCAGTTGCGCCGTCATTATCGCCTGAAAATCCGTTCAACTACTCTCCGGCACCCTTACGCTCTGCCTGCGGCCGATTGCTCGCAATATCTTCTCATACTCACTCACACCGATGTACGTGCGGCAAGTTCCTCAAGCCCAGTGGTATGACAGAATACGGGACAACAGCGTTGACTAAAATTGTTTCCACTCAACCAACTGGGCTTTCCTAAGTTTTGGCTGAGATGCGCCGCCTTTTATGTCATTCAACTCTGACATAACCCCCCACTTGACGAAGCCTACCTCGACGTGCTCGATCCATAGTGAGCTGGGGCTCTTCGTTTGAGGTGAAGAGCAAACTCCACAAAACAGCGGAGTCCAGTGATTATGAGACACCCTGTGTTGGTTGGGCGATTTTGACGGAAATTAGGTGAGGCAAGTCGAAAGCGGTCGAAACGTCGGCAAATTAAGAGGCCATTAATCGTTCCAGGACCGAGAGTAATCACTGGAATGAAGTATATACCTAGGCATTCTTCTGCTTCGTGAAGAGCGTTATGGATCGATTGAAGACTTGTTCATAAATTTCGGTTGATTCTCTTGAGAGTGTGTTGGGATCAAATTGGTTCGGCCAACAAATTGCCAGTTCAATATTATATTGTCCTAGAGCACTCTTGGAGCCAGCGAGAGCGAGAGTGAGGCAGATATTCATTAGTGCATTATGTAGTACAGGTTCAAGCCCCAAGGTCAATATTTGGTCTGCGTCGAAACTTTGTCTCCACTACCTCATCCAGTACCACACCATCGCCCAGAGCAGGTCCAGAACATATCATAACTGAAGAAGAAACGATTGCTAGTCGATAGCGACCCAAAACATCACCAGAGCCAATCCCGAAGCCGTCGCTCAATCCGACTCTGCCTGTACACCTGATCACCACATCTTCCCAGCCAAGTCTCATTGGTCTTTCGACCTTCCTAATAAAATCCATTCCTTTACCTCAGCCTCCAGTTACCCTCAACTAAAGGCTGGCTTTCCTTCCCACACCTCCGCGCTCGCAATTTGGGGCCAACCGATCGTCAATCCACCGAAGAGATAGGGCCACACCTACCCATAGGTTGTTGAAGCTTGCCAATATCCTTCAATTCCATATAACTACGCTCGGGTTTCCTTCAAGGTGTTTCGCTGAAGCTGCATCAGTGGTTGTCGCAGTTATTTCGGTCATGGACAACTTACACTAGGCCAAATACGGGCCAGGATGGTTCTCTTCAATGGCTCGTATATGCTCCGTAGAGGTAGTCTTCTTCCTGCAGCGATGACTATTCATCTGCCCGACTGAATAGACTAACTTATCGCTAAATGTAACGTGGGGCAGTTCAAGTGAGTGAACCTGTCTTTCGGGGGCACCCGTACTTACCAATCTATGCAGCGATCCGCCAGACCGAAGTGGAACTTCCTCAAATGGGGCACAGCGTCTTTCTTGTTTTTCCAGTGCATCCTTCCTTCATCTGGACATAGACCACATTCGAATCTCTCGTTGACTCTCTCGAGGAAACCATCATATCCTTGCGCTGGCTTGAAACCCGGAAGTCGCAAGCTCATGGCATCCACTTCCAGCATGGTGAGGAACCGCAAGAGTGCATCCACAGTAACTCCATCCACGAATATTCTGCTTACCCAAGCAACTGCGAAGTTCTTGCCGCCCTGCTGCTGACAGCGTATTCGCTGCTCATCGGGATCCGGTTCGTATCCCGCTGCCACCTTTTTTCCTGGTCGATCGAACACAGACTCCTTGTTCCTGTGACCTCCTTGGTGATTCCGCTGGACGGTGTGGATGGCCCGCGGAAACACAGGATCGGGAATTGTAAAATCGTGGGCGAAGGGGCCAGGGAGGGATGCTGGGGTATGATATACTCCTCTATTGTCATGGGTACTAACCCCTGCTTGAATAGGGGCGTAACCGGTACTTGTGTGCCCGTTTCGACCCAGGGAAAGTGTCGCTTCAAAGCCTGGTTCCGGCCAATAACTGGTGCTGCTCATCGTGCTATGTTTGCAGACTCTATGATTAGAGCTATATCACCGAAGACAAGCCGAAAGCCCAAGGTGCGGAGACAACTTACGTTTCCCTATTCCTATCTGCACTGCTTTTGCTAATACAACACATGCAGTAGATATCACACCCAGGTACGTGGGGGTGGGTTCCTACTTGTGCACCGATGCTACCCGATAAACGGTCTGACATTGCCTGTCCAGCAGGGGAGCGCACGACCGGACCCCATACGTCTTCAAAGGGTCCTCTGGGATCCGAATCATTACAGGTACACGGCCCTCCGGAAACGGGGGCATTTGACAGGCAGCGCAATCGAGAGTGCGTGCTGGAGCCGACGGCGCGCAGGGAAGATTCAACCGAAAAGGGATCAAGGTGGTCAAGGTATGATCCTTTATATTCTGTGGGTCTATATTCAAGGACTGGAACCCACGGTGGGGGGTTATTGTGGGGAAAATCGATTGGACCCTGGAGAGTTGGCCAGGCTGGAGGATCGGGGACGACTGAACGGTGCCCACTGGTCGTCCTCGTATATTCCTCGGGTGGTAATCTGCGATTCTCCGCATGCGTAGCGGGGCCGGGGATTGGAGGCGTGGGGAAATACTGTGCGCCTGTTACGAGTGGACCTCGTGCATCTTGTGAGTAACCAGCTGCTTTGGGGCTATTAAATATGGCGCATTAGCTTATCGACTCGCCAGACCGGTAGGGCTTACTTACCCCACTGAACCAAAATAGTCGGCGGGGTCTAGATGGTAGAAGGATAGACCCTGCAGGTTGGGTTGATAGTATAAGTAACTATCACTGTCGTTGGCTAGTGGCCCCTGGGTAGCGTCCATATGGTTGCAGCAGCGAGAAGGGGGAAAGACAGCGAGAGGTGAGCGATTCCGACAGGATCATTTAAAGAAGGGATGTACATAGCTAGGAGGCCGTAGCCGAGTAACGCGCGCGCAAAATATTGAATGACCGATGACATACTGATTATTTCCGGCAACGAAGCTGAGGAGGCGGCTGAGCGGCTGCCTGGTCCTGATTGGTTGCAAAGTGCCATTGGGCCGCGAGTGCCTCGACAGTGTTCTCGTGCATTTGAATAGCAGTCAATTGGTTCGTTGTCCGCACTATCAAGCGCCCAGCTTGGGTTTATCGACGCTTCGCTTGCAATTGAGGCGCATCAACCCGTGGTAAGCGTGCTTGCGAGGCGCGTCCGTGGAACGCTTGTCCGGGCAGATCAAAGCGTTCCTTCGGAGTGTGTACGTGGCTACGGCGGAGAAAGAGGATGAGACTGTACGCCGGTCGATAAAGAAGAAGTCTGGGCAAAATCGTGAGTGGTGTCTTAGTCTCCACACGACAAAATGGCAGCCTCACTTTCAGTTTTGGCTTCTTTTATTTCCGCTGAATGCCGCGTCCGTCGTGTCCGCCGCCAGTCAGCGTTGTCCTCCCGCAGCCAACAGGGGATGAGCCTTGCGCTCCGCCTACGCACCCTGTCTCCACGACCGTCCAGATCGTCAACAGCAATTTGGACCCTCCCCTTTGAAAATGGCGCCTTGGCATCTTGTAGCACTGCCGCTGCGCGAGTATCGACTATCGACTATCGATCTCACATCTCACAGGCCTTTTCAGTTCGTCACTTTTCTGAAATGAATTGACTTCTTGATGGGCGATCATTCCGTTTATTTATTTGGTACCCAACCGCCCGAGTTTGCCAACTCGTAAAACGCCACCCACTCATCGTATGATTGTCCCTGTAACGAGCGGTCCACTCGCTACGCCGCGACAGGCAACACCCATTCATCATCACCATTCCGACGCTCCCTCACCTGCCTCCCTTCAGCAACGTCATGACCACCATTTCCTTTTTTTTTCTTTTCTTTTTTTGGCTGAGGGAAAGGAGGGAAATGCTTCATACACCGTACCGCCATATCTTCGCTCATTTAAACGCCCTTACGCCGGTGCACATCCCATTAAAAGCCGACAGTTGGGCCTGTACGCCGCAGTCGTGCTCCGAAGGAAGTCACGGAAGGTCACTGCCACGCAGTAAAGTTGCCAGTCAGAGCGCATCAAAGTCCGTTCCGGGCATGGAAGTCGCGGAAGGTCAGTACCGTGCAACCGAAGTCGCGGAAGATCATTACCGCACATTGGAAGTCGTACCCAGCAAAGGTACGCATTGAAGGCCACTTGTCAAGAATGCACTGGAGGCCCTCGGCATTCTGAAGCAACGTCACCACGTCACCCCCTCACCGGCCTCCAACGCGAGCTGATCCCTCGTGCTGCTGCTATAGTCGCTTCATTCATAGGTCGGATCATTGCTGGCTTGGCTTCTTCTCTTCTGGTCCTACCACCACCGCTCATGGCCCTTCATCCACTGCCCCACCGTCCCCAAACTCTCCCCAGAGCCCCTCGCTGTTTCCGTTTGCTTGGTTTCTACGTTTAGGGGTCGTGTGTTCCATCAGGGGGTCATGTTGAGTGAGCATAACCCATCCTACGTGCTTGTTGTTTGGTTCCTGTTCTCTATATACTGCGCGACGTGTTGCCTTTATATCTTCTCTCACTCTTTCCCTGCGTTAGGTTGGTCATGCTCCTCCAACACATTCCGTACAAGGAGATAACAGCACAGAAGACTAACCCGTTCAAATCACCAGGCCAATCGGGAATTTCAAACCTCATCCTCAAACGACACTCGCTCCTATCCTTAACCAAATCTAGGCACTATCCAAAGAAACTCGCCGAAATACATCAGATAGTCCACCCAAAACCAGGACGGGCGACATACGAACTCGCCAATTCCTACCACTCGATAGCGCGAGGCCCTCTCTCAGAATACAAAATAATAACCTTCTCCCCAACCACCAACTCGGAGGCCGATCCGGCTGCTCAACCACTGACGCGCTTCCACACCGAACGGCACACCAAAAGGCCTGGAGGAAAGGTATAAATAGGCTCAGCACTCCTCCTTGATATTCAAGCGGGACCGAATCATAGCGATTATGAAAAGGGGAACATAGCATACGAGTATTGCGACTATCGCAACGACAGGTTCACCTCAAATTCGACGACCAGATTTATTTGTGGCTAATATACAGGCTATCGATCGATTCAAAACGCATCAGGCAATTCAAATGTCACAGACCTGCCAAGAGTCAGCTGAACGCGCCATTTTCTCGGAATAAGGGGAGCTACTTTTCTCCTCTCAACCATATCAAGACCTCCCAGCAGGCCTTGCATCGCTTGAAGGTGAACAAGTCAGTTCCCATGTAACTAACTGGAATGTAGGGTTGTATGCAGAAGCAGAACTTGTTATGGGCACTTCGCCGTGCAGCGGTAATGACCCTTTTATCACAGATTGAAAGCACCGTGGGAGTGGTGAATGACAGAGTTGGAACAGTTGTTGTTCAAAACTGGTATTGTTTTCCATCGATGCGACCGGACCTTGTGGTGGCCAAGTTGATAGCCACAAGTACAGATAATAAGGTCGTTGATGCGCTTTGTTTTTCTGGTGCATTATGCACAAGCCATATGTCGCCATCAACCAAATGTTTGCCGAGTCCGTTCATTATAATAATTCCGGTCGATTCTCTTAGGAGTCTCTTGGGATCAAATCGATTCGGTCAACAAATGGCCAGTTCATTATTGCACTAGAGTACTCTCGGAGCCAGTGAGAGCGAGAGTGAGGCAGGGATCATTGGTCCAAGTTGATGTTGATCCCAAGGTCAATATTTGGTTTGCGTCGAAACTTTGTCTCCACTAAGGCAGGCGGGCGCCACCACAGCCACATCCCAGCCTCAGTGGTTCAAAATCTCGAGCCCAAAATTATTTTTTTGGTATAAGTAGCTAGCATAGGATTGGAATGAAATAACTATTTTAATTATATTTGGGTGTGTGCTCTGGCCACCTCAATAGCAGCTGGTGGCAATGTACGGTGACTGCAGTACGTACCTCCTGCGGGCCTGTGGCCCATCCAATCCAGCCCAGTAGCTGTTCATGAACCAACCAGACCAGATTGGGAATGTGATCCAAGCAGTCACACATATTATGCATCATCTCATCGTCATTGTCAGTGAGCGGCTTCCATGATGTTTATGGGTCGCACCTTTGAAGTGTTGCATCTTGCATCGTCGGGATTTCGTTGAGTTCTTGGGATGTCTTGTGCCCTTGATATTGATGTTAACGTTTTTTATTTTTCGCAACCAGCAACTGCCTAATTTGGAAACAAAGCAAGATCACGTGACCTCATTTCCAAAATTTTTGTCAGGAGGACCAAAAATCTCCCAAATGACGTGTTTCGCCTGAAAATACAAAAACATTTGTCGGGCCGGCCAACAACATAATTATAATGATCTACATGTTTTCCAGTTCTTGTTCTAACTACAGGGAGCGGCCTCGACAAGAAGTAAAAGGTTGTGGCTGTGGTGGCGCCTTTTAGACGCCGCCTACCTTACCTCACCCAGTGCCATGTCCTCGCCCAGAGCAAACCCATAAGATATCAAAACCGAAGAAGAAATGTTTGCTAGGCGACGTTTACAGCGCGCACGCCAAGTAAACCTTTTCCCTTCTGCTGAATGAAAGAGAAGACCAATAACGGAATCACGTCCCCAACTATTGAATAATGGACTCTCAGCAGAACTAGTCGTGCTGGATTCTACAGTTCTCTTGTCAATGTTTCTCATATGTAGGCCCCCGGTTGCTGCATCAATTTTGTAACCCCGATAGTGTTTTGCACTATGGATCTTCATTACGAAGCGAACAATGCCCTTGATAGCCACATTGGACAGTAGAACAGGTGAGTATATGTAGTTGCGTATCGAGTTGTAGACTCAAACGCGACGGATTGGTGAATTCTACTTACCCTCGTTTTGGAGATAACCATTATTATCTAGAAGGGCTGGAGGCTAGGTTATGTATCCTTGAACTGGTTTATCCAGAGGAGGGTTACCCGTATTATCGCCAGACATAGCTCAGTTGTTCTAAACGCAGCTACACTGACATGTCCCAGGTATCTCAGATCCTGACACGACGGTAATAAGAGAAGCACTGACAAAACGAAATGCTCGGCTCAATCTAATGGAGGATGATCATTTATGAACTCATTTCGCGGGATTACAACCCCTGTTTATACAACTGATCACCAGCCAAGGCTCGTTCGTCTTTCGGCCTTCCCAAAATCAAAATGCATTCCTTTATCTCGGCTTCCAGTCACCCTCAACCACTAAAGGCCGGCTCTCCTTCCCACGCCCCCGCTCTCGCAACTTAAAGCCAATCGATTGTCAATCCACACAAGAGGTAGGGCTACATGGTCGGCAGAACTACCCATGCACGTCGAAGCTTGCTGATATCCTTCAACTCAACAATAACTGCGTTCGGTTTTCCTTCTAGGTGTTATGCTGAAGCTGCATCAGTCGTTTGAACGATTATTTCGGTCATGAAAACCTACACTAAGCCAAATGCGGGTCAGGATGGTTTTCTTCAACGGCTCGTATATGCTCCGTAGAGGTGGTTTTCTTCCTGCAGCGGTGACTAGTCATCTCCCCAACTGAATAGACTAACTTGTCGCTAATTATAACGTGGGGGGAGTTAAAGTGAGTGACTCTGTCTTCCAGAGGTATCCGTGCTTACCAATTACTGCAGCGATCCGCCAGACCGAAGTGGAACTTCCTCAAATGGGGCACGGCGTCCTTCTTGTTTTTCCAATGTATCTCCGAACAGAGACCACACCCGAATCTCTCGTTGATTCGAGTGAGGAAACCGTCGTATCCTTGCGCCGGTTTAAAACCCGGGACTCGCAGGCTCATGGCCTCCACTTCCGGCGCGGTGAGGAACCGCAGAAGTCCAGCCACGGTAACTCCGTGCGCGAATAATTTACCTACCCAGGCGATGGCGAAGTCTTTGCCGCCCTGCTCCTGACAACGTATCTGAAGGGCATTGGGATCCGGTTCGTATCCCGCTGCCACTTTTTTGCCCGGGCGATCGAACACAGACCCCTCGTACCTGTGACTCGCTCGATGAAAGGCGTGGGTAGCGCTGACGGCTCGCGGAAACACGGTTTCGGGGGGGTCAGGAAGGGGCGCCGGCCAATCACTGGTGCTGCTCATATTTGCAGGTTTATGATTAGAGCTATATCACCGAAGACAAACCGAAAGACAAAGGTGCGGAGACGACTTACTTTTCCCATCTCCCATCTCCACTGCTAAACGGGTTCTCCTCTCCGCTTCTGCCAATACCATGCATCCCGAATATACCCCGCTCAGGTACGTGGGTGGGCGGGTGGATTCCCACTTGTGTGCTGATGCCACCCGATGAATGGCCCGACATTACCTGCCCAGCAGGGGGGCATACAACGTCTTCAGAGGGCCCTCTGGGATTTGCCTCATAGGAAGCCCACGGCTGTTCAGAAACGTGGCTATTTGACAGCCCGCCCGATCCATGGTGCATGCCGTAATACGGGACAGGCTTGACCGAAAAGGGATCAAGGTAGTAAACGTTTGGCCCTCTATACTCCATGGGTCGATATTCAAGGACTGGGACCCACGGCGGGAAATTATTGCTCAGTGCCTGGGAAGCATCCATTGGACCTCGGAGAGTCGGCCAGGCGGGGGGATCGGGGGCGACTGAAGGGTACCTACTGGTCGTCCTCATGTATCCTTCGGGCGGGGGCCTGCTATTCTCCGCATGCGCCGCGTGGCCGGGGATTGGGGCGGTGGGGAAACATGGTGCGCTTGGACCTCCTACATTCTGTGAGTAATCAGCTGCTTGGGGGCTATTAAAGAAGGCGCGTTAGCTTATCGACTCTCCAGACCGGTAGGGATTACTTTCCCCACTGGACCAATATGGTCGGCAGGCTCTGGTTGGAAGGATGGACCCTGTAGGTTGGGTTGATAGTATAAGTAACTATCATTGTCGTTCGGTAGTGGCCCTTGGGTAGCGTCCATACAGTTGCAGCAAGAAGAAGGGGGGGGAGACAGCGAGAGGTCAGCGATTCCGACTGGATCATTTTAAAAGTTATGTATATAGCCGTTCCCGAGTAACGCAGGCGCAAGACTAGCCCACTCCCTACGGCTCCTATGATTCCCGCGCTCGAAGCCGGATTCAATTGTCGACAAGTTTCGGTTGAGTGGCAAGTCTGCATGGCAGGCCGCAATTCAAATTGGCATGCGCAGCCAACTCTACCGTCAATTAACAACCACTCACGTGCACACTGTTCATCACCATTCCGACGCTCCCACACCATGTTCTTAATGGAATACTTGGCCGTACGTACACTTAGGAGGTACTGTAGTGTGATGTGTTCGTCACGCTCTCTTGTTGTGTCTGCCGCACCGCCCTTGCCGCTTCTCGCGTGCATGCGTGCACCGAAAGAAGTCGCGGGGTACCTGCCACGCAATAACGTTAGCACGCTTCCGCAACTATTGAGCGAGCCAAACAAAAACGTGTGTAAACCCTCCCCTTTCGCCTACAAAAAGAGCACCGCCCGTCCGGGACCGAGATTGGTCGATGAGTCGATGTATTGAAGCATTCATTTCTGCACGGCGAACCACCACTTGGGAGTCTGACGGCGCGTCAGCATCGCCGTGACACGCCATCAACTTGAAGGAAGGCTGTCATGACGCGCCGTCAGCTCTGTCACGACGTCCATGGGTGAAAATGGGGCGGATGAGTATCTAGATGACGAATAGTATATAATTATTAGATATGTAGATACCATACGATTTTCTACGGGTTTTCTGGTCATTTTTCATTGTACACCTCCATCCTTTGTCTCGACTCGTCGGTCATTCCCAATTTGGCAACAATAGCTCATGAGTCGTCCAAATGCGGACAGCCTCGACTCAACTCAACTCCCTACACCATGGCGCGGTGTGTGGACGCACGACTCGGCGATGGCCAGACAACGGCTTTCCCCGCTCTCACCCTGCGTTACTCCTCCAACAGGTTATTCGCTCTGCGCCCCGTCTGCACACCCTGTCTCCACGATCGTGGACCCTCCCTTTTCGCCTACAGAAGAGCACCACCGTCCGAGAATCGCGCCTGGCATCTCGTAGAACTGCCGACCCAAACCCGCATCCAAGCGGGGAGTCGGCTGGAAAAAGAAGTTGTGCCATTACAATCTCAAATTTGACAGGTCTTTCCAGTTCGTCACTTCTGTGAAATGATTTTTCCATGGGCGCTCATTCTATTCTATGTATTTCATTCCATTCCATTCCATCGTTCGGTGTCTGCCCGCGCTTGCGCCTAGGCACGAGCCTGCCGCCCACTCACTGCACCGCCCGCCTATCTAACGGCCTACACGCTACGCCGCGACTGGCAACACCCATTCATGTCCACACTGCTCATCACCATTCCGACGCTCCCTCACCCGCCTCCCTTCAGCAACGCTATTTCCTTTTTGCTTTCTTTTCTGTTCTTTTCTTTTTTCTTTTTGGTTGGGAAATGCTTAGCGCCATCTGTGGGACCCACGATGGCTAGTCGGCCTTTTCGCCCATTGGCTACCCATTAAAACCCGCTTACGCCGGTGATCATCCGGTTAGAGAAGTCAATGGTTGGACGAAATCGGCAACCTGCCCACAGGGCTCGGAGGCCGCGCTGTCGAGTCGGTTGTTGACGCGTTATTTGGTACTCCCCCTTTTGGACGGTTGCGAATTCAGCCACGAACCTTCCCAAACAGATGCTAGATCGCTCAGAGATGAATAGGACCACACACAGGATTACTCACACTTACATGAGTGACTGCCGTATCACGCGTCCGGTCAAGGCATCGAGGTTCCCCTCGTTCTTGTATCGTCGCAAGAACTGAAAGCGTTCCTTGTCCCCGAGATACGATCAATGTAAGGGTTTCGTTCATGTAATCCATCCCGGTCCTGTTATAATCCTCACGGCGTGTCATTGTTTGGCAATAATTACATTCACCCTCAGCTAGTCCACCACCTCAGTATCTCTCACACCCTGTACACCCTGTCTCTCTTTATAAAAGGGATTCGATAGAATTTGGGTTACTAACTTAGGACAACGAGGCTACAAGTACAAGAAGATTTCTACCCCGCTCGATCGATTCGGGACCTACGGGCTGTTTCATCGACTCTCGCCTCGCTATCGACAATCAACTTCACACCGAAAACCTCTTCGGTTCAATGGTTCGGTTGCCTCTCAAGGCTTAATCTTCCAGTCCATAACTCTCCACATCTGGTTTCCGTGTGGTACTCAACACCGCTTCCAGTTCCTCTTGATTCCGTTGGATCGATCCGTCACTGTAGCCGATGACCACACCAGACATGAGAACCGTCATACGTGCTAAAAAAAAACAAGCGAAGAGGACTGAGACCTAAAGCTTCTTAGTCAAATGTCATGGGATTTAAAGGGGAATGAGCCCTTATACTGTTCATCAGAATTTTGAATTTGAATTCTTGCTGAAGGCTGCACGGGCCGCTCTCCCGATTTATTTTCACGTAGCCATACTCAGGAGGTCGGTCAGATGGAGAACAATCTGCCCGCAACACCTGATCCACCTGGTCCCTTTCCTCATCCTTCACATACTTGAGCCACTGGGTCCGTTTGTCTGGGTGGAAATGTAAGAGTTCCTTTCGAATCCGAGTCTTGACCGACCTGGATTGGAGTTGCGCCGGGGAGAGAAGGAATGCTCGGATAGACTCTTTATCGATACGGAAGAGGATATCGGCAATGGACATGCTGATGAGGAGGCGTTTACCAGGCAGAGAGATTGGCCAAGCTTAAAAGGGATTTCTTGGAATTTTATTTTTGTGATGGCTGAAGCCATGAGCCTAGCCCACGCTTCTGTGTACTTAGCCCAGCATTTGTGGACAAAGCTTGTCCCTCCTTTAGGCGTCGAGCGGCTGCTCGTTCCTCCCAGGGGGTCGTCATCGTCAACACCACCTTCACCAGTGGCACTCCGCGCCTCCTCTCCTTCAAAGCTGCTACTTTGTTGCTGTTCCTGACGATTCTGCCGGTCCTCGTCTTCGCGACGCCGTCTTTCCTCCTCTCTCCTGCGAGACTCTTCCTCTTCGCGCTGTCGTGCGCTTTCCCTGCGTCTCTTTTCCTCTTCGGTTCGCTTCCTAGCTTCTTCCTCTTCCCTTTGTCGGCACTTTGCTTCTTCGTTTGCTCGATGATCCTCCTCCGCCTTTCGCTTGTCATCCTCTTACTGCCTGCGACGAACTTCTTCATCTCTTTTCCTAGCGTCTGCGTCCTCTGTCGCCTTCGCCTGGTCGTTCTCAAAACGGTCTCTCTCCGCACGGGCTTGCTCCTCTGCTTTCTTGTCCCTACGTTGCCTCCCTCTTTCCTCATGCAAGTATTCCTCATAGAGTCGTTGTGCCTCTTCTTCCGCCTCACGCTGGCGGCGACTTTCATCTGCCCACCATTGCTCCTCAAACCTTTCGTGCATGCGCTGGCGCCAGCCCGAATTGGAAAACTTGGAGAAATGTGGAGAGGGTCCCTTGGAAGACTTGTCCGTAGATTGGCCCCAATGATTCGGTCAACGCCTACGCCCGCGCCGCGATTGCCTCCCCAACGCTGGCTCACTCGTTGAAGACCCTCGCATCGGACGCGACCAAACACCCCAAGATACTTCGTCACATACGCACACTAATTATTGACTGTGGCTGCTACCTTGACTGCGAGCTTCATGTGTTTGTTATCCAAATCGCCAACCTGTTCCTCGACCACCTGTTTGATATGACGGATCTGCGGAAACTCGAGCTGAGGATCACTCCTATTGTTAACTCTGATATTTATGGTGGTATTATTGCTCTCGCTTACCACAGCTTCTAGTAGTAAACGGGTCTTCCCTGATCCTGACGTGTTACAGAGAAATTTAGTCCTGCAAGAGATTAGCAACATATTTCAGAGTATGCATATAGGAACGTGTTACTTTGAATCCGGAGAAAATAGCCCCTTAACACGCTCGGCTAGGTGTACATCGTGAGATGGCTGCCCGAGGTTGTGGAGGAGTAACGAAGGGAATGATGGTGAGGAGGTGGAAATAGCCGGTATTTCGAGAGCAGAAATGTGGCCCCGAGCTGCTTCAGGTAGTACCAACGAGGGCTGGAAATGAGGATTTCCGTCCCATTCCTGAGCAACCTTTCGAAAATTGTTCGCAAGTCATCCACATGTTGGCTGATAACGCCCTTTATATTGAGTTCGTCGATGCGCGTCCTCTTGATAAGGGATTTTCCGATTTCCACTTCGACTCGATATAACATGAGGGCCCTGGCGGCAAAGGCGTCAAGGTCGAAGAGCAAAGTTTGAATGTGATGTGCGCTCGAAACTTGGCATTGGAGGAGGGGGGCGGTTCATCAACTTGCTCACCTGTGGGAGGTCAGCACGGCGAGTTGGAAGTTTGGACTGAAAAAGGTGACTGCCAAGAAGTTGCATTGCAGAGAGTACTGTACAAGAAGCAGCCAGAGGATGTGAGCACCTTGCTACAGATCAACCCTAAAGAAACCGGTGGCCGCAGATCAGGTCGAGTTTATGATCGTAGATTTGCATGCTTGCCCAGCTATCCGTTGAAATAGCGTATAAAATTTTGCCATCTGCAATTCTTATAAATGATTGTCTCCCAAGTTACGATGATTTGCTTACCCTCGTTCACACTGGTGGGGACTTTCGAACGAAAGTCAATTATAATGTAGTCATCCATCTTTCCTTCTTCGATCCATTTGCCATATTCACCTTCCGTAAACCGAGCATTGTCGGCAGCACGCCTATTTCCATCACGCAAAAGCTCTATTCCCCACTTCTGAGAGCGAATGAAGAAATCGATCCGGCCCTTCGGGGTTCCGCATTCCGGGAGAGTAGTCACCGTGCCTTTCGTATAGTCGCAGCATGCTCGATAAAATTCCTGCTGTAATTGCGCCTCTGGAATGGACTGAGGCGCGGCTACTGCTGTTGAGATCTTCCCTTGTTTTCAGATTCGTGCGGCGGAAATGTTCGAGGACCTTGATTACAAATGTGTGGAGATCGTGGTCTTTGATGGGATCTTCTCTGGCGCGCAAGAGCCAATCTACATAGTGTTCATGCAATTGAGATGCGAATCGATACTTGATCTGATCTTCATCATCACATTCGCTGAACAGCCATCCTCTTTCGAGACACTGGCGAAATGGATCGCGCTTATCACCTGCTTCCTCAGTTACTACCACGGAGCGCCCAGGTGCATTGAGCACTTGGAGTAGACTTGTCGCATATTTGTTGTTCTTGAGGTCACTCTTCATTGGGAGTCCCCTACTGAACACCCCATGGGCGTAGAGTCCCCCAAAGAAATCCGTGGTATCAACACCGAGATAGAAGTCGTCGAGCGTATATTTGCGGACCTTGCATATATTACCGTATGACTGGAGTCGTTATCAGTCATGTTCCAGGTTGGCTGATTGTAGACTCACGTCGTGTTCTTTAACCACCTCGAGGGCATCACAACAAGCACCCACGTGCCCGGAAGTAAAATTATAGACGTAGTCGAGTAGCGATTCATCAACTTGATGATTCGGGAATCTTTTCTTCACGACTCCTTCCATCTCTTCTCTCGTAAGCAATAGTCCGACCGGAGAGCTTGGGCCACTAGCAAGGCCAACAAGTTGTTCCTCTTGTACTCTTAATGGAGTAGTGGCGGAGAGGAGATTTCGGCCAGCACTACCCCAACTGGCAAACAAGATAATCATGTAAGCAGTATTTGAGGTAATGCTTTTCAATCTTTCAAGCCACAGATCGTAATCCCAATACGATAGTTGTGCTTCATCAATGATAAGAACCCCGTCGTCTGGGAAATCCCAGCCTTTGGTTGCTAGCCACTCGTCGTAGGGCACCGCCGAGGGTTCAGGCCGATAACGTGACAGCATACGAATACGTCGCTCTGGGTGATTGTGCTCTATATATGCGTGAAGAAGATAGGCTAGAGATGATTTGCCGCTCGCAGGAGTGCCACGAACCTTTTGCCACTTTAGTGACGTCGAACAGATGAGAGAATAGGAACCTACGAATATAAATCTGTGTTCCTCCAACAATCCATATAGCTTTTGTACAGTTTCGGCTCGCGGATAGAGGGCTGGAACTATTTAAGGGGTCTGTGGGTGTCAGAGCCGTGTCCGGTCGGAGGGCGGACGTGTGGCCAGGATAGGGCGTATACCGTACAATGCCGTGGACTACCAATGACGACCAGCCGTCATCGGGAATGGACTGAAGGATGGGAACGAAAGGTGAGAAGAAGGGCTGGTACTCTAGTTGATCCTCAAACTGAGGAACTAGGAAACGAGTACATGGATATTTAAATAATAAGAAATCAAACAATAATTAGAAACACGTTGCAGAGCAACGAAACTAAAATAGAAGGGTTCGGTGTTCAACTGCCCGAGTAGCAGGGCCATCGTGCGTCGGCAAGCCAAGCGCTACTGCCACAATGGGAACCGATGTGCTGGACCATTTCTGTGGGCCTGGAAATGTCATGGCTGGCACAGTACATGACAGTGGGGGATACAACAATGGAGTGTACCAAGAGAAGGGTCTCCTGTCATTGACTTAGTAAACTTATCTAAAGGGGTCCAGAGATATTGGATGGTGGGCGGGGACCTACCTGGTGTCCTGGGCTTCTTTCGCTGCAGAGCTTCCGATTCTGGGGAAGTGGATCCTGATTCCGATAACCGGTGCTTTTGGTTAGAGTGTAATGCATAAGGGAGTGATTGGAGGGAGTGATAGACGATCAGCAGGGGATAAATGGGGCGCGTCAGCATGGGCGAGAGCACCAGACCATTGTCTTTATTGACTCACCTGCAGGCTCACCCTCTGGAAGCTGCACAATGATATAGTATTTCCCTGGAGGAGCTGGGGTCTCACTGAAATAACTCGATAACTCTCTGCCCCCCCAGAGCCTCATGCTCTCGTTCAAGTTTTGAGATAATTGATTGAGTTGGTCAATGAACTGCCCCGTGGCGAGGGATCCATCAATTATGACTTGATATAAACTGAGGGTGTCCGCCTCAATGTTGGTGAACATCTGTGATCTCTTTGACTTGATCATACCCTTCAATTGGTCTACCAGCCTAGACTTCTCAATTGTCACGCCCCATGTGTTACATGATTTAATTCCGATATTTTTCCTTTATCCGATTTACCACACCAACCCATTGGAACCAGATCGATCGGAACCTAATCAAACCAACTCCAATTACCATTACACATATCCTGTTTTTTTTTTTTTTTTTTTTTTTTTTTTTGGGTATGGGTGGGAATGGG
>Ga0307515_10009150_pt1 | contig 19199 bp, 14 predicted proteins | sample 17_EM_MG_FD_194513 | JGI IMG/M metagenome (GOLD analysis project Ga0307515, IMG submission 194513) | Populus trichocarpa ectomycorrhiza microbial communities from riparian zone in the Pacific Northwest, United States - 17_EM | ecosystem: Host-associated > Plants > Roots > Unclassified | place...
ACCTCGAATCAAAACTTGAATCAAACAAAGTAAGATCAGCAACATTAAAGATAACACTGACACCATACTTACCTGAAAGATCAATTTTGTATGCGTTGTCATTAATCCTCTCTAAAACCTGAAACGGACCATCACCACGTGACTATAATTTTGATTTCCTTTGGTTAGAAAATCATTTCTTACGCATGTGCACCCAAATCCAATCACCGGGTTGGAAAATAACTTGTTTACACCCCTTATTTGGTTTAGAAGCGTGCAATCTGTTTTTTTCTTTATTTGCAGTTGAACTCCCTCATGGAGTTGTCTCACCATCTTTGTCTTCTTTTTACCATCTAAACTTACCTTTTTTAAAAAAGGTAAAGGAATTAAGTCCATAGGAGTTAGTGGATTAAACCCATAAACAATTTCAAAAGGAGAAAAGTCAGTGGTCAAATGCACAATTCTATTACAAGCAAACTCAACAAAAGGCAAACATTCTTCCCAACTTTTCAGATTCTTTTGAATAACAACATGCAAAAGTTGGAATATAGTTCTATTTACTACCTCAGTTTGTCCTGTTTGAGGATGACAAGTTATCGAAAATAAGAGTTTAGTTCCCAACTTTCCCCACAAAATCTTCCAAAAGTAGCTAAGGAACTTAACATCACGATCTGACACTATATTGCTAGGAATGCCATGCAAACGTACAATATCCCTAAAGAACTAGTCTATGATATGAGATGTATCATCTGTTTTATGGCATGCAATGAAATGTGTCATTTTAGAAAACCTATCAACCACAACAAAAATAGAGTCTCTACATTTCTTTGACCTAGGTAAACTTAAAATAAAGTCCATAAAGATATCTACCCAAGGTTTAGTAGGCACATGAAATGGTGTATATATAGTTTATGCGGTTGTACTCTAGATTTTGCCTTTGTATAAGCAATGCACTGTTCATAGATTCGTTACATATCCTTTTTCAACTTTGGCTAATAGAAATGTTAATGCAATACATCCAAGGTTTTCACAACCCCAAAGCAAACAATTAAACCACCTCCATGTGCTTCACAAACAAGCAATTCATGCAAAGAACCAGCAGGAACACACAATCTATTCTTTTTTAACAAGTAACCATCCATCAAATAAAACTTACCAAAAACCGAATGTCCACATGCATTATAAATCTCGGCAAAGTCAGGATCACTATCATATAATTGCTTTATATATATATTTAAAGCCTAGCAATCTAGTATTCATGGTGTTTAGAAGAACATACTTGCGCGAAAGTGCATCATCAGCTACTATGTTCTTTTTGCCTTGCTTATACTTGATTACGTAAGGAAAAGTTTTAATGAATTCAACCCATTTTGCACATCTCCTATTCAACTTACCTTGTCCTTTAAGATGTTTCAAGGACTCATGATTTGAATGAATTACGAACTCTTGTGGCCACAAGTAATGTTGTCATGTCTCAAGTGCTCTTACCAGTGCATGGAGTTCTTTGTTGTAAGTGGGATAGTTCAACGTCGCTTTACTTAACTTCTCACTAAAATACGCAATAGGTTGATCTTGCATCAAAACAAAACCTATTCCTATTCTAGATGCATCACATTATATTTCAAATGCTTTCGTAAAGTCAGGTAAAGCCAAAACAGGTGCAGAGCATAATTTCTCTTTCAAAAGAATAAAAGCCGACTCTTGTTCTTCCCCCTATTTAAACCCAACTGACTTTTTAACAACTTCATTTAAGGGTTCAGTTATTGTACTGAAATCTTTCACAAAACGCCTATAAAAACTAGCTAACCCATGAAAACTCCTTACCTCATCTACCGATTTGGGTACAAGCCAATCCCAGATGGCCTTAACTTTCTTCTCATCCATCTCGATACCCTGTGCAATTACAACATAACCAAGAAACACAATTTTCTCCATGCAAAATGTATACTTTTTAAAATTAGCATACAATTTCTCACCACGCAACACATTAAGTACATTACGCAAATGATCAAGATGCTGAGTTAAGTTCTTGCTATAGATCAGAATATCATCAAAATACACAACCACAAACTTACCTATGAATGCACGCAACACATGATTCATTAAACACATAAATGTACTTGGTGCATTTGTAAGTCCAAACAACATTACTAATTATTCATACAAACCATGCTTCGTCTTAAATGTTGTTTTCCACTCACCACCTTCTTTCATCCTAATCTGATGGTACCCACTTTTCAAGTCAATTTTAGAGAAAATACATGATCCATATAACTCATCTAATACCCCTTTTCCATCAGCTCATTAACTTGCCTTTGAAGCTCCTTCATCTCCTTGGGATTGTTTCTATAGGCTGGCTGGTTAGGAATTGAAGCTCTGGGTACAAAATCAATTTGATGCTCTCTCCCCCTCAATGGTGGTAATCCGCTAGGAATATCATCGGGGAACAAATCATCAAACTTCTGCAACAAAGAAATAGCAACATTAGGCACAATATGATCAAGATTGTTAGTATTAAAGTAAGCCTCTTTATACATAAGTAAAATTATTAGCTTGTTAGTTAAAAATACAGATCTGACCTTACCCTCTCTAGCATAAAAATTGGGTTGTTTATTTAGTTTTTCCACACAATTCTCATCACCCTTCCTGACTTTCTTCACTCTTCTTGTCTTACCTCCACTCTCGGCCAGATTTGGGTGTTTTTTAGTAGTGGTCGAATGGTCTGATTTGTTTGGAGTGTTAGCCGAATATTTGTTTGTGTTTGGATGGGTGGCCAAATGGGTTGTAATGGTGTTTTGGGTTTTGGCCGAATCTGATGGTCTTCTCTCCCCTTGTTCCTCACCTTGATTTTCTCTCCTCATAGCCTCATGCTCACTTTTTAGCTTTATTTAATCATCATACACCTGTTTGGGTGTAAGAGGTAGAAGAGTGATGGTTTTGTTATCTTTTACAATGGTATATCTATTTTTAACCCCATCATGAATTGCCTTCCTATCATATTGCCATGGTCTCACCAACAACATGTGACTTGCTTGCATTGGTACCACATCGCACAAAACTTCATCAATATACTTCCTAATAAAAAATGGAACAACAACCTGTTTAGTCACTTTCACTTCACCATTATCATTCAGTCATTGCAACCTAACAGTACACAAATTCAGTTTACTAACAAGGGTGGTACTACAAATATTAACACACAACTTTCACTATGTATAATTAAACTACATACCTTGCTTTGTACATAACAACGCATATGAAAGATGTTCTCCCTTTGTTGATTAGTTTCATCTTCCTGACCTGAACCTGAAGTGCTCACCTTATAAGCCTCGGGATCGTTTTTACCTTGAAAGTTAGGAATTTTCAGTTTCATTGAGTTCAAGTCCCCGTCCACATCTTCATAATTCCCTATGCCATAGAAATTCACATTCCTCCTAACCCTATATGGTCCAGACCTGATTCCTTGGCCAGCAGATGCAAAATCATAGTCATCTGCATCTACATCTGCGTTTTCGTCAACAAACTCTTCAAAATTAAATCTGACATTCTATACGAACCGTATTTCCTCGGCGACCAACCCCACTATTTAATTGCTTTATCGAGTTCACCTTATCTTTCAGATTCTTGTACATCCTAGACAAGAGTTCAAGTTGTTGGCCTATGGCTTGCAATTGGAAAGCAACGTCAGTGTTTTGTATCACTAATTTGTTGTTTTCAAACATTCTTTGAATCTGTATAATTTAGTTATTAGCATAAAATATATCCTCACACCTCTTGTGTTTCACACAAAAATCAAGGCTTTTCACTCTACCAAGCTCATTATGCCTTTTAACTGACAACTTGCTTTCTTTTAGTTCTTTAGGAATTGAAATCAACAAATCAAAGTCAGTAGCCTCCGCAGCGCAATCCAATTATAATTTTCAGACTCAAGAATAAATAAGTATACTGAAAATAAAGCAAAACAAAACTACGATTACGATTTCACGAGTAGCAATGCAAATTCGTACGAATTGTGGACGAAACGAAGAACGAAATAAAATAGAAGTGAATATTAGTGAAAACAATTACTTGACTCCTAAATAACCCAATTATAATAGAAATAAAAAGATTTGGACAAAAACTAACAATAAGGATCATGTTTTGGAACTTGATGCAAATTTGACCTATTACGCAATTTTTATGTAACAAAATTGAAACCAAGACCAAATGATATTGGAATGACCTCAAATTCAATATTTAGTATTCTGATACCAAACAAACAACAAATCTCAGTTTTTAGGTCATTCTCTTATGTCTAGGTACCCAAACCCTTTGTATGATCAATTTGCGATAGAATTGAACCTCGAATTCAAACCTCAAGCAAACAATATCAAAATAAGTCCAAATTTAATATATGGTGCGATCCCACCCCCTCTATACAGAATATGAAGTTTCAAGTGATTCTGAGGTGGTTTGCTTATAACCACTAAGAGTTGTCTTTATGCGGCATAATTGAACCTTGAATTAAAACCTTAAGCAAAACGATATCAAAATAAGCCTAAATTTAATATATGGTGCGATCTCTCCCCCAGTAGATAGGATATGAAGTTTCAATTGATTTTTAAGGTGGTTTGCTTATGATTCACTAAGAGTTGTGTTTATATGGCAGAATTGAATCATCTTTCAAATTTCATCTAATCTCTCTCTCTTTTTTTATATGCTACTGATATGATTAGAGACATTAATAAGATGAAATATAACACTTTTTTTTTTTGCTTAGATGCCGCAGACACAAAGAACAAGAAGATGAACGACGCAAACACTGAAAAACTTAAAAGAACACTAAAAAAACAAAAATAACAGAAGGATATGACCTTATTTCGGAGCCTAGCTCTGATACCAACTGTTGTGAACCTCATGATCACGTGGTCATGCAACTCAGAATCAAGATTGAGATCTGATCATGGAAAGCCGAAATAGGTCTGATAGGAGTGTAGCATAATGGAAACCTGCCCCAAGGTACCAACACTATTGGAATGAAGTAGAATGACACCACGAAGCTAGTTAATCTTTGATAAGTCAGATTCAGTTCGTTCAAGAACTGAAGAATGCAAGAATCACTTTCACACATTAAAACTGAAAAATTCAAAAGTAATATTCATTAATGGCTGCTGAAATTTAGATTACATGAGTTTAAATAGTTCTTGAAAAATTAACCTTAATAGATCTACTCTAGTGGATTGATTTGGCCTACTTACAAAACTGATCCAAAAACCTTAAACTAAAAAAACCCATAACTTGATCCAAGCAAGCCTTGGATCCTAGCTAAAAACAAAGTATTAATTTAGCCCAAACAAGCCTTAGGTTGTAGCTAACAAAATAAAATAAAGCCCATAATATTAAATCTATGTTCTGCCATGAGAAGAAGAGAAGGAAATAAAATATTATAGAATTGATTCAAGGCTTATTTATAATCTTCCATGCAGCCATTAATCCTAGAAACAAAAGGAAAAGGTAGCCACCCATGTTGTTTCCAAGTTGTAGTAGAATTTTTTGTTTCTTTTGTTGTCCTCACCTCATGGCCAAAATAAGGTTGGATTAAGCCCCTCTTGCACATGGATAAGATGCACTAGGGTCTTCTCTTGATACTCTAATAGGCCCTTCAAATCTGACTTGGTTGAAACCTTCAAAACCAATGCATTCAATGCCTCTTTCAATGCCTTAGTCTTGGACTGAGTCGTTGGACTATTTGGAAATGTAATGGGTCCTTGCTGTTATTTCTAGGCTGGTCCACATTAATTAAGTTATTCTGATCTCATGATCTAGTTGCGGGTTTGATAGGTTAACCTTGATTGACTTGATTATTACTCGAGTTAGAGGTTTGTATGTTAACTTAGGTTGACTTAGGCCGAGTTTTTTTTTGTCATTTTTTACCTAATTTTGTCTTTTTGTGTTTAATTGGCTAAGAATTGAGCTACATTGTTTTACCTGTTTTAGAAAAAGGTTTTTTTTCCCAAGTTATCGTGATCAATTTGTTTTTTGTCCATTTGTTGTTGCTGCTTATTTTTTTATCATCTAATTAAAATAAAACCAAACCAATGTTGAAAGATACAATGAAAAAAATTAATTTAAAAAAAAAGTCAATTAAAAAAATATGGGACTAGATTGAAGAGATTTTAAAAATCAAATGACTAAACTAAAAGAAGAAGGGAAAATGACAAATAAAAAAAAAACAAAATATGGGACTGAACCTGAAGAGATTTCCAAATCGAGGGACTAAATTAAAAGAAGAGAAAAAGGTGTAAGGGATATGTCATGACATGAGAAATGTCCGCCACCTTTAGGCAGAGCCTTATCCTTCCTCTATTCTTCAATTCATGTATTCTTTGATGTTGTTGGAATCTTTGAGGCGTCCTTTTTCCTATAAGGCGACATGTGTGGCAGTATGAGGTTTGATGTGGCTCCAACGACCCATTCTTCTTTCCTTTCTCTCTTTTCATGCCTCAATTTTTCTATTCTTTAATTATAGTCCTTTTCACTCTCAATCTTTAGATAAAATTAAGAGTTCGAACAATACTCACAAAATCGATTACCAACTTGATGCTAGGATATTTTTTTGATATTGTGATAACCATATAAAAGGTAAATTAAAATAAATTATCAACTATAAGTCCCAATAAACATATAATGTAAGAACTAAATTAAAAAAAAATCAATATCCGGAACAAACAAAAGGTCAAAAAGCAAAAAATAATAATTGTTAAACACTGCGGATTATTATTGTAATCCAAGTGTTTATAGATGTGAGAGAATAATATTTTTCCCACACCATTTAGTTTATGTTTGACATTGTATTAGTTTTTACGGTTACAGTGTTTTTTAAAATAATTATAAAAATATATATGTTGGTTAAAAATGTTATAAAATTAATTTTTGCATGCAAAATAAATGAAAAAAATATATTTTTATAAATAAAAAACAAGTTATCAAGATTTAAAATATAATTATATATAAAAATAAAAAAAATAAAAATTATTTGACCACCCAAAGAATTTTTTCTAGGTGATTGGGTAAAAAGTAAAGATATAGCAATAGTTTTTTCTAAAAAAAAAAAACCCAGCTGTCAATTCTATCCAAATCAACGTATAAAAATCTGCCACGTAATTAAATCACTTTTTAATATTCCAGTTAAACTAATAAAATTTTTCTCTTTCTGTTCACTGTCAACAGCTACGGATCCCTAATTGATAAAAGGAATCCCTAATTCCTCTTTCCTTCAATCGATTCGATTCTATTCGGTTACGCGATTCTCAATATTTCGATCAATTCTAGCAACTCACTCACGACGTCGTTTCGGTTCTTGATTGTGATTCTTATTTTTATTTTTATTTTAAATTGTGGATGAGAATTGGAATCAAAGAATGAAAAATGCCTGTGCTGCGTAGTCGAGTGCGCAGAGGCCGAGGAGGAGCAGCAGCAACACCGGAGCCAGAAAAGAAACAGCAGGAGCAGAAGAAGAATCCAGTCGAAGTGGTAGAACCGATTGCGAAGAGGACAAGGAGAAGGAGGGCAGCAGCGGAGGCGGGATTGGCAACGCCTAAAACTAACGATAAGGAACATAAAACTCGCAATGAGAGGGTAGGAGTGGGTGGTGCTGTTTCAGGGGCGGTGAAAGAAGAGGAGGAGAACAGGGATTTAGAGGTTGCTAGAGAGAAGAAGGGAGTGTTGGGAGAAAAGAAGCCGATGGACGTGTTAGATAGTGGTGGCAAAAGTAATGATAAGCCGCTTGCTGGTGGTGGTGACGATGAGGGAACCGCTGCCCCTATACCCGACCAGGTTCTTTTTTTTTTCCCTGAATTTTAATTTTAAGCTAAATTTGCTAATTTGAAAGTTGCTTGATGGCGATCGCTATTGTCATTGTAATTAAAAAGTTATTTTTTTCCTTAAGAATTTTGATTCTTGAAGTTGTGATCTAGTATATTTTCTTTGGTTATCATTTATTCTCTACTTCTGATTGAACAACCAGAGAGTAATAGTTAATGCAGATAAAATTTTAAAAGATTCTGTCGATTGCGTATGAGACTGAGACCGCTATAGAAACCTTTTTTTTTTTTTTTATCTGAAATGCTACTTGTTCAATCCTAAAATTCATATTTTTTTTTGCCAAATCTTGAAATCAGCTGTGCCAAGACAGAATATTTGTAGTTTGTGAGATATTTTTTTTAGGAGGGTTGCAGAATTTTTTAGTTTTGTTAAAGATTTCTTGAAGAACTATAAAAGTGCTGGAAAGATGTTTTTCCTAACAATAATTTTCTTTTTCATTTTGAAAAAGGGCTTTATCTTGTCCCAAGTACTGTTGTTTTTCGATGTCGTGGAATTGATATTTGGTAATTGTGTTTTATTTATTTTAATGAAATAAAAAAAAAAAGGATTATGAAAATAGATCAGTGGAGTGCAGAAGAAAGTGAAAACTACTTCGCAAAAGTAGGCACACTGCACCCTGTAGCCCTTTTACTGGGGACAATGCCTAAACTCTTAAACCCATGTCCATATACAGTACTGTTTTTCATAAATGGAATTCTCTGTTGAATTGATGGGGTGGTTGTTGCACTGTTGGATGGCAGATTATAAGAAAGTTTAGGATTCAAAACTGGAATATTTAGTATAATTTTCAAAGGTTTGAGAAGGAGAAAATTATTAAGTACTCCCGGTGTAGTGCATGTCCCTCACTTAAAAATGGGACCTATCATGATAACTCCGTGGATTCCATTTTTTAGCGAGCATTGTGCCAGGAGCACCCAGTAATCTCTCTTCGAGATCAATGAAAGAAAATTAGGGAAATATGTTGTAATCTGTTGGCCCCATTTGTGAGATAGAAAGCAACAATTGAATGTACCACTTGTCATATTGATAGCTTGTTTAATTAGATGTAAGATTCAGATGTTTCTATATTTCTCGGCTAGATACTACATGCACATAAAATTATAGTTTCCAAATATTTCTGTCTAATCTAAATAAAAGTTATGGTTGCCAACAGATGGACAAGAATATAATCACATTTAAACAATGAAATACCAATTAACTGTTAAAGAAAATCAATCAATCAACTAGCAAAGAAAATCAAGGGTTATTAGGAAACAAATTATTGGCAGAGTTTTTAGTGAAAGTTTATTCAGTTATTCATGTACTGTCATTAAAAGTTCCTCCTAATCTGAATACCTTGATCTTTCTGTGACTAATTAACTGTTATTATGTAGTCAAAATTGCTATTCTATAGTCAAGAGTTTGCATGAGTTAGAGAGCTAATATAACAACTTTGGTGCATAACTCTGCTGCAAGTAATTGTCAGTCCTGATTATGAAACTTCTTGTATTTTTCATCTGTCAGAAAGGAGTAAAGACCCTGTTTTTGTGGGATTATTTAAAAAACCCATGTTTGTCTTTAGTGAATGCAATTCTTTGTGAATGTTCATCATGTTTCTTCCTCTTGTAGAACTGATTCCTAGTTTGATTCTGCATTTCACCATGTCTACTAGGGCTTTAGAATAGGAAGAATGTTTTCTTTTTTCTGACATTGATGGCAAGCATAATTTTCAGCTGTTATCGTTGACAGATTATTGTCTGTGTTGACCAAAAAATAATTCGTGTTTTTCTAGTCTCCATAGCAAGTCTCTAGGCCCCTGCTTGACTCTTTTTTGTCATTGCTAATGCACTCAGCTTGATTATCATTAAAAAAGATGAAATTTTAGTTCTTTTTAACACATTGCTATTACATTGTGCCTATTGTTTTTCATAGAAAATATAAGACTTGTTTCTAAATCACCTCATTATTTTTCTCCTTGTTTATTCGCTAAAAGTCAAAAGTTCTTTAGTTTGCTTCGAAGCACCTCATTGCTACTTTGTCTACTCCATATGCAGTCTTTTTCAAAATAAAAATAAAAATAAAAATTGAAGCTGCTGGAATCATGATCGGGTCACTAAAACTAATGCAGTAATTTAGGAGGCAATATGAAGAATTTACAGTGTTGTCTGTTCATGATGGCATTGATCAATTATCTAAATTGGGAGTCTTCCTTGAAAATACTTTTGTAGAGCTTAAAAAGGTAATGTGTTTAGACATGTAGAGAAAGAAATGATATGACCATTTTGTGCAGGCAGCAGCTGCTGAACTATGGCAGTATTTTTATCCGCTCTCCCCTTTACTTTTTTTTTTTTTTCTGAATCTCTTGTGGATGAATGTAATTTCTTGGCTATGGTGCTGCAGGTTCAGGTTGAGGATTCCCCTATGTACAAAGTAGAAAGAAAGTTGGGAAAGGGTGGCTTTGGTCAAGTGTATGTTGGTCGACGTGTGTCTGCTGTAAATACAAATGATAAAGCTGGTGCAGGAGCTGTAGAGGTATAGCTGTTGTGTTTTTATACACGTGTGATGATTGAGTGTGATCTGATCTTTGATCTCAATGTTTTATACTATCACCTCTGAACTTTGGATTTTAGGTGGCACTAAAATTCGAGCATAGAAGTAGTAAAGGATGTAATTATGGACCACCGCATGAGTGGCAGGTTTATGAGTGAGTATTAGATTATATCCATCATGCTTTCTTATGGCTGTTGCATATTAATAATACATATTCAAATCCCTTTCCTTTTCTTTTTTGGAGCAATAATTTTGAATCAATGACTTTTTGTCCCTTGCACAGAACTCTTGGTGGCAGTCATGGTGTACCACTAGTACACTATAAGGGTCAGCAAGGTGATTATTATGTCATGGTATGCTATCTTTGCTTTTGTTTCTGGCTCAAGATTGGTGGATTCCTTTAGCTGTATTTTCATCTTGTTTTGGAATTGTTTTTAACAGCAAACCCTTGTACTTGTAGGTTATGGATATGTTGGGTCCAAGCCTGTGGGATGTTTGGAATAACAATATTAACTCAAACTTGTGAGTTCAATTGCTCAATTGTTTTGTTGTCTATTAGTTTATCTTTTGTGCATAAGTTTGCTAAATTAAGTCCTGGTCTTATTGGCAGAATGTCCACTGAAATGGTTGCATGTATTGCCATTGAAGCTCTATCCATATTGGAAAAGATGCACCTTAGAGGGTAAAAGTTCTTTGCATATGTTATACTGCTCTCTAATTTTAGTCTTGATAAGATGAATTGGATTGGTTTGGTCTGGCATGTGGATTGGATGATATACACTTCTATTTGTGGAACTGTTAGTTGGCTATTTATGTTGTGTGATTAATCTTGTGAATTTTTAATGTCATATTTAAATGAAAAATATGTGATTCTCAGACTACATTACACAAACTTTTGCAGTTATGTCCATGGAGATGTAAAGCCTGAGAATTTTCTGCTTGGCACTCCGGGAACTCCTGATGAGAAAAAATTATTTCTTGTTGATCTTGGATTGGGTAATTAGAAAAATGTCATTCTCATCTCTTAAATTAACTTTAAACTGTTGATTTTTGGGTATTCTGACTGTCTCCATTGAACCACAATTTTCTGAATTGTTCTGGCCATTCAGCTACTAGATGGCAAGATAGTTCAACTGGTTTGCATGTTGAGTATGACCAAAAGCCAGATGTTTTCAGGTTTAACTTTTGATTGTATCATTTTTTATATTAAGAAATTAATTGAAATAATTTTTACTGTCTTTAGATTTGTTTTAATTAAAAAATTTTGATTGTTGGCTTTGTGATAATTTTGTTCGGGCAGGGGAACAGTGCGTTATGCTAGTGTGCATGCTCATTTAGGGAGAACTGGTAGCAGGAGGGATGATTTGGAATCTCTTGCTTACACACTTATTTTTCTTCTCCGTGGTCGTTTACCTTGGCAAGGGTACCAGGTAGGTCCTTTTTTTTTAGTTTGGGGAACATGTTTGTCACTTCTGCTTCACTTGTGCATAAACAAATAACTGGAAGTTCACTTTTTTTGCTTATACTTTTAACATTATTGTGTTCTTAGGGAGAAAACAAGGGGTTTGTTGTTTGCAAGAAGAAGATGGCAATAACCTCAGAGGCGCTTTGTTGCTTCTGTCCACAGCCTTTCAAACAGTTCGTTGAATATGTGGTGAACTTAAAGTTTGATGAAGAACCTAATTATGCAAAATGCATTTCCCTCTTTGATGGAGTTGTAGGTACAAATCCAGATACGAGACCACTTAACACAGAAGGTGCCCAGAAGGTTCACGGGTTGTTCCTTTTTTGTTGGAGTTATTAGTTGTTTTCTCTTAAGTTGGACTTATTGAGCTATTAACTTTATTTTTAATGAAACAGTGCTTCAATTTTTGAATTTCAGATTTATTTAATCTATACTTTTGGTGTTGTGAAGCTTATTTATCAGGTTGGTCACAAGAGAGGTCGTTTGACTATGGAGGAAGATGATGAACAACCAAAGAAGAAGGTTCGCATGGGCATGCCAGCAACACAATGGATTAGTGTGTACAATGCATGCAGACCAATGAAACAAAGGTACAAAATATGCCTCAGGTCATTAGTCATTGGCCTTTTTTTATTGATTTAATCGGCCACTGTTTTGAGTCTGTTTTGCACTGTGAATCTTTTATTCATTCCAAATATTTTAAAGTTCCATGTTCTCATGCTTATTCAGCATGATCTCTATATCGTGTTGTTAGGACATTAGAGTGGTGTTAACTCAAATTAGGTGAGGTTGAGAACTTTGGCATGCTTTCTTAGGTATCACTATAATGTGGCTGATGCAAGGCTTGGTCAGCACATCGAAAAAGGAAACGAGGTTGGCTTATTTGTTAGCAGTGTAGCTTCATATCAAAATCTATGGGCCATTATTATGGATGCCGGTACGAATTACTCTGCACAAGTCTATGAGCTCTCACCATATTTTCTTCGCAAGGTACATGATTATATCTTTTTATCTACCTGAAGCATTTCTATCACTGTTATTCTGAATTCGTTCTTGTTCTTTGGAGAGTAAGTAGCTCATTGACATAACTTCTAAACATGTATAGTAACAATTGCATCATTATTGTTTTCTTTTTGGTTGTGTGAAGGAATGGATAATGGAGCACTGGGAAAAGAATTATTATATCAGTGCCATAGCTGGAGCCAATAATGGAAGCTCATTAATAGTAATGTCTAAGGGTCAGTCTAAACTGTTTGAATTTTTGGTTTTGTAATTGTCTCTACTTCAATTTTGTCTGACTTGCTGTATTCCTTTTGAGTTCAGGTACTAGTTATATGCAGCAGTCGTATAAAATTAGCGATTCATTTCCTTATAAATGGATTAATAAAAAATGGAGGGAGGGCTTTTATGTGACTGCAATGGCTACCTCAGGAAGTAGATGGGGGGTTGTTATGTCCCGTGGTGCAGGATTTGCAAAGCAGGTCATCTTTGATTTTAATTTTTATTAAAATATATTGTATTCCATATAGTGTTTTAATATATTTTAGCATTGGATGGCGATCTAATTCTATGTATTAATTTCAGGTGGTTGAACTTGATTTCCTTTATCCTAGTGAAGGCATCCATCGACGATGGGATTCTGGATATCGTATCACGGCAACTGCAGCAACATGGGACCAGGCGGCTTTTGTTCTGAGTGTGCCGAAAAGGAAACTTACAGATGAAACACAGGAGACCCTTCGAACCTCAGCTTTTCCTAGCACACATGTTAAGGTTTGTCTCTCTACATAGCATCAATTTTTCTTGAATACTAGTTTTCATGTCTCAGGATCTAAAATTTGAGATGGACCTTGCAGGAGAAATGGGCCAAAAATCTATATATTGCATCCATGTGTTATGGACGGACAACATCATGAGCTGCGTCTCGCCTGCCTCCCCCGCGATCCCATTTAAGCTATGATGGTTTTTGTCAAGTAGCGTTCATTTAGGCTTGGAGAAATTTTGATTAGTATATAGGTTATCAATTTTAATAAAAAATATAGAAGCTTTAGTTCTTCCTTAAGTCGTGTCTGTCAACCTGTGAAACTAAGTGGGCTTTCTCTTGTGCTGATTGTATGCCATCGAGCAAAAGCTAGGAGGATGGCGGTGCCTCTATTTAACTTTGTACAGTTTTTGATAATTGGCACCCTGATTAGGGCAATTTGTAAAATTTACGTTTCTATTTGGGTATGGATTCTTTCATTTTGATCTGTCATGTTGATGGTTTTTGTTTCCTAACCATGTTTAATCAATGCATTAGACGTGAATTCTATACAATTACAGTGTTACTTCAGAGAAAGTACGAGCTTCCACAATGCGCTTTGTGCAAGTTGATTGTTAAACTCGTAGATGGCTCAAGTGATAGGAAGCTGCATTGTCAGATGAGGCAAAGTTTCAAATTTAATGAGCATTCACTTGAAATGGAAGAGATGCTTAATATCGTTCATTTGGGTTTGAGAGATGACGAGCTACCTGGTACTAATAACCCTGCTGACGGTGTGATAAGTGCAAATTCAAGATAAAAATCAATATAAGATGAAAAATTATAATTGTTTAATTATGGTTTTATTTCAAGTTGGGAGAAATTAGTTTATGAAGGCCAGTATTTACTGTTATGTGATGAAAACGATAAATTACAAAGAACATTACAGGCACCCTTCTTTTTACAAACAAAGAAATGCAATTTCCACTTCTCATCCTCTGTCCACTGCCTGAGAATCTATGGCGTTGGTCTGCCACATAACCTATCCAACCGAACTTCTTCCTGGTGTATCACATGACACCAAAGTCAGACACATCAGTTTTATAGCTTCTCCACGGCCAGTAAAGAAGAAAGATGAGGATGGGTAAAGACATGGAATTCTAGAACATCAGTGACACAAGCAGGTAAGCATACACACATTATTACCTCGAAGTCGTCATGATCATAACGAACTACAAAGGTGCATCTACAACCATTTATATCATGTAATTTCCTGTTGATCTCTACAATATGGGCATCACAGTATACTGCTCGTTCTTCTCTTTCCTGAAAATCATGCATGAGCCAAAAGCTAAGACGGGTATGACTAATAGAAACTTTAAAAAATTAAAACTAGTTCTGTTTCAATGATGGGTGTGCCTCCCATTGATTCAGGTAATTGCTCATAAAACTACATTAGCCTAAATGCAAATCAAATACAATCTTAACAGGCGGTATGATGGTGGGTGATCATAGCTGAAATCATTGGCAAAATAGATCAAAGGTGAGTCTGACCCAACATTTCCTAATTTAAGTACTTGTATGCATGAATGAATGTGTCTCTGTTGACCTTCTTGGAGGCCTGCGAATTGCAGAAGAGCTTGGATCCATCATTCACTGGAGGAAATGAGGATTTTGAGCTATATGGATTCATGCATGTATAAAATGATAGTGCATGCATGAAAATGGAGGATTGGACTCCAACTGCGCCAATAAAATGTCAATTGTAAGATAATATTAAACATTTAAGTCAACAAAGGGAAGACATTGTGTACTTGTTCAGCCAACAAGTTCTATTCCATAGCTTTTCAGAGAATTTGTTTTTGCTTTTCTTAAAAAAGGTTAATAAAAGGTACCTGAAAGCACAGCACAAGATCGCCAACTTTGACCCTCTGACATTCTGAAGATTCTAAAGGAATAGATCGTTCCCGCACTGCCCTTCTCACATTCACCCACTCATCATCTGTATTACGAAACCCAGCAAATCTTACTCGCACTTCCTGTATTGCAAAGCAAGACTCAAAACCTTCATCAGGTTGAGTGTTCACATAACCAACAATGAAAATATAATAAGTGTAAAATACTCTTACAAGTTCACCAGAGCAAACAACTCTATAGTTGAGGAAAGAAGCAACATCATACCTGGAAGCCAAATACATATTTGTTACACGTGCTACATTAATATAGAATTATAACAAGCTTAAAATTTTTACATTGACAAATTTACATTCACAACCAAACGAGCACTTAAAAAGAATAGTATGCATATATATATCATTAAAAAACCTGGATTGCAAGAAGAAAAAAGTAGATTTCAAGTGTATTTGATGTTTAGAGACATGAAAAACCAGAATATCAATATGTGAGATAAATCTGCAGAAGTTTATGAAGAAAGAAGAAAAATGGTGCATTTGTGTTGTATGATTGAATCTGACTTTCAATGCAGTTCATATATCCTCTCCATATTCCCAAAATGATGAATTTTGTTTGTCCAGTTTTTGAATTCAGAACACTAATGAAATATTTCATGCAGATATGTTCTCCATGCTGCTACAAGAGATCTTCAAAAATTGAAGAATGGCAACTGGGAAAACAAAAATCACTGAAAACAATTTTATTGCTTGTTTTATGATGGTGGAGCATGCTGGTAACATAAAAAAAATGCATATTTTAACCCAACGTATAGTTCTTTTGGAATCTTTAAATTCACCTTTTCTTTTTCTCCCAATTCAAGCAATATCCAAACTGGCATCTTTGGCTTCGTTCAAATTTTGACTAGCCTGCTCAATTTCTAACCCACATTCTAAATTTTATTCCATTTGAAAAATCCTACCCTTTTTCTGAAAAGAAAATGATAAAGAATGAATACAAGTACACATGCATCTGATATCTCATTAGAAAACAAAGATTGAGCTCTCAAGCAAATTGAAGAGACCAAAAAATGATATAATTATGTTGTTCTTCATAAATCTCATCTTTCAATGTGTTAAAATTTGAGAAATGCACATAAGAATTCCTTTTTCTTTCTATCTTTTTTTTTTTTAATTGAGACACCAAAGGCTTCTTCCAAATGACGTGTTTATGAATTACTGTATATTTTCATTATTTGTACATATACAGCATTTAAATATACACTTGTGCATCCTCACCAAGCATTATCTTTTGAGGACAAAGCTTCAAAAATCAACTCTGAAAGATCAGAGGCATTGCCTGTATAACAATTGACAGTGAAGATTACTAGATGCCATAACTTTATTTAGAAAGAGAGGAAAGGTTTCCAAATTTTACAAATACATGAAACAATTCTATCAACACAGACAAAGCATAGTGGCAATATGCTAACTGAAGATTCATAGGATAACAGGACCTGAATATGATGGAATATCGTATAAAATGTTATGAGGTTGAATCATGTTGCAACACTTTTTACCCGTGAATAACCATCCATAATGGTCAGAGTTAAAAGCAAAAGCAGTATGCTTCCAGTCAAATTGAGAAAACAATTGACACAGAAGGAAAACTCAGACAGGAAAGAAGTTATTGCTGAAAGCAAATCATATAAAAACCTCAAAACAGACAGAAGATATCAACTACTGAATCCTGCTGACCAAAAGATAGATAGCAGAATGGAAAGCCACCCACACACCTGAATGATCAGGAGGTCAATCAGAAATTACATCACAAGATAGGTTACCTCTAAAAAGAGCAAGTCTTTGCCTGCTAAATATGAGTATACACAAATAATATTGTCAGTGAATCACTCTTAACGAGGTTAGGCACCATGCAAGTACATGTTCAACTACTCTCACACAAGAATGATACAAAAGCAATTTGATTAGATTGTTGTCATTGAAAAGAATTCTAATCTAATATCAATTAGGATGAGGATAAGAGCCTGCTACTAAATAATAACCAATCCCACCCCATGATGATGCGGCACAGTTGCACTACTATGCCTCAATGGCTTATGGCCTAAGGTAAGAACTAAAAAGATGCAAAATTATTGATGCATGCTTATGCCTGTTTTCTTCTTAGATACCCAAACCAGAAAGCTAACCAGAAAGCTAACTATTATCACATAAGAATGATACAAAAGCAATTTGATTAGATTGTTGTCATTGAAAAGAATTCTAACCTAATATCAATTAGGATGAGGATAAGAGCCTGCTACTAAATAATAACCAATCCCACCCCATGATGATGCAGCACAGGTGCACTACCATGCCCCAATGGCTTATGGCCTAAGGTAAGAACTAAAAAGATGCAAAATTATTGATGCTTGCTTATGCCTGTTTTCTTCTTAGATACCCAAACCAGAAAGCTATAGTCACAGGCACAATAAACATAAGTATGCGATTGGATGATGGTGTAAAGACCCGCCATTAAGGACATCTAAAAGTTTTGAAATGAAAGACCATCACTACAATCTTAATTATAGTTCCACCAATGCGAGTTAAATGCAGAACCTTTGAGCTTTTGTGAACTCTCAGTTGCACCAAAAGAAGCACTTGCATCAGAGAGATCAGCGAATAATTTGAGAGCCATATTTGAAGAAGCAACTCGAGGTTGTGACTTCTTTAGTCTATCCTGGAACCAGCTTTTAACCTAGATCACAGCAAGAGTAAGGTAGGACTTAGGAGGAGACCAAGAAATTAAAAAGAAATGCCTGGAAGATTAAGAAGATTAAGAAAAACCTGTCGAGGTGTAATGGCTTGCTTTCCATCACGACTTGGCGCTAAACTGAAAATGACACAGTAATCTTTCACATAAACATTTATTCTAGGAAGGCAAGCACATAAATACAACAACGCATGAATTCCTTCCTATAAATTGAATAAATGGTACAGCAAGAATACCCTAAAATAGATTTTACCTAAAGCTGCTTGCAAGCTTCTCACAAAACTGCGGAGCTAGTGGTCCCTCCTCTAATTCCTTGAACATATTCTCCATTTCCAGCATCTTTTGTAAAATGTAAAATAATTATTATACAGTAGGCTAGTCAGTTAGTAATTGAGACATCCTTTACAGCCAAGAGAAAAATATAAGCACAAAAATATATCAGAGAGCAAACCATTATTGAAAATCACAGAGAGTGAGAGAGAGAGAGGGTTTAAGCAGGAATTTGGAGCCTAATGTTCACAACTTAGGGCAATGATAGAAAAGAGCGAAAAAGGAAGATATATATTACCTCAGAAAGTGTGAATTCAAAATCCATGGCTGTGATGAAATGGGAACCAGAGAGAGTAAGGGTTTTGCCTTGCCTGGTTTTCTTTTGTTTCTACTTTCTACGGGATTTTGAGGTTTTAGTCCTTCAATGAGTGCTTTACCTTTTTCCACTTTTTTTAACCGTTTTTCTGCTTTTCAATTCTTCGCAACCGGTAAGATTATTTTTTCAAAAAATCATATTCAAAATATTTTTAAGTTAAAATTAAAAAAAAATTATGCATAATTAAATAAATTGATAATTATATGTGTTAACAAATAAAAAAAACTATAAATAATAAATTAAAATTAAAATTAAAAAATTAAAAAATACATGTAAATCAAGATATTTAATCTCGTAAAAAAATATATTTATCTGAT
>Ga0307515_10009151_pt1 | contig 19197 bp, 22 predicted proteins | sample 17_EM_MG_FD_194513 | JGI IMG/M metagenome (GOLD analysis project Ga0307515, IMG submission 194513) | Populus trichocarpa ectomycorrhiza microbial communities from riparian zone in the Pacific Northwest, United States - 17_EM | ecosystem: Host-associated > Plants > Roots > Unclassified | place...
TTGGGATACGTACCTTGGACAGTAGCTGAATTATTTGGAACACTCGAGTCTAGTCATGTCTGGCGATAATACGGGTGACCCTCCTCTAGGTAAATCAGTTCAAGGATACATAATCTACCCTCTGGCGGTTCTAGGTAATAATGGTTATCTCCAAAGCGAGGGGTAAACAGAAGTCATCAAGCCGTTTGGGTCTGCAGGTCGATACGCAACCACATATGCTCACCTGTTCTATTGTCCAATATGGTTATCAAGGGCATTGTTCGTATCGTAATGAAGATCCATAGCGCAAGACACTGTCGGGGTGACAAAATTAATGCAACAACTAGACTGGGGGCCTACATATGGAAAACTTTGACAAGAGAACTGTATAATTCCAGCACGACTAGTTCTGCTGAGAGTCCATTATTCAATCGCTGGGGAGACAAGCCGGTTTGGCCGCCGACATGATTCGTTGGTCTTCTCTTTCAGCAGAAGAGAAAAGGTTTACCTAAACGTGCACATGCACTTATACAGGCTGTATGTAAGGAAGCTGGCTATGTATACTGCAAGCTCACCACCGAGACGACCTGAGTTCGGCACTCGGACCACTCATGGGGGCTTGGATCGGCTATCAGGTACGAGACTGGAGGACGAGGTCCATACGGTGGCGAGGAAGATGAGCTCAAATTACAGCTCTGTGCTCGTTGATATGCGCCAGGGAGGATTCTTAGAAGTCGACTACGTGAACGGGTATTTGGGGCAGCTTGGAAAGTTATATCAGGTCCCCACGCCGACTATTGATGCGTAGAAAAACATGGTCGTATTGAAGACTTCGATGAGGACGAACATGAGGGCAGTGTAGTATCAAGTTGGTTATCCACGGGTGGGTTTTAGTCGTGTTTACTCGCGTAGCTTTCGTATACACAAGCTGACTTGATAGTGCATGTCACCTTGTACTCAGGACGACCGATTTACGCGCTTCAATGAAAAAGGATTTGGCACAATATCACGGATTTATACAGTGGTCATCTGCTCCAATTCGTCCAGACATTTTACATGGATCGGACCTCTCTGGAAGGACAAGTACGAGACCAGCAGACGGGTTGAATGACTCTTTATACAGGGTACGTTCGGCGGACGCCGGTTGGAATACAGATGGACTCTGAGTTCTGACCCATTTACCCAGTGTATTCGCATGAGAACGGCAAACGGTTTGCTACTTTGACTACCAAATAAATCGCACCCTCGATATATATACAGTGGTCAACCACTCAACTGACACTCAGTTTTGGAAAGGCTCTGACGAGAAAGGGCAGACTCCAAACAGCCTGGTGACAGTCATATTGTATATATATATAATGTTTCTTGATATACAATAAGTTTTTGGTGCATCCGCTACCTGTGTTCGAGCTGGAGGAGAGAGCCAAGGTTTAGGCCCACCCACTCAACTGACATCGGGTTATTCCAGGGGGTAGGGAGCAAAGGTTGAGCAAAGAAATGAATATTAGTTATCTTACGACTACATTACTAAGCTATGGAACCCTAGGCTTCAGATGGATCCAGTACAAACTCATCATCGGGGTTGTTGGAAAGGTGCTGGGTTTGAACAGTGCGGCATGGTTGAGAAGCTACAAGAGGCACACCTGACAAAGAAGGTGCATTCCCTTGAGGTGTTGAGGTGGCTAGCTTGCTTGCTCGAAATCTTGGAGGTGAGGTCTGAAGAGGAAGAATATTGTTCTCCCGATCGTGCAAGCACCATAGACTCCATATCCCTCAAACTTCTGCACAATATACCAAATACATCAAAGAATGACTGTATCAGCTGCCTGAGGTTCACCTTGCTGCATGCCTGCTGGAGCGAGGCAACAAAACTCAATGTGTCAGATTTTGCCCTTCCGACACCTCACACCTTGCCTTTCCACCGGGAACCCAAAAATGGTTAGTATATCTCCATTTGTGAATAAAATGTTTTATTCAAGACTATTTACAGCCTCCTTGGTAAGACAGGAAGCCCGAGGTCAGTTGAGTGGTGGTGTCAGTTGGGTGGTTGGCCACTGTATTGTCCGTCGCTGCGACATTATATTAGATGAACGAAAGCTAAACGAAACACCCTCATATTCACCCTGGGCATTATAATACATATGCTAGTTCCGACTGTCCAATTGCTGGTGACAGAGAACAAGTCCGAACCTCTGGCGATCCTCAATGGGCACAATAAATCGTTCAGTTTGGCGAGTTTGATGGTAGTTAAGTGTACACAGAGTCCAGGGAGTTCTGGAATCTAATAGAAGTTATGGTGCCCTCGATGGATCAAAGACATCCGCTATCAATTAGGTGTCAGGGTTTGGCCTTCATTAGGTACCCTGACAGCATCGCCTAGCCGCGCCATCCTTTGTGCAGTGGACTTGACCTTCGTGTAGCTTATATTTACCTTGTTCAGAGTTTTCCTGTATTTATGGCGTGTACGGAGGAGTAGAGAACGATTGTCTCTCTGCATATAATTGACAACCCGTTCGTGCACTATCTACACCTCCAACCCCAACGAAGTGTGGGGTTTTCACTTGGACTCCACTCCACCAGCCGCACGGGGCCATGACTCATTAGTACTACGCCATTTGGCCATTGGTTGATACAGGATCAACACCCTCCGTCCGATATTCTTATCCATTCAAAATCGATCTTCCACGATAATCGGACTTTGAGCTCTTTAGAGCCTCACCTGCACAACCCTTTCCCTATGGTAACTTGCAGCCTACCACGCGTTGGCCTCACGACTTTGGGCCAGTCTCGTCGACCACCTCTCCAAAAGCGGGGCAATTGAAGGGGTACAGGGGTAATCGTGGATCGCAGTCTCTGATTTCTGTATAACCCGGACCACCCTGCAACCCTTACATTGAAGCACTCCAACGTCGCACAACTCATTACAAAAAAATCTCGCACTGGAGCACGAACGTTCATCGAATGTACTCGTGGTGATGGGTGAAATTGTCAACAGCTATTGAACTGTGTACACACAGGACGTGGGTATGGAGTCTTACCGAAAACACCCAATATCCAACATAAGCAAGCCGCCGCCGTTAGCGATGTAAAGTTACCAATTGGTGTGGTGGAGATTGCATGGAAGGCCTGTATTAGATCCTCTTCTTCTGCTTGTTGGAGCGGGGTCAAGATCGTAATAATATCTACATTGCCAGAAATACCATCAACCACGGCACTGCGTTTCAGAAAATTCGAATGTCATAAGGGCGTTATTCATGCCGATATTCCCTTTGGAAATGACATTGGGATATAATAGGGCACCCGGTGAACCGGGATGGTTTGGCCCGGGGTGGTTCGGACTGTAGATCAAGCAGCATGGGCTTAAACGACCGCCAGTATCACCCTTGTTGAGAAGTGCAATGTAAACAGACACACTGGGAAGCCAGGAGTACTAGAATCAAGGGCCTGTCGATGACGTCAGTCAACCAATCTCATCTCAGAATTTGTTACATATACGGTCATTCGATGGGTATACTCGATCCTAGCTATAAAAAAGTAGGATAGCAGGCAGGATAAATCTACTTGTGGAGGGAAAGAAGACCGTGCTGTCTCCTGTATATATGTGACGTGACTCTCTTCACCCACGTACTTATAATTGACATTGAATATGGGTTTCGCTTAGCCAGGCTCTCTGTTCAGGAGCGTTCTAGAACGAAAAAGAGCGCCTACAATCTCTGGTCCTCTTCCCTACGCCCCTTGCCCGCCAAAAACTGGTATGGGGCTAGTCATGGGGGGTTAATACACGCGAAGAGCTCCAACATCACTTGACACGTGCGATAGTGAGTCCATTCATCTTAATATCTTGCTTAAGCGTTTGTTAGGCACGCGTTTCTCCAAGTGGCAAGAGCTGGCGTGGTGAACTGCTAAGCGAGATACCTCCGCTAGAGCCGGCGATCTATAGCTCTGGTATGAATGGTACACAAGTGGCGTGCTATGGAGATCACCATCCCTCTACCAGGCGGAGAAGGAGTTGGTTTAAGGCTGTGTACGGCGGTCCACCGCAAATGAGACGTAAAGGGTGTTCCAAAGATGTCCATTTCTCAGAGGGTGTCAGAGCATGGCAATCCACACTGATAACGTGCGCGCTGTAGAGCATCCGTTGCATATGGCTGAATCTAAGTTTGAAACAATGGTACGCTCACGGAGCAGTTAGACGGATACACGAAGTCCGGGGCTTTCTAAATTCTAATAGATTATTGGGGCCCTTCGTGGATCAAAAGACGTCCACTATACGTCAGGTTTGGGTGTCGGTCAACTGGTAATAATCTAGCCTCGCGCGCGCGTTACTCGGAAACTGCTTCCTAGCTGCTGTGTACATACCTTCAAACGGTACAGTCGGAATCGCTGTCCTCTCGCCGTATCCTCCGTCTCGTCCGTCAGGTCTTGCGAGTGCGTTACTCGGACACGGCCCCTAGCTGTGTATATATCTTCTTCAAACGATCCAGCCGGATTCGATCTCTTGCAATTTACTCCCCCTTCCGTTGCTGTGACCGTATGGACGCCACCCAAGACCCGCAAGCCGACGACAAGGATATTTACTTATACTATCAACCCAACCTACAGGATCCATCCTTCCTCTATCTGGACCCGGCTTACCGGTTTGCTTCTATGGGGTAAGTAACCCCTACCGGTCTGGCGAGTCGATAAGTTAATGGGTATTCTTGAATAAGCCTTCAAGCAGCCCATTACTCACAGGGTGCAGTCGTCCCCAATCCTCCAGCCTGTCCGACTCTCCCGGGTCCAATCGATTTTCCCCAGGAATCGAGCAATAATTTCCCGCCGCGGGTCCCAGCCCTTGAGTACAGACCCGTGGAACATAGAGGGCCATACATTAACCACCTTGGTCCCTCTTCGGTCGAGTCTGCCTGGTACGCTGTGGGCCCCAGCACGCACCTTGGATCGGGCGATCTGTCAAATGGCCCGATCGCTTCCGAACGGCCGTATTCCTTTGATGAGGCGAATCCCAGAGGGCGCTCTGAAGACGTATGGGCTCCGGTCGTATGCCCCCCTGCTGGACAGTTAGCGTCAGGCCATTCATCGGGTCGCATCGGCGCACAGGTGGGAACCCACCTGCCTGTCCACGTACCTGGGCGTGGTATATACGGGATGTGTTGTACCGGCAAGAGTGGAGAAGAGGTCACGTTTAGCAATGGAGATATGAATAGGGCACAGTATGTCGTCTCCGCACCTTTGTTTTTCGATTTGTCTTTGGTGATATAGCTCTAATCATACAACCCGAAAACACAGCATGATGAGCAGCACTAGTAATTGGCTTGACCAGGGTGTTGAAGCGACACGTTCCTTGGATCAAAACGGTCACACAAGTACCGCTTGCGCCCCTATTGAAGCAGGGGTTAGTAATCGCCATGACAACAGCGGGTTATATCAGCGGAGGGGTCAGGGAGGGACCCTGGGGTACCATACCGTTACGTTTCCCGATCTGGTGTCTCCGCGAGCCGTCGGCGCCATACACACCGCCCGGCCCAATCACCGAGCAAGTTACAGGAACAAGGGGTCTGTGTTCGATCGACCAGGAAAAAAAATGGCAGCGGAATACGAGCCTGATCCCGATGCGCTGCGAACACGTTGTCGGCAACAGGGCGGCAATGACTTTGCCGTTACTTGGTTGAGCAAAATATTCGTGGGTGTGGTGACTGTGGATGCACTTTTGCGTCCCCTCACTATGCTGGAAGTGGATGCCATGAGGTTGCGACTTCCGGGTTTCAAGCCGGCGCAAGGATATGATGGTTTCCTCGCTCGAATCAACGAGAGATTCGAGTGTGGTCTCTGTCCAGATGACAGGAGGATCCACTGGAAAAACAAAAAAGACGCTGTGCCACATTTGAGGAAGTTCCACTTCGGTCTGGCGGATCGCTGCATGAATTGGTAAGCGCGGATGCCTCTGGAAGACAGGGTCACTCACCTCAACTGCCCCCACGTTATAATTAGCGACAAGTTAGTCTATTCAGTCGGAGAGATGAATAGTCATCGCTGCAGGAAGAAAACTACCTCTACGGAGCATATACGAGCCATTGGAGAAAACCATCCTGGTGCGTATTTGGCCTAGTGTAGGTTGTCCATGACCGAGCACCTTGAACGAAACCTGTTGGATATCGGGAGTTTTTCGGATGCGTCTACCATGATCATGCCCTATCGTTATGCCTGATCGTTGGAGGCAAAGTGGTATAACCTCCGTGTGCCATAGGCACCGCTCTACCACGGACAATACTTAATACGCAGATTGCTATGACGTGGACTTTCTGATTCCACTACCTCACGATTGTATACATAGCTACAGTCCTTAGTTACCAATGTGATGAAGATTTGTAGCCCGTTATTCCTTCCCCTCTCATATTCGGAGAAAATCTGAGCGTAGTTATTATTGAATTGAAGGATATCGGCAAGCCTCAACAATTCATAGGTAGTTCCGTCGTCCATGTGGTCCTATCCCTTGTGTGATTGGCTCTAAGTCGCGAGAGCGGAGGCGTGGGAAGGAGAGCAGGCCTTTAGTGGTTGAGGGTGACCGGAAGCCGAGGTAAAGGAATGTATTTTGATTTTAGGAAGGCCGAAAGACGAACGAGACTTGGCCAGTGGGCAGTTGTATAAGCAGAGGTTGTAATCCCGCGAAACGAGTTCATAAATGATCATCCTCCATTAGATTGAGCCGGGTATTTCGTTTTGTCAGTGCTTCTCCTATTACCGTCCTGTCAGGATTTGAGATACTGGGACATGTCGATGTAGCTGCCTTATTTAGAACACCCGAGCCATGTCTGGTGATAATATGGGTAACCCTCCTCTGGGTAAAACAGTTCAGGGATACATAACCTAGGTAATAATGGTTATCTCCAAGGCGAGGGGTAAGCAGAAGTCACTAATCCATTTGGGTCTACAACTCGACACGCAACTATATATGCTCACCTGTTCTATTCCAGTGTGGTTATCAAGGGCATTGTTCGCTTTATAATGAAGATCCATAGTGCAAGAGACTATCGGGTTTACAAATTGATGCGACAAACTGGGGGTCTACATATGAGAAACTTTGAAAGAGAACTGTAGAATTCCAGCACGACTAGTTTCGCTGAGAGTCCATTGCCGACGCGATTCCGCTGGTCTTCTCTTTGCGCAGAAGGGAAGAGGTTTACTTGACGTGCGCACTGCAGACGTCGCCTAGCAAACATTTCTTCTTCGGTTTTGATATCATCTGGGCTTGCTCTGGGCGATGATGTGGCACTGGATGAGGTAGTGGAGATAAGGTTTCGACGAGGACCAAATATTGACCTCAGGGTGTGTCCTTGGACCAGAACACACGACTCCTGCCTCACTCTCGCTCTCACTCTCGCTGGCTCTGAGAGTGCTCTAGTGCAATATTGAATTGGCCATTTGTTGAACGAATCGATTTGATCCCAAAAGACTCCTAAGAGAATCGACCGATATTTATGAACAAGTCTTCAATCCTTAGCACTCTACACGGGACGGAATAATGCCTAAGTATATACTTCGTTCCAGCGATCACTCTTGGCCCTGGAACGATTGGCCTCTTACATCGTCGACGCTTCGACCGCTTTCGACTTGCGCTGACTTGATTTCCATCACAATCGCCCAGCCAACACAGGGTGTCTCATATACCACTGGATCCCTCCACTGTTTTGTAGAGTTTGCTCATCACCTCAAACGAGGCCCCAGATCACTTTGGGTCGAGCACGCCTAGGCACGCTTCGTCAAGTGGGGGGGGGTTATCTGAATGGCATAAAAGGCAGCGCATCTCAGCCAAAACTTATTTCCTTCAGGAAAGCCCAGCTGGTCGAGTAGGGCAATTTTTAGTCAGCACTTTTGTCCCGTCTTCTGTCGTACCACCGGGCTTGAGGAACTTGCAGCACGTATATTAAAGTGAGTGGGTGTGATAAGATATTGCGACCCATGGGCCGCACGCAGAGCGTAAGAGTGGCCGCGAGGGCCGGAGGATGGTTGAAGCGGCGCAACTGCCACGTATCCTATCTCGTGACTCCATTATAAGGACCTTCCCAGGAGATATTTTTGGTAAACTCTTCTCTCTTCGTCCCCCAAACATGTCATACTGGTGTACGTACACAAACAAGGCAAACGCCACATATCTATCTCAAAGGTTCCGAAGAAGAAGTACCATGCTGCTGCCCCTGCACACCTCTACTTCGGCAAGTCCCGGCCTCGAGGCAACTGTTACCCATACTTAGGTATCTCATCTCGAGCATTCCTCACCTCGGCAAACCTTTGGTTGGTTGCGGCATACGACTTGTGCATAATGCATCAGAAAACCAAGCACATCATCGACCTTAATACCTGTACCTGTGGCTATAAGTTGACCTCACGCGACATGAGTTGCACAAGGTCCAGGGGCATGGATGGTCGGATGGCCGAAGGACTTGGGTGCGGAGCAACACCAGATGTGAACAACAACAGTTCCAACTCTGTGAAGCACCCCTTCCATGATGCTTCCAATGTGATTCGATGGGCCATCGCCTAGAAAAAGGTCACCGCTTGCGGAAGAGTGCCTGTCATAAGTTCTGTCTCTGACAGGCCGTGTGAGTGTGGCCTCATCGCCAATTGAGCTGTCACCCTGACTAACGCCCTTCCCCTCGTCCCTCTCTTGCCCCCGACCATCCGGCTCCTTTGTTGCGACCATGCACTCAATTGAGCTGAACCTGTATCCGGGAGCATCTGGATTAAGTAATGGGTAATAATGTGGACTTGTGCGTGCGCTACTTGGATATGGCTTCCTAGCTGTGCACATCTTCTTATAACGGTCCAGTCGGAATCGCTGACCTTTCGCCGTCTCCTCCCCCTTCTCATTGCTGCAACCGTATGGACGCTACCCAAGAGCCACTGGCCAACGATAATGATAGTCGCTTATACTATCAACTCAATTTACAGGATCTATCCTTCGGCCCTGCCGACCACTTTGGTTCAGTGGTGTAAGTAACCCCTACCGGTCCGGCGAGTCGATAAGCTAATGGGGCTTCATTAATAGCCTTCAAGCAGCTCGTTACTCACAGGGTGCCAGAGCTCCACTCGTAACAGGCGCACAATGTTTCCCCACGGTTCCAATCCACGGCCCCGCGGCGGATGAGAATATCAGGTCCCCACCTGAGGAATACACGAGGACGACCAGTGGGCACCTTTCAGCTGCCCCCGATCCTCCTGCCTGGCCGACTCTCCGGGGTCCAATCGATTTTTCCCAAGTATCGAGCAATAATTTCTCGCCGTGGGTCCCAGCCCTTGAATACAGACCCGTGGAATATAGAGTGTCATACATTAACCACCTTGATCCCTTTTCGGTCCAGTCTGCCTGGCACCCTGTCGGCTCCGGCACGCACCCTGGATCGGGCGGCCTGTCAAATGGGCCTATCGTTTCCGAACAGCCGTGTGCCTTTAATGAGGCAAATCTCAGAGGGCGCTCTGAAGACGTATGGGCTCCGGTCGCGCGCCCCCCTGTTGGACAGATGGCGTCAGGCCATTCATCGCGTGGTATCGGTGCACAGGTGGGAATTCACCCGCTCGCCCACGTACCTGGGCGTGGTATCTACGGGATGTATTGTATCGGCAAAAGCGGAGAAGAGGTCAAATTTAGCAATGGAGAAATGAATTGGGCAGAGTAAGTCGTTTCCGCACCTTTGTCTTTTGGTTTGTCTTCGGTGATCCAACTCTAATCATAAAGCCTGTAAACCCAGAATGATGAGCAACACCGGTGATTGGCCTGACCAGTGTGTTGAAACAACACGTTCCTTGGATCGAAACGGTCACACAAGTACTGGTTGCGCCCCTATTCAAGCAGGGGTTAGTACTCGCCATAATAATAGAGGAGTATATCGTACCCCCGCGTCCATCCCTGGCCCCTCCGCCCATACCTTTACTGTTCCCGATCCTGTCTTTCCGCGAGCCGTCGGCGCCATCCACACCGCCAGGCCAAACCATCGAGCAGCTCACAGGTACAAGGGGTCTGTATTCGATCGACCAGGAAAAAAAGTGGCAGCAGGATACGAACCGGATCCCGATGAGCTGCGAACACGTTGTCAGCAGCAAGGCGGCAAGGAATCCGCAGTGGATTGGGTAAGCGAACTATTCGTGGATGAAGTAACTGTAGATCCACTTTTGCGGCCCCTGACCATGCCGGAGGTGCATACCATAAGCTTGCGACTTCCGGGTTTCAGGCCGGCGCAAGGGTATGATGGTTTCCTCGAGAGAGTCAACAAGAGGTTCGAGTGTGGTCTCTGTCCAGATGAAAGGAGGATGCACTGGAAGAACAAGAAAGACGCTGTGCCACATTTGAGGAAGTTCCACTTCGGTCTGGCGGATCGCTGCATAGATTGGTAAGCACAGATGCCTCCAGAAGACAGGGTCACTCACCTTAACTGCCCCCATGTTACAATTAGCGACAAGTTAGTCTATTCGGCCGGGGAGATGAATAGTCATCGCTGCAGGAAAAAAACTACCTCTACGGAGCATATACGAACCTCTGAAGAAAATCACCCTGACCCGCATTTGGCCTAGTGTAGGTTGTCAATGACCGAAATAATCGTTCAAACCACTGATGCAGCTTCAGAGTAATGCCTTGAAGGAAATCCGAGCGTAATTATTATCGAATTGAAGGACATCAGCAAGCCCCAACAACTCATAGGCAGTTTCGCCGTCCATGTGGCCCTATCTCTTGTGTGGTTGGCTCTAAGTTGCGAGAGCGAAGGCGTGGGAAGGAGAGCCGGCCTTTAGTAGTTGAGGGTGACTGGAAGCCGAAGTAAAGGAATGTATTTTGATTTTAGGAAGGCCGGAAGACGAACGAGACTTGGCTGGTGGTCAGTTGTATGATATGAGCAGAGGTTGTAATCCCGGAAACGAGTTCATCAATGATCACGCTCCATTAGATTGAGCCGAGTATTTTGTTTTGTCAGTGCTGCTCCTATTACAGTCCTGTCAGGATTTGAGATACGTGGGACATGTCGATGTAGCTGCGTTACGTTATTTAGAATACCCGAGCCATGTCTGGCAAGAATACGGGTAACCCTCCCCTTGGTAACCAGTTCAAGGATATATAACCTACCCTCCGGGCCTTCTAGGTAATAATGGTTATCTCCAAGTTAAAAAGCGAGGGGTAAGCAGAAGTCACTAATCCGTTTAGGTCCACAACTCGATACGCAACTACATATGCTCAACTGTTCTATTGTCCAATGTGGGTGGCTATTAAGAGCATTGTTAGTTTCGTAATGAAGATCCATAGTGCAAGACACTGTCGGGGTTACAAAATTGGTGCAACAACTGGGGGCCTACATACGGGAAACATTGACAAGAGAACTGTAGGACTCCAGCACGTGTAGCTCCGCTGAGAGTCCATTATTTAATCGTTGGGGAGACAAGCCGGTTTGGCCACCGAAATGATTCGTTGGTCTTCTCTTTCAGCAGAAGGGAAAAGGTTTACCTAGACATGCACATCCCCTTATTCGGGCTGTATGTACAGAAGCTGGCTACGTATACCGCAAACTCATCACCAAGGACGACCTCAAGTTCGGCACTCAGACCACTCATGGGGCTTGGATCGGCCTGTGCTGTTATTCCCTTGTACGGGATGTGTTGGAGGAGCATGACCAACCTAACGCAGGGAGAGAGCGGGAGAAACAACCGTAGGATATAAAGGTAACGCAATATATACAGAACGTGGGATGAGTCATGCTCACTCTACACGACCCCCTACGTGTAGAAGCCAAGCAACGGAGACAGCAAGGGGCTCGGGGGAGAGTTCGGGGGCGGCGGGGCGGTAGATGAAGGGCCTGAGCGGTGGGCCCGGAGCGGTGGTGGTAGGACCAGAGGAGGAAGAGGCTAGGTAGGCCATGTCGAACAACAACAGTGGATAAGGGGCCAAGCCAGCGACGATCCGACCTATGACCGAAGCGACCATAGTTTCAGCGCAAGGGATTAGCTCGCGTGAGGGGCGAGGCGGCGACATTGCTTCAGAATGTCGAGGGCTTCCGGTGCGCTCTTGACAAGTGGCCTTCAATGCGTACCTTTGCTGGGTACGCCTTCCAATGCGCGATACTGACCTCCCGCGACTTCTTTCGGTGCACAACTGCAGCGTCCAGTAACGACTGGCACGGCTATGTTTCGCCTGGGCAGACAAGGGTAGGTAGTGGAGAAGCGACAAGGGCGGTGCGGCAGACAATACGACCTCCTGACGCTCCTAAGTGCACGGCCAAGAATTCCGTAAAAGGTACTGAAAAGACCTGACGGACCGAGTGAGGACAAGTTGGAACGCGGTGCGTTTCCTGCGTTTTCGTGGAAGGCGGTGACTCGACAACGAGGACTCTGAACCCTATCGGCGGATAAGCGTTTTGCCGATTTCGGTCTTAAAACAGGCCCAACCGTCGACGGGATGTTCACCGGCGTAAGGGGGGCACGGGCTACTGCACGCCGAGTCGCACGAACTGAATGCGCCACATGGTGCTACGGTTTATTTTGCTGATGGGAAGCGGGCAAGGGGGCTGTGAACATGAATGGGTATTCCCAGTCGGAGTGGGCTGTTGGATACAGGGACGATGAGTGGGTGGCGTTTTAGGTTAGGTGGACTAAATAGATGGAACGATCGTCCATCAAAAAGTCAAGTGATAAACTGAAAAGGCCTGTCAGATAGATGGGTGATCGGGATGCATCCTCAGCGCCCAGCGGCGGTCCGGTGCTACAAGATCGATGCCAGGCGCCAATCCCGACGGTGGTGCTCTTCTGTAGGCGATTAGGGACGGCCCAAATTGCTGTTGACGATCTGGACGGCCGTGGAGACAGGGTGTGCAGGCGGGTAGGCGGAGCGCAGCAGGCCGCTGTGATGTTGGAGGATTAACACAAGGCGGACCGTCGGGGAGACCGGGGACAGCCTCACTCAATAGTTGCGGACCTGCGGACTTCACGTTGAATTGAACGGCCACCCGATTGGATCTGACTTTGCTGCTCAACTATACGAATACCCAAATTTGGTAATGCCCGGAACCACCCTACGCCGACACGACCCTCCAATAATTTAAAAGTTTCTCATCGGTAATAATCATGTCTTGCGCGCGCGCTACTCGGATACGGCCTCCTCGCCGTGCATATATCTTCTCAAAATGATCCAGTCAGATTCGCTCACTTCTTGCTGTTTCCTCCCCCTTCTCGCTGCTGCAACCATATGGACGCTATCCAAGAGCCACTAGCCGACGACAGTGATAGTTACTTATACTATCGACCCAACCCACAGGATCCATCCTTCCAACCAGATGCTGCCGACCTGTTTAGTTCAGTGGGGTAAGAAACTCCTACCGGTCTGGCGAGTGGATAAGCTAATGCACCTTCTTTAATAGCCCCCAAGCAGCTGATTACTCACAGGATGCAAGACGTCCACTCGTAGCAGGCGCACAGTATTTCCCCACGGCCCTAATCCCCGGCCCCGCGATGCATGCGGAGAATTGCAGATTACCATCCGAGGGGTACACAAGGGTGGCCAGTGGGCACCTTTCGGTCGTCCCCGATCCTCCAGCCTGGCCGACTCTCCGGGGTCCAATCGATGTTCCTCATAATAATCTCTCGCCATGGGTCCCAGACGGACCCACGGAATATACTAGGTTATACATTAACCACCTTGATCCTTTTTTGGTCGAGTCTTCCCTGCGCGCCGTCGGCTCCAGTGCTCACTCTGGATCGGGCTGCCTATCAAATGGCCCTGTTTCCGGACGGCCGTGTGCCTTTAATGAGGCGAATCACAGAGGGCGATCTGAAAACGTATGGGGTCCGGTCGTGCGCCCCCCTCCTGGACAGGAAATGTCAGGCTATTCATCGGGTGACATCTATGCACAGGTAGGGACCCACCCGCCCGTCCACCTACCTGTGCGTGGTATATACGGGATGTGTTGTACCAGCAAAAGCGGAGAAGAGGTCACGTTTGACAATGGAGATAGGAATAGGGAAGAGTAAGTCGTCGCCGCACCTTCGTCTTTCGTTTTGTCCTCGGTGATACAACTCTAATCATAAAACATGCAAACCCAGCACGATGAGCGTCACCAGTGATTGGCTGGACCCGGGTGTTGAAGCGACACGTTCCTTGGATCGAATCGGTCACACAAGTACCAGTTGCGCCCCTATTGAAGCAGGGGTTAGTACTCGTCATCACAATAGAGGAGTATATCACACCCTAGCGTCCCTCCCGGACCCCTCCCCCCATACCTTTGCTTTCCCGGACCCCATGTCTCCACGGGCCGTCGGCGCCATCCACCCCGGCCGGCCAAATCAACGAGCGATCCACAGGTATGAGGGGTCTATATTCGACCGACCAGGAAGAAAAGTGGCAGCAGGATATGAACCGAATCCCGATTCGCTGCTAGCACGTTGTCAGCAACAAGGTGGCAAGGAATTCGCAGTGACTTGGGTACGCAAACTATTCATGGATGGAGTAACTGTAGATCCACTTTTGCGGCCCCTGACCATGCCGGAGGTGCATGACATGAGTTTGCGACTTCCGGGCTTCAAGCCGGCGCAAGGGTATGATGGTTTTCTCGAGAGAGTCAACGACAGATTTGAGTGTGGTCTCTGCCCAGATGAGAGGAGGATGCACTGGAAGAACAAGAAGGACGCTGTGCCACATCTGAGGAAGTTCCACTTCGGTCTGGCGGATCGCTGCGTAGATTGGTAAGCATGGATGCTTCTGGAAGGCAGGGTCACTCACTTAACTGTCCCCACGTTATAATTAGCGACAAGTTGGTCTATTCAGTCGGGGAGATGAATAGCCATCGCTGCAGGAAGAAGACTATCTCTACGGAGCATACACGAGCCGTTGAAGAAAACCATCCTGACCCGCATTTGGCCTAGTGTAAGTTGTCATGACCGAAATAATCGTTCAACCGACTGATGCAGCTTCAGCATAACACCTAGAAGGAAACTCGAACGCAGTTATTGTTGAGTTAAGGATATCAGCAAGCTTCGATATGCATAAGTAGTTCTGCCGACCATGTAGCCCTACCCCTTGTGTGAATTGACAATCGATTGGTTTTAAGTTGCGAGAGCGGCGGCGTGGGAAGGAGAGCCGGCCTTTAGTGGTTGAGGGTGACTGGAAGCCAAGGTAAAGGGATGTATTTTGATTTTAGGAAGGCCGAAAGACGAACGAGACTTGGCTGGTGGTCAATCGTATAAGCGGAGGTTGTAATCCCGCGAAACGAGTTCATAAATGACCACCCTCCATTAGATTGAGCCGAGTATTTCGTTTTGTCAGTGCTTCTCCTATTACCGTCCTGTCAGGATTTGAGACACTGGGACATGTCGATGCAGCTGCGTTATTTAGAACACCTGAGCCATGTCTGGCGATAATACGGGTAACCCTCCTCTGGGTAAAACAGTTCAGGGATACATAACCTATCCTCCAGCCCTTCTAGGTAATAATGGTTATCTCCAAGGCGAGGGGTAAGCAGAAGTCACAATGCATTTGGGTCTACAACTCGACACGCAACTATATATGCCCACCTGTTCTATTGTCCAGTGTGGTTATCAAGGGCATTGTTCGCTTCGTAATGAAGCTCCATAGTGCAAGAGACTATCGGGTTTATAAAATTGATGCGACAAACTGGGGGCCTACATATGAGAAACCTTGACAAGAGAATTGTAGAATTCCAGCACGACTAGTTTCGCTGAGAGTCCATTGCCGACGTGATTCCGCTGGTCTTCTCTTTGAGCAGAAGGGAAAACGTTTACTTGACGTGTGTACTGCAGACGTCGCCTAGCAAACATTTCTTCTTCGGTTTTGATATCATCTGGGCTTGCTCTGGGCGATGATGTCGCACTGGATGAGGTAGTGGAGATAAAGTTTCGACGCGGACCAAATATTGACCTCGGAGCTTGTACTTGAACCAAAGTGCTAATGAACACCACGATTCCTACCTCACTCTCGCTCTCGCTCTCGCTGGCTCTAGTGCAATATTGAACTGGCCATTTGTTGAACGAATCGATTTGATCCCAAGAGACCCCTAAGAGAACCGACCGATATTTATGAACAAGCCTTCAATCCTTAGCACTCTTCACGGGACGGAATAATGCCTGGGTATATGCTTCGTTCCAGCGATCACTCTTGATCCTGGAACGATTGGCCTCTTGCATCGACGTTTCGACCGCTTTCGACTTGCGCTGCCCTGATTTCCATCAAAATCGCCCAGCCAACACAGGGTGTCTCATATACCACTGGATCCCTCCACTGTTTTGTAGAGTTTGCTCATCACCTCAAACGAGGCCCCAGATCACTTTGGGTCGAGCACGCCTAGGCAGGCTTCGTCAAGTGAAGGGGTTATGTCAGGGTTGAACGGCATAAAAGGCAGCGCATCTCACCCAAAACTTATTTCCTTCAGGAAAGCCCAGCTGGTCGGGTCGAGTAGGGCAATTTTTAGTCAACGCTTTTGTCCCGTCTTCTGTCGTACCACCGGCTTGAGGAACCTGCAGCACGTATATTAAAGTGAGTGGGTGTAGTAAGATATTGCGCCCCATGGGCCGCACGCAGCGCGTAAGAGTGGCCGCGAGGGCCGGAGGATAGTTGAAGCGGCGCAACTGCCACATTTCTATCTCGTGACTCCATTATAAGGACCTTCCCAGGAGATATTTTTGGTCAAAGAGCATACCAAGGCCAGTAATGGACCAAGGCTGATCAATGTTTTCGTGGTGGCGAGCCATCACATGCAGCAGGCAACCTACGAGTAGAAGGGGTGGTGAGCATATGCTATGCTTTCTGGCTTGCAATCAACTTACCCGCTGCATGCAGACTCGGCAAACCTTTGGTTGGTTGCGGCATACGACTTGTGCATAATGAACCAGAAAACAAAGCACATCAATGACCTTAATACCTGTACCTGTTGCTATAAAGTTGACCTCACGCGACATGAGTTGTACAAGGTCCAGGGGCATGGATGGTCGGATGGCCAAATGACTTGGATGCGAAGCAATACCAGATGTGAACAACAACAGTTCCAACGCTGTTAAGCACCCCTCCCATGATGCTTCCAGTGTGATTCGATGGGCCATCGCCACTAAAAACGGTCACCGCTGGGGGCGAAGTGCCTGTCATAAGTTCTGTGTCTGACTGGCCGCGTGAGTGTGGCCGTCGTCAAGTGGCCGTCGTTTGCCGACTTATCGCCAGTTGAATTGAGCTGTCATCGAGGTCTGTCCAAATTCCTTCCTCTCCGGCCTCAACATGGACAACACCGTATACCACGTTCTCACGTCGCTCGGCGATAGAACCCCAGGGAGCATAATCATGGGGGACTTGGAGTTCTTGTTTTGAGGAGTTGAGACTATTGTCGAGAGAGTCGGTTATCCCCGCCCGCAAACGATGAGGAAGGTGTGCATCGCTGGGGACCGCCTTATGAGCTCAGTAACACCTTGCACCATGCATCGAGCGGTACGCTTGAATTGTGTCAACGCGGATCGACCGAACAGCCCCTGACGAACCGTGCCAACCTCTGACCAACCCTCTTTATAAGCATACGCCGCGGGTACCTCACGAACCGCTTCTCTCTACTGCACACATCCTTTATGACGTAATCGTCACCCACACCTCTCGCCCTTCTCCTGGCGTCTGCCTTCTTCTGGCGTCTGGAGCCGCCAGGAGGCCCATCAGGTGAACCGAAATCCTGCGCGTTCCCCCATTGGCCGCTAAGCGACAAAGCAGTGCAGGGTCAGATCTGTCAATAACAAAGCGTGGAAGTATTTCCGTGGGAAAGTCTGTGATCTTTGGCCCACTCCTTTGTTGCGACCATGACCTCTTGAGTAATAAGCTAGTCTTGCGCGTGCGTTACTCGGATACGGCTTCCTAGCTGTACACATATCTCCCTATAACGATCTTGTCGGAATCGCTGACCTTTCGCCGTCTCCTCCCCCTTCTCGTTGCTACAACCGTATGGACGCCACCCAAGGGCCACTGGTCAACGATAATGACAATCACTTATACCATCAACTCAACTTACAGGATCTATCCTTCGACCCTGCTGACGACTTTGCTTTAGTGGGGTAAGAAACCCCTACCGCTCCGGCGAGTCGATAAGCTAATGGGGCTTCGTTAATAGCCTTCAGGCAGCTCATTACTCACAGGACACCAGAGTTCCACTCGTAACAGGCGCACAATGTTTCCCCTCGGCTCCAATCCACGGCCCCGCGGGGCACGAGAATATCAGGTTCCCACCTGAGGAATACACGAGGACAACCAGAGGGCACCTTTCAGTTGCCCCCGATCCTCCCGCCTGGCCGACTCTCCGGGGTCCAATCGATTTTTCCCAAGCGTCGAGCAATAATTTCTCGCCTTGGGTCCCAGTCCTTGAATACAGACCCGTGGAATATAGAGGGTCATACATTAATCACCTTGATCCCTTTTCGGTCGAGTCTGCCTGGCACGCTGTCGGCTCCGGCACGCACCCTGGATCGGGCGGCCTGTCAAATGGGCCGATCGTTTCCGAACAGCCGTGTGCCTTTAATGAGGCAAATCTCAGAGGGCGCTCTGGAGATCTATGGGCTCCGGTCGTGCGCCCCCCTGTTGGACAGGTGGCGTCAGACCTTTCATCGGGTGGCATCGGCGCACAGGTGGGAATTCACCCGCCCGCCCACGTACCTGGGCGTGGTATCTACGGGATGTATTGTATCGGCAAAAGCGGGGAAGAGGTCACGTTTAGCAACGGAGAAATGAATTGGGAAGAGTAAGTCGTTACCGCACCTTTGTCTTTCGGTTTGTCTTCGGTGATACAACTCTAATCATAAAACCTGCAAACCCAGAGTGATGAGCAACACTAGTGATTGGCCTGACCAGTGTGTTGAAGTGACGGGTTCCTTGGATCACACAAGTACTGGTTGCGCCCCTATTGAAGCAGGGGTTAGTACTCGCCATAACAATAGAGGAGTATATCGTACCCCGGCGTCCCTCCCTGGCCCCTCCGCCCATACCTTTACTGTTCCCGATCCTGTCTTTCCGCGAGCCGTCGGCGCCATCCACACCGTCAGGCCGAACCATCGAGCATGTCACAGGTACAAGGGGTCTGTGTTCGATCGACCAGGGAAAAAAGTGGCAGCGGGATACGAACCGGATCCCGATGAGTTGCGAACACGTTGTCAGCAGCAGGGCGGCAGGAACGCCGCAGTTGCTTGGGTAAGCAAAATATTCGTGGATAGAGTTAC